>JACCDS010399188.1_pt1 | contig 17613 bp, 18 predicted proteins | sample 7446441 | NCBI WGS metagenome assembly JACCDS01 (sample SAMN15323445, study PRJNA562643) | freshwater metagenome | isolation source: river surface water | place: USA:Blue River Watershed | collected 2017-08-17
GGCACCACACAAAGCGACCGCACACGTTGCGGGTCCCAGACAAAAAGGCAACTTCCCGAAGTTGCCTTTTTTCTTTACGCTGTGCCTGTACCCTCTGCCGTGCACGGTTTTATGATGGACCTTCGAGGCACGCCGTTGGATCATGCAGGCTCACACGGGTCTTTGTGCTTCGCAGGGCATCGAACCACATGAACAACACCATTGACGCAGGAAACAGCAGCGGCTGCGAAAGCCTTGGCGGTGCCCGCCTGAGCCTGCGGCGCATGCGCATCGACACCTACCACGAGAACGTGGCCTACATGCACAAGGATTGCGAAATCTACCGTGCCGAAGGCTTCAAGGCCTTGTCCAAGGTAGAGGTACGCACCAACGGGCACAGCGTCCTGGCAACACTCAATGTCGTCGACAACGGCGACTTGCTGGCCTGCAACGAGTTGGGCCTGTCCGACGCTGCCTTCAAGCAACTGGGACTGGAACCCGGTGAGCTCGTCACGGTGTCACAGGCCGATCCACCCGAATCGATTCAGGCCCTGCACCGCAAACTGGCTGGAGAGCGATTGGGGCTGGACGACTTCCGGGCCATCATCCATGACGTGGCCGAGCACCACTATTCCAAGATCGAGCTGACCGCCTTCGTCGTGGCCACCAACCGCGACGAGCTGGACCGCGAAGAGGTCTACTACCTCACGCAGGCCATGATCGAAGCCGGACGGCATCTGGACTGGAAAGAGCGCGTGGTGGTGGACAAGCATTGCATCGGCGGCATTCCGGGCAACCGCACCTCCATGCTGATCGTGCCCATCGTGGCCGCGCACGGCATGGTCTGCCCCAAAACCTCGTCGCGCGCCATCACATCGCCTTCGGGCACGGCCGACACCATGGAGGTGCTGGCCAATGTAGAGCTGTCATTCGAGAAGATGGCCGAGATCGTGCAATCCCATCATGGTTGCCTGACCTGGGGCGGCACGGCCCAGCTGTCTCCCGCCGACGATGTGCTGATCTCCGTGGAGCGGCCCTTGTCGCTGGATTCCCCGGCACAGATGGTGGCATCCATCCTGTCGAAGAAGGTGTCCGCAGGCTCGACCCATCTGGTGCTGGACATCCCGATCGGACCCACGGCCAAGGTTCGCTCCATGCCCGAGGCCCAACGCCTGCGCCGCTTGTTCGAATACGTGGCGGGCCGCCTGAAACTGTCTCTGGACGTGGTCATCAGCGATGGGCGTCAACCCATTGGTTACGGCATCGGTCCGGTGCTGGAGGCCCGCGACGTCATGCGCGTGCTGGAAAACGACCCGCGTGCGCCCATGGACTTGCGCCAGAAATCATTGCGACTGGCTGGACGGCTGATCGAATTCAGCCCCGATGTGCGGGGCGGCGACGGCTTTGCGATTGCGCGCGACATCCTGGACTCAGGCCGCGCACTGGCCAAGATGAACGACATCATCGCGGCGCAGGGCGCCCGCGCTTTCGACCACAACGACCTGACGCTCGGACCGCTGACGTTCGACGTTCGCGCCGAACGTGCCGGCGTGGTCAGTGGCATCGACAACTTCCAGCTCGCCCGCATCGCACGGTTTGCCGGTGCCCCCAAGGTGCCCAACGCTGGCGTAGATCTGGCCAGGAAACTGGGCGAGGAAGTGCAGACCGGCGATCTGCTCTACCGGGTCCATGCCCTCTACCCGTCTGATTTGCAGTTCGCACGCAATGCCTGTGAAAAATCGATGGGCTACACCATCGGCAGTGCCGCTGATGTGCCGCATGCGTTCGTGGAGTTCTGATGCCTCCTCCCACCCTGTTGCTCTACTTCGAAGACGAAAGTGCACTGGCGTTCAAGCTGGCCGATGCGGCCAGCCTGGCATTGGCGTGCGTGGAGCGGCATGTGTTTCCCGACGGCGAAATCAAGCTGCGCCTGCCCGCCTCTTTGCCCTCGAGGGTCGTGGTGCTGCGTTCTTTGCACCATCCCAACGCCAAGCTGGTCGAGCTGCTGCTGAGCGCCCGCACCGCGCACGCGCTGGGCGCAGAGCACCTGACCCTGGTGGCCCCCTATATGGCCTACATGCGGCAGGATGTGGCTTTCGCACCTGGCGAAGCTGTCAGCCAGAAGATCATCGGTCGCCACTTGGCCGATCTGTTCGATGCGGTCATCACGGTCGACCCGCACCTGCACCGGGTGTCCACCCTGCAAGAGGCTGTGCCGGCCAAGCAGGCGATCGCGCTGACCGCTGCCCCTTTGCTGGCCGACTTTGTGCACAGCCAATGCGCCAATGCCTTGCTGATCGGTCCTGACGAAGAGTCCGAGCAATGGATCACCGCTGCGGCCCGTCAGCATGGCCTGGACCACGGTGTTTGCCGCAAGACCCGACACGGGGACCGGCAGGTCGATATCCGCCTGCCCGATGTGAAAGTCACGGACCGCAACGTGGTGCTGCTCGACGACATCGCCAGCAGCGGCCATACCCTGGCACAAGCCGCGCGCCTGTTGCTGCAGGCGGGCGCACGCCGCGTGGATGTGGCCGTGACGCATGCCCTGTTTTCGCAAGATGCGCTGGAGGTCGTGCGCAGCGCTGGCGTGGGCCGGATCTGGAGCACCGATGGCGTGCCACACACCAGCAACAGTGTCAGCATCGCGCCGCTGGTGGCCGAGGCTTTGCGCCGGCTTTAGTCCAGTCCAGCACTCCAGCGCTCGTTCCAGGCCTTGTCCATCTGGCGGCGATCACGCTTGGTGGGACGCCCCTGTTCTATCGTATGGGCCGGCTCCGCGGCCAGCCGACGCTGCTGGGCCGCCGCCTCACGGCGCTGCACACTTTCGGGCGTTTCCTCATACAACTGCTGCGCCACGGGTGCCGGTCCGCGCACAGCGCTGACGCCGCGCACCAACACCTCACGCTCCAGGGGGCCCTGACGCAGGCGCACGCGGTCACCGGCTTTGACTTCACGCGAGGCTTTCGCATCGAGCCCGTTGATCTGTACACGGTTCTTGCCGATTTCTTCGGCCGCAAGACTGCGGGTTTTGTAAAAGCGTGCCGCCCAGAGCCACTTGTCGATGCGCAGGCTGTCCATCCTCAGGCTCCAAACAAACCCGCCTGCGGACTCAACCCCTGCCGCACATGGGGCATGGTCAGTTTGAGCCGCAACTCGCGCTTCATGCGGGCATTGTCCAGGCGGCGTGACTCGCTCATGAAGCTCAGCAGCATGAGCGGCAAAGCCTCGTTGGCCGTGGCCCGGGGCACACGCGGCGGCCGTGGCAGCCCCATCAGATCGGCGGCCAGGTCAAAGTAGTCGCCCATTTTCATGTCGGTGTCGTCGCAGATGTTGAGCACGCGCTGAGCACGCCCGCGCCACAAAGCCAGCGCACAGGCACGTGCCAGATCGTTGGCATGGATGTGGTTGGTGTAGACGTCGTCCTGCGCCTGCAGCACCGGTGTGCCCTTGAGCAGGCGCTCGCGTGGCGTGCCGCCCTCGCGGTCCTGCGCGTAGATGCCCGGCACGCGCAAGATGGTGCTGCGCACACCTGTGCGGCCCAGCAGACGAACCCACTGCTCTGCGTCCACGCGGCGGCGTGCGCGTGCCGTGTGCGGCTGCACCGGACGCGATTCGCTCACACGCTGACCCTGGCAGTCGCCATAGACGCCCGTGGTGGAGGCATAGACCAACGCCTGCGGCGGTGTGCGCAAGCGCAAGGCGCGCAGCAGGTCCCGCGTGCGGGGATCGTGGGTCACCACGCCACGCGCATCGCCAGGAGGGGGCGCCAGATGCAGCACCCGCTGCCCCAGGCCCGACAGGCGACGCAGCGTACCGGGCTGGTCCAGATCGCCCAGCAAGGGGGTCAGTCCGCAGGCGCGCAGCAGTCGCACGCGCTCAGGCGAAGAAGTCAATGCCAGCAGACGCACCCGCTGACTTTGAGGCGCACCGAGCTGGCCGGCGGCGCGCAGACCCACGTCACCGCAACCGACGATGAGCACACGCGGACGGCGAAAGCGCGCCGGCAAGGCACCGAGAGGGGTCTGGTTTGAAGGCAAAATCAGGGGTTCCGGGTCAGAAAACCCCGCAAGGATACCGAAAACATGAGCTTCCAGATCACTGTTCAGCCCAGCGGCCGCAGCTTTGCCGCCGAGTCTTCCGAAACCCTGCTGGCCGCCGGCATCCGCCAGGGCATTGGCCTGCCCTATGGCTGCAAGGACGGCGCCTGCGGTTCCTGCAAATGCAAAAAGATCTCGGGCACCGTGACGCACGGCCCGCACCAGGAAAAAGCCCTGTCCGCCGCCGAAGAAGCGCAAGGCCTGATCCTGACCTGCTGCGCCACCGCGCAAAGCGATGTGGTGCTGGAGTCCAAGCAGGTGACCGAAGAAGGCGGCCTGCCCGTCAAGAAAATGCCGGTGCGCGTGGCCAGCCTGGAGAAGAAGTCGCACGACGTGGTGGTGCTCAAGCTGCAACTGCCCGCCAACGACCCGATGAAGTTCCGCGCCGGTCAGTACATCGAGTTCATCCTGCGCGACAACTCGCGCCGCAGCTACAGCATGGCCAACGCGCCGCACACGCTCGAAGTCTCGCCGCCCATGGTGGAGCTGCACATCCGCCACATGCCCGGCGGCAAGTTCACCGATCCGGTGTTCTCGACCATGAAGGAAAAAGACATCCTGCGCGCCGAGGGGCCTTACGGCAGCTTCTACCTGCGCGAGGATTCCGACAAACCGATGATCCTGCTGGCTTCGGGCACCGGCTTTGCACCGATCAAGGCCCTCATCGAGCACATGCAGCACAAAGGCATCACCCGTCCGGCCACGCTGTACTGGGGCGGCCGCCGTCCGTCCGACCTGTACATGGCCGACTGGATCGAGGCGCAGCTCAAAGCCATGCCCAACCTGAAGTACGTACCCGTGATCTCCAACGCAGAGGCCGAGGACCAGTGGACTGGCCGCACCGGCTTCGTGCACCAGGCGGTGCTCGAAGACCACCCCGACCTGTCGGGCTTCCAGGTCTACGCCTGCGGCGCGCCCATCGTGGTGGAATCGGCCCAGCGCGATTACGTGGCCAAGGGCGGTCTGCCCAATGAAGAGTTCTTCGCCGACGCCTTCACCTCCGAGGCCGACAAGGCCAAGGCCTGACCAGAGACCCTGGACCGGATGGGGCGCTGAGCGGATACCTGTTCAACGCCTGGAGTGGCCGACCTCAAAGTCGTTCTGGCCCGTGCGGTCGCTGCCGCGCAGCAGCCACAGCGGCCGTGTGGCAAAGCTCACCGGCACGCCGGTCTGGCCATCAGAGGGCCGCAGGTTGCGATCAAACAGCGAGCTGCCGGGCATGAAACGCAGGGCCACGCCCGTGCGGCGTTGCGTGGACCGGTTGGCCTTGGCGCCGTGGATCATGTAGACGTCATGCATGGACATCTGGCCGGGCTCGAGCTCCAGATCCACCGCCTGGCGCTCATCGAAGGTGCCCTCGGCCATGCGTTGGTTGAGCGTGAGGTCCGTGCGGTCTTCGTGCAGGTGCGGATGCAGCACCTGCGGGCGGTGTGAGCCCGGGATCACGCGCAGGCAACCGTTCTCGCACGTGCTGGGCTCCAATGCCACCCAGACGGTGCACGTGGCCAGAGGCCGTATCGGCCAGTAGTGGCCGTCCTGGTGCCATGGCGTTTCAAAGCCCTCGGCGGGCGGCTTGCAGAAGACATGGCAGCCCCACAGGATCACATCGGGGCCGATCAGCTGTTCCACCATGTCGACGATGGGCTTGTGCATGGCCAGCTCCAGGAAGCGCTGGCTGCCCTTGACGCCTTCGTCGTTCTGGCCTTCGATGTGGGCACTGACGAGTTTTTCAGGGCGCACACCCGGGTTGTCACGGATCAGCTGGTCCAGCGCCTCCTGCAGCGATTGCAGGAATACCGGCTCCAGACGGTAAGGCGGGATCAGGTAGCCTTGCTCGCGGTAGTCACGCACTTGCAGCTCATTGAGGCGCATCGTCGTCTCCTTGCCGGGAACCGTCCCGGATGTTGTGAACTCACTCCCCGAGATAGGCTGCCCGCACCTTCGGATCGGCCAGCAGCTCCTGCCCGGGGCCATTCATGGTGATCAGGCCAGAGTCCATCACATAGCCCCGATCGGCCATGGCCAGCGCACGGCTGGCGTTCTGCTCGACCAGCACCACCGTCATGCCCTGGCTGTAAACGTCTTTCACCACCTCGAAGATCTTGTCGACCATGATGGGCGACAGGCCCATGGAAGGCTCATCGAGCAACAGCACACGCGGACGGCTCATCAGGGCTCGGGCCATGGCCAGCATCTGCTGCTCGCCGCCCGACATGGTGCCGGCGAGCTGGTCCTTGCGTTCGCGCAGCCGCGGGAAGGTGTGGAACATCTTCTCCATGTCGTCGGCGATCGCCGCATCGTCAGAACGCAGGTAGGCGCCCATCTGCAGGTTTTCGGTGATGGTCATGCGGGTGAAGACGCCGCGGCCTTCGGGCACCATGGCCAGCCCCTGTTTGACCAGATCCCAGGGGCCCTGGCCCTGGATGGATCGGCCCAGGTATTCGATGTCACCGTCCTGCGGCGCCAGGGTGCCGGTGATGGCTTTCATGGTGGTGGTCTTGCCAGCGCCGTTGGAGCCGATCAGGGTGACCAGCTCGCCCTCGCGCACCTCCATGTCCACCCCCTTGACGGCCTGGATGCCGCCGTAGGCCACCTTCAGGCCTTTGACCTTGAGCAGTGTATCCGCCATCTCAGTGTCCTCCGGTGCCCAGATAGGCTTCAATCACTTTGTCGTTCTTCTGCACTTCGGCGGGGGTGCCCTCGGCGATCTGCTTGCCGTAGTCGAGCACGGTCACGCGGTCGCACAAACCCATCACCAGCTTCACGTCGTGCTCGATCAGCAAGATGGTGCGGTTGTCCTTGCGGATGCGGTCGATCAGCTCGCGCAGCTGCACTTTCTCGGTGGCGTTCATGCCAGCGGCCGGCTCGTCCAGCGCGATCAGCTGCGGGTCGGTGGCGAGCGCCCGGGCGATTTCCAGCCGGCGCTGATCGCCATACGACAGGGTGCGGGCGCGGTAGTCCGCGTATTTGCCGATGCCCACGTAGTCCAGCAGCTCCTGCGCGCGCCTGGCGATGGCCGCCTCTTCGGCTTTGAAGCCAGGGGTGCGGAAAATAGCCCCCAGCAAACCCGATCGGGTGCGGATGTGCCGCCCCACCATCACGTTCTCCAGCGCCGTCATTTCGGAGAACAGGCGGATGTTCTGGAAGGTGCGTGCAATGCCGGCCTTGGCCACTTCATGCACCGCAGTGGGCTCGTAGGGCTTGCCGGCCAGCTCGAAACTGCCGCTGTCGGGCGTGTACAGGCCGGTGATCACATTGAAGAAGGTGGTCTTGCCGGCGCCGTTGGGACCGATCAGACCATAGACCTGGCCACGCTGGATGGTGATGCCCACATCGGAGAGGGCCTGCAGGCCGCCAAAGCGTTTGGAAATGCCGGCGACTTTGAGAACGGTGTCTTGTGTCATCGCAGGCGCCCTCATTTCTTGTTGTTCAGGGACTTGCCGTGCTCGGGCGAAGGCCAGATGCCCCGCGGACGCAACAGCATCACGACGATCATCGCCAATGCGATCAGCAACTGGCGCAGGATGGCGGCGTCCAGCCGGCCATCGGTCATGGACTGCAAAGGTCCCGCCACATAGCGCAGCACCTCGGGCAAGGCGGACAGCAGCACCGCGCCAAGGATGACACCCGGCAAATGGCCCAATCCCCCGAGCACCACCATGGCCACGATCATCACCGACTCCATCAGGCTGAAGGACTCGGGCGACACAAAGCCCTGGAAACCGGCAAACATGGCGCCCGACACGCCGCCAAAGGTGGCGCCCATGCCAAAGGCCAGCAGCTTGAGGTTGCGGGTGTTCAGGCCCATGGCCTTGGCCGCGATTTCGTCTTCGCGAATGGCCATCCAGGCGCGGCCAATGCGCGAGAACTCCAGCCGGTGCGAGATCAGCACACTCAAAAGCACCAGCGACAGGAACAGGTAGTAGTACAACGTGACCGAAGCGATCTCGAATTCACCAATGGTCAGCTTTTTGCTCAGACTCCAGCCGAAGATGGAAATCGAGTCGATCATGTCGATGCCCTTGGGCCCGTTGGTGATGTTGACCGGGTGGTCCAGGTTGTTCATGAACACGCGGATGATCTCGCCAAAGCCCAGCGTGACGATGGCCAGATAGTCCCCGCGCAGCTTGAGCGTCGGCGCCCCCAGCAGCATGCCGAACAGTCCGGCGAGCGCCGCGCCCACAGGCACGATCACCCACAAGGGCATGTGCAGACCATTGGGGAAGTACACCGCCAGCGCGGGGAAGGTGTCGAGCAAGTGCGGCGAAGCGAGCAGGCCGTACATGTAGGCCCCCACCGCAAAGAAGGCCACGTAGCCCAGATCGAGCAGGCCGGCGTAGCCCACCACGATGTTCAGGCCCAGGGCCAGCATCACATACAGCAGGGCCACATCGGCAATGCGCACCCAGGCGTTGCCAAAGAACTGCAGGATCAGCGGCAGTACCAGAAGTGCCAGGCCAATCAACAGGTACTGGGAGAACTTGTTCTGTTTCATGCTTTCCCCCTCAGGCACGGTCGGCCACACGCTCGCCCATGAGCCCGGACGGCCGCAGCGTGAGCACGATGATGAGCACGATGAAAGCAAAGATGTCGGTGTAGTGGCTACCCAGCACGCCACCGGTGAGGTCACCGATGTAGCCCGAGCCGATCGACTCGATCAGGCCCAGCAAAATACCGCCAATCACCGCCCCCGAAAGATTGCCGATGCCGCCAAACACGGCAGCGGTGAAGGCCTTCAGACCGGGGATGAAACCCATCGAATGCTGGGCGGTGCCGTAGTTGGATGCGTACATCACGCCGGCAATCGCCGCCAGCACCGAACCGATGATGAAGGTGGCCGAAATCACCATGTCCGGCTTCACGCCCATCAGGGCCGCCACGCGCGGGTTCTCGGCGGTGGCGCGCATGGCGCGACCAAGCTTGGTGGAATTGACCAGCCACATCAGCAGCGCCAGCGAAATCGCCGTGACCGCCAGAATCATGATCTGTGTGGGCGTGATGACGGCGCCACCGATGTTGACCGGCGTGCTCGGCAGCAGCGTGGGGTAGGCCTTGTAGTTGGGCTTCCAGATGATCATGGCCAGCGTTTGCAGCAGGATGCTCATGCCGATCGCCGTGATCAGCGGGGCCAGCTTGGGGCTGTTGCGCAAAGGTCGGTAGGCAATTTTTTCAATCGCGAAATTGAGCGCGGCGGCGACCACGCAGGCGATCAGCGTGGCCAGGACCAGGATGACCCAGCCCGGCGCTCCAGGCATGGCGTCCTTCATCAGGCCGATCGCGGTCCAGCTCGTCAGAGCCCCCACCATCAGCACCTCACCGTGCGCAAAGTTGATCAGGTTGATGATGCCGTAGACCATGGTGTAGCCCAAGGCCACCAGGGCGTACATGCTGCCCAGAACCAGACCGTTGATGATCTGCTGAAGCAAGACTTCCATAAATGGTTTCTCCGTTGCGCCAGCTCTTGCCTGGCTTTGATTCAGTGCTGCTCAAGTCAGGACACCTTGTGGGTTGCCTGAACTGAGGCTGAATCCAATTAGCAAAAAACCCGCCAAGGCGTTTGTCTGGCGGGTGGATAAGTGGGGCGATTTTAGTGAACCACTCAGGGGCTTAAGTATTCACTTTTCTCGGGGGTTTCCCTGAATCAAATTCTTTTCACGCAATTCACGCAGTTTGTCATCGATTTTGATTTCCAGCCCCCGCCGGACCGGCCTGTAAAAACCTGGGTCGGCCATGCCTTCGGGCAGGTAGTTTTCACCCGCAGCAAAACCGTCTTCTTCGTCGTGCGCGTAACGGTAGCCCTTGCCGTAATCGAGCTGCTTCATGAGCCGAGTCGGTGCGTTGCGCAGGTGCATGGGCACCGGACGGGTGCCGTCTTGCTTGACAAAGGCTTTGGCCTCATTGAAAGCCTTGTAGACCGCATTGGATTTGGCGGTGACGGCCAGGTACACCACGCACTCGGCCAGCGCCAGCTCACCCTCGGGGCTGCCCAGACGTTCGTAGACCTCGGCCGCATCCAGCGCCAGGCGCAGGGCGCGCGGATCGGCCAATCCGATGTCCTCTGCCGCCATGCGGATCAGCCGACGCGAGATGTAGCGCGGGTCCACCCCGCCATCGAGCATGCGCACCAGCCAGTACAGCGAAGCGTCGGGGTCGGAGCCGCGCACGGATTTGTGCAGGGCACTGATGGTGTCGTAGAACTGTTCGCCACCCTTGTCGTAGCGGCGCATGCGCTCACCCAGCACCTTGAGCAACCAGACGTCGGTGACCGGGTTGATCTTTTCGCGCGTGGCCGCCATGGCCAGCGTCTCCAGCGTGTTGAGCAGGCGTCGGGCATCGCCATCGGCATAGCCCAGCAGGCGTTGCAGGGCGTCAGGTTCGAGCGCCGGTACCGCGTCAATCGCCTGCGCCCGAGCCACGATCTGCTTCAGATCCGCTTCACCCAAGGGCTGCAGCACGTAGACCGCGGCCCGTGACAGCAAGGCCGAGTTCACCTCGAAGGAGGGGTTCTCGGTGGTGGCACCGATGAAGGTGAACAGCCCGCTTTCGACGTGCGGCAAAAACGCGTCCTGCTGGCTCTTGTTGAAGCGGTGCACCTCGTCGACAAACACAATGGTGCGCTGCGGGTGCAGGCCATCCCGCGCAGCTTCGGCCTTCTCCACCGCCTCACGGATGTCCTTGACGCCTCCCAGCACGGCGCTGATGCTGATGAACTGGGCGTCAAACGCCTCGGCCATGAGCCGCGCAATCGTGGTCTTGCCCACGCCAGGTGGCCCCCAGAGGATGCAGCTGTGGGGCTGGCCCGATTCGAAGGCCAGCCGCAGGGCCATGCCCTCGCCCAGGATGTGCTGCTGGCCGATCACTTCGCCGAGCGTGCGTGGACGCAAACGCTCGGCCAGTGGGGTATGCGACGGCGCCGACATGCCAGGGCCACTCAGGGGCGGATCACGTCCGTGCCCGCTGGCGGATGGAACTGGAAAGCATCCGCCTTCAGCGCGGGGTTGATCTCGAAAGCGCTGAACGTCAGCACCGAGCGCTGGCCCAGCGCATCCTGCACCTCCAGCACGGCCAGCTCCGGCCCATGCTCGCCCGATCGAAGGCCCGCCAGAGCGTGGCGAATTTGCCCATCGGCACGACGAGGCGTGGCACGCACCCACTGCAAGCCATCGCGCGCTGCCTCGGGTTGCAACAGGAAATCCGCCTGCAGACCCGATAGCTGGGTGGCCGAGGTGATGAGGGCCAGCGGTGTGGCCGCCAGAGCCTGCGCCTGCGGTCGCGCCGTCACCTGCTGCAGGTCGGGATCGTGGAGCCACAGGGTCTGCCCATCGGCCACCAGCGTCTGCTCGAAAGGTTTTTTGTAGACAAAGCGAAAACGCCCGGGACGCATGAACTCCAGCACACCGCTGGACGTGCGGGTGCGTGGCGGTTGCCCGTTCTTGGGAACGGCCGTTACCACCTGGGAAAACTGGGCCCGGCCACTTTTGACCTGCTGCAGAAACTGCCCCAGCAGCACCAGCCCGTCAGCCTGCGCCATCACTGGCGCCCAGGACCATGCACCGGCAACCGTCAGAAGAAAGCGGCGACGCTGCAGCATGTCAAACCTCATTGCTCACGAGCGGGCACCAGAATTTCGCGTTGGCCACTGCCACTCATGGCGCTGACCAGCCCCGCCTTTTCCATGTCTTCCACCAGGCGGGCGGCGCGGTTGTAGCCGATCTTGAGGTGGCGCTGCACCAGCGAAATGCTGGCCTTGCGGTTTTTGAGCACGACCTCGACCGCCTGGTCGTACATCGGGTCTTTCTCGCCGCCCTCACCGCCCTCGCCCAGTGGGCCGTCTTCGCCATCGACCGTCCCGCCTTCGAGCACCCCTTCGATGTAGTCGGGCTCGCCCTGGGCCTTGAGGTACTCGACCACGCGGTGCACTTCATCGTCGCTCACAAAAGCACCATGCACCCGGATCGGGAAGCCGGTGCCCGAGGGCATGTAGAGCATGTCGCCCATGCCCAGCAGGGCTTCGGCCCCCATCTGGTCAAGAATGGTGCGGCTGTCGATCTTGCTCGACACCTGGAAGGCGATGCGTGTCGGGATGTTCGCCTTGATCAGGCCGGTGATCACATCCACGCTGGGGCGCTGGGTGGCCAGGATCAGGTGAATGCCCGCCGCACGCGCCTTCTGCGCCAGACGGGCGATCAGCTCTTCGATCTTCTTGCCCACCACCATCATCAGGTCGGCCAGTTCGTCGATGACGATGACGATGTGCGGCAGGCGTTTGAGCGGTTCCGGGTCGTCGGGCGTCAGGCTGAAAGGGTTGTAGATGAACTCTTCACGTGCCGTGGCTTCGTCGATCTTGGCGTTGTAGCCGGCCAGATTGCGCACGCCCAGCTTGCTCATGAGCTTGTAGCGCTTTTCCATTTCGGCCACACACCAGTTCAGGCCGTGCGCGGCCTGCTTCATGTCGGTGACCACAGGGGCCAGCAGGTGCGGAATGCCTTCGTAGACCGACATCTCCAGCATCTTGGGGTCGATCATCAACAGGCGCACGTCACGGGCTTCGGCCTTGTAGAGCAGCGAGAGGATCATGGCGTTGATGCCCACCGACTTGCCCGAGCCTGTGGTGCCCGCCACCAGCACGTGCGGCATCTTGGCCAGATCGGCCACCACCGGGTTGCCCACGATGTCCTTGCCCAGGCCCATGGTCAGCATGGACTTGGCTTCGTTGTAGACCTGCGAGCCCAGGATTTCGCTGAGCTTGATCGACTGGCGCTTGGCGTTGGGCAATTCCAGTGCCATGTAGTTTTTGCCTGGAATGGTCTCGATCACGCGGATAGAGACCAGGGACAGCGAGCGCGCCAGGTCCTTGGCCAAATTGACGATCTGCGAACCCTTGACGCCGGTGGCGGGCTCGATTTCGTAACGGGTGATGACCGGGCCGGGGGCTGCTGCCACCACACGCACCTGCACACCAAAGTCGCTGAGCTTCTTCTCGATCAGGCGACTGGTCATTTCCAGGGTTTCGGGTGACACGGTTTCCTGCCGTGCGGTCAGGGCGTCCAGCAGATCCACCTGCGGCAGTTTGCTGTCAGGCAACTCGTTGAACAGCGGCTTCTGACGCTCCTTGACCACACGCTCGCTGCGCGGCACCTCGGTCACGCCTGGCTCGATCACCATGGGGGTCGGCCTGGAAGGCGGCACCGGCAATGGCGCGATCTCCAGCTGCGGCGAAGGCGACAGGCCGGCATCGAGCGAAGGCTCCATGCGGTCTTCCCAAGGTGGATCGACTGGCTGGTAACTGGCGGTCTGCTGGCGTTCACGCAAGGCCTGCTGCCCCAGCGCCAGATCGGTCTCGATCTCGCGCTGCACATGACGGCGCTGGATCAAGGCATCGATGCGCGCCCCAAGGCGTTCGGCCATGTCCGACCATGAAAACCGGAAAACCATGGACACCCCCACGACCATGGTGACGATGCCCGCCAGCGCCGAGCCGGTGAACCCCAGCCAGTGCATCGCCAAGCCACCGACCAGATATCCGAGCACACCCCCGCTGTGACCGGGCAGATGGTCTTCCCAGCGGTACAGGCGCGTCCATTCCAGAGCGCTGCTGCTGGCCACCAGCGCGAACATGCCGATCCAGAACACCCACAAGGTGCGAGGCGTCAAGCGGCGACGTTCGGCACTGCCCCACCCTGAGCTGCGCAACCAGCGTGAAAAACCCACCAGCCATGCCCGCAAACCGGCCAGCCAGCACCACCAGATGGAATACCCAAGAGAGAAATACGCCAGGTCGGCCATCCAGGCCCCCACGCGTCCAACCCAATTGCGGATGGGGGCATGAACACCCGAAGTGGACCAAGCGGCATCACCGGGGTTGTAACTCAGCAAGGCCAGCAACACCAGCAGCAGGCTGGCGCCGCCCAGCAGCAGGCTGATTTCAAGGGCGAAACGCGCCCACAGGCTGCGCGGCTCCTGCGGGGCCAACTCCGGCTCGATCGCCCCGGTCAATGTATGAAGGGAGTAACTCATGTCTTGGTGTGAAGCTTACCCGATCAGATCGCGCCGTAGCCCTGTGCTCAGGCAGGACAAAAACGGCTTCTTACAATGTGGGCTTTGGCGGCCACCATCTGCGGCTGCGCACCCTCCAGAAAGTCCCCATGAGCACCCCGACCCAACACGCCAAAGTCCTGATTCTGGGTTCCGGCCCTGCCGGCTACACCGCCGCCGTCTATGCCGCCCGTGCCAACCTCAACCCGCTGCTGATCACCGGCATGGCCCAAGGTGGCCAGCTGATGACCACCACCGAGGTCGACAACTGGCCCGCCGACGTGCACGGCGTGCAAGGCCCTGAACTGATGCAACGCTTTCTGGAACACGCCGAGCGCTTCAAAACGCAAATCGTGTTCGACCACATCAACGCCGTGGACCTGTCCAAGCGCCCCTTCACGCTCAAGGGCGATGGCGGCACCTACACCTGTGACAGCCTGATCATCGCCACCGGCGCCTCGGCCAAGTACCTGGGCCTGCCCTCGGAAGAAGCTTTCCAGGGCCGCGGTGTGAGCGCCTGCGCCACCTGCGATGGTTTCTTCTACCGTGGCGAGGTCTGCTGCGTGGTGGGCGGCGGCAACACCGCCGTCGAGGAAGCCCTGTACCTGTCCAACATCGCCAACAAGGTCTACCTGATCCACCGCCGCGACAAATTCAAGGCCGAGCCCATCCTGGTGGACAAGCTGATGGACAAGGTGGCCGAAGGCAAGATCGAACTCAAGACCTTCAAGACCCTGGACGAGGTGCTCGGCGATGACACCGGCGTGACTGGCGTGCGCCTGAAAAGCACCACAGACGGCAGCACCGAAGACCTCGCGCTCAAGGGCTGCTTCATCGCGATCGGTCACTCGCCCAACACCGACATCTTCCAGGGCCAGCTGACGCTGGAAAACGGCTACATCGTGACCCAGGGCGGCGGCAAGGGCTTTGCCACCCAGACCAGCGTGCCCGGGGTGTTTGCCGCTGGCGACGTGCAGGACCACATCTACCGCCAGGCCATCACCAGCGCCGGCACGGGCTGCATGGCCGCGCTGGACGCCCAACGCTTCCTGGAACAGGAAAACGGCTGATCACGCGCCCCTTCGGGTCTGCCTGCCCAGGCCGGCCCGGAATTCGTTATAATCCAAGGCTTTGCTGAATCTGCCCGCCCCGCTGCGGGGTTCACAGGGTCAGCAATCTGGGTTACCGCCACCCATCCTGGCGAGGTGAGGCTGGAGCGCCAGATTCCTGCAAATGCGCAGAAATCCATCGGCACCGGCTGTTTTGAAAAGTACGGAGTGTCCTCATGGCACGCAAGTGTGAAGTCACGGGCAAAGGCCCGATGGTCGGGAACAACGTTTCCCATGCCAACAACAAAACCAAGCGCCGGTTCCTGCCGAACCTGCAATACCGTCGTTTCTGGGTCGAGAGCGAAAACCGCTGGGTGCGTCTGCGCGTTTCCAGCGCCGCCCTGCGCCTGATCGACAAGAACGGCATCGACTCCGTGCTCGCCGACCTGCGTGCACGCGGCCAGGCCTGAACCTTCTAAGGAGCACATACCATGGCAAGCAAAGGCGGACGCGAAAAGATCAAGCTGGAGTCCACGGCCGGTACCGGTCACTTCTACACCACCAGCAAGAACAAGAAGACCATGCCCGAGAAAATGGCGATCATGAAGTTTGATCCTAAAGCTCGCAAGCACGTCGAATACAAGGAAGTGAAGCTGAAGTAATTCAGGCCCTTCCCTAAAAAAACCGCCAGCAACCCTGGCGGTTTTTTATTGACCCAACGCACCATTGAGTCCATTCATTTGCTTGAAATTGTTATTAACAACTGATTTTTTATTCGTTCCGATTTTTTAGCCGCCACCGCATGATGCCGGTCATTCGCCATCTCACCAAAGGCCCATCATGCATCGCCGCCATCTTCTGCTTGCCACATTCACCCTATGGCTGGGGCTGAACCAGTCTGCCCTGGCACAACATCCCGTCACGCTGCTGAACGTGTCTTATGACCCGACACGTGAGCTGTACGTTGAAGTCAACGCCGCTTTTTCCAAACACTGGAAGTCCAAGACGGGCCAAGACGCGGTCATCAAGCAGTCGCACGGTGGGTCGGGCAAGCAGACGCGCGCCATCATTGACGGGCTGGACGCCGATGTGGCCACGCTGGCCCTGGCCGGTGACACCGACGCACTGCACGCCAATGGGGGCTGGATACCCCGGGACTGGCAAAAGCGCCTGCCGCAGAACAGTTCGCCTTACACCTCCACCATCGTGCTGGTGGTGCGCGCTGGCAACCCGAAGAACATCCAGGACTGGGACGACCTGATCCGCCCCGATGTGAAGGTCATCACCCCCAACCCGAAGACCTCTGGCGGCGCGCGCTGGAATTACCTGGCGGCCTGGGAATTTGCCAAGCGCAAGTACGGGGGCGACGCCAAGGCCGAGGAGTTTTGACAAAAGCTCTACCAGAACGTGCCCGTGCTGGATACCGGGGCGCGCGGCTCGTCGGTCACTTTCGCACAGCGCAACCAGGGCGATGTGTTCCTGAGTTGGGAAAACGAGGCCTACCTGCTGGAGAAGGAATACGGCAGCAAGGTGGACTTTGTCTATCCGTCCCTGTCCATCCTGGCCGAACCGGCCGTGACCCTGGTGGACAAGAACGTGGACCGCAAGGGCACGCGCGCGGCGGCCCAGGCCTACCTGGAGTTCCTCTACACCGAGGAGGCGCAGGACATCATTGGCAAGCACTTTTACCGTCCACGCTCGCCAAAGGCACAAGCCAAGTACGCCAAGCAGTTGCCCAAAATCAAACTCTTCACCATTGACGAAGCGTTTGGCGGCTGGAATGAGGCAACGCGGGTTCACTTTGTGGACGGGGGCAAATTCGACCAGCTGTTTGGCCAACGTCGCTGACCTGCGCGAAAGACTGAACAGATGAACTTTCAGCAACTGAAGTCGGTGCGGGAGGTGGAGCGGCGCGGCTTCAACCTCACCGAAGTGGCCACGGCACTGCACACCTCGCAGCCTGGCGTGAGCCGCCAGGTGCGCGAGTTGGAAGAAGAGCTTGGGTTGGCGCTGTTCGAGCGCTCTGGCAAGCGTTTGATGGGATTTACCGCAGCGGGCAAGGTTTTGTTGCCGATGATCGAGCGCTTGCTGCAAGATGCCGACGCCATCCGGCGCGCCAGCCTGGAACTGCAAGGCCGTGATGAAGGTTGCTTGTCCATCGCCGCCACCCACACCCAGGCCCGTTACGCCCTGCCGCATGTGGTGAAGGACTTTCGGCAGCGCTACCCCAGGGTGGTGCTGAACCTGCACCAAGGCTCTCCCAGGCAAGTTGCGGAGATGTTGCTGTCTGGCGATGCGGACATTGGCGTGGCCACCGAGGCCATTGCCCAGATTCCGTCTTTGGTCACCTTGCCCTGCTACCGCTGGAGCCATTGTGTGGTGGTGCCCGGAGATCACCCACTGGCCCGCCTTCGCAGGCCGCTTGAACTGGCGGATCTGGTCAATCAACC
>JACCDS011828195.1_pt1 | contig 17610 bp, 15 predicted proteins | sample 7446441 | NCBI WGS metagenome assembly JACCDS01 (sample SAMN15323445, study PRJNA562643) | freshwater metagenome | isolation source: river surface water | place: USA:Blue River Watershed | collected 2017-08-17
GCCGCGGTGGCCAACGCCGAGCAGAACGGCATCGTCTTCCTCGACGAGATCGACAAGGTGGCGTCGCGCTCCGAGCACGGCGGGGCGGACGTCTCGCGCCAGGGCGTGCAGCGCGACCTGCTGCCGCTGGTGGAAGGCACCACCGTCAGCACCAAGTACGGCATGGTCAAGACCGACCACATGCTGTTCATCGCCAGCGGCGCCTTCCACCTGGCCAAGCCCAGCGACCTGATCCCGGAACTGCAGGGGCGCTTCCCCATCCGCGTGGAGCTGTCGTCGCTGAGCGTGGACGACTTCGAGGCCATCCTGACCAGCACGCACGCCAGCCTGATCAAGCAGTACCAAGCGCTGCTCGCCACAGAAGGCGTGACGCTGGACATCGCGCCGGAAGGCGTGCGCCGCCTGGCGGAGATCGCCTTCGAGGTGAACGAGCGCACCGAGAACATCGGTGCTCGCCGCCTGGCCACCGTGATGGAGCGGCTGCTGGACGAAGTGAGCTTCGACGCGCCCAACCGCAGCGGCCAGACCGTCTGCCTGGATGCGGAAGCCGTCAATGCCAGGCTGTCGAGCCTGGCACAGGACGAGGACTTGTCGCGCTACATCCTCTAGCGGTTGGCCCTGCCGCGCGAGCTGCCCTCAGGCAACACGCGCGACCGTCGGGCCAACCGTCCCTGGGCCTTACTTCAGCGCATTGCCGAAGTACAAGGTGCGGTCTGCCGTGCTCATGCGCACCACCACGGTCAACTTGGCAGGCGTCAGGTAGGACCTGTCCAACAGGTTGGTGGTGACCCCCCATGCGCCAGCCTCCAGCGGGCTGTACTCCTCTTCCGTCACCGTGTAGTCACCGGGCGGCAGAGCGCACACGCGCAGGGTCGGGTACCGCGTGCCCGGAGCTCCGGTCCACATGGCGCCGCGGATTTCGATACCTTGCGCGTCATAAACATGCACAGGCCAGTTGAGCAAAGGCTCGCCCACCGTGTACTTGCCGTCACGGTTGTTGTCCGAGAACTTGATGATGTTCAGGCACATCGACTTCTTGGCCTTGACCTTGAAGTTGTCGGTCTTGGATGCAGAAGGAATGAAGCCGTGGAAGTAGCCCGGGTTGTAGCCGTTGTCGACCACATCCGGGTTGCCCGAAAAACTGCCCACGGGCGTGACCCACACCTTGTACTCACCGCCGTTGTTGGGCGTGTCGAGGAAGGGGCACAACTCCACCGTCACCGCGCCGTGGTCCACGTCCACACCCGTCTGGTGGTCCCCCGCAGCAGCCGGGGCGACGCGTGACGTGATGATCCCGCCGGTCACCGTGAAGCGGCGGTACTTCTGCGCATCCGTGCTCAGCAGTGTCTTGCCGCTGGGGTCGGTCACCTGGAAGTAGTAGTCGCCGTCAGGCAGGCCGGCAGCGCCTTGCGGCGCGTTGGGGCCAGGGCCACCGTCCAGGTACACGCCCAGGCCGTCGCACTTGGCACTGAAGATGTTGGCGTTCACCGACGAGCCGTCAGAAAGCGTCGTGAAGATGGCGCCGCTGACCGCGGCCTGCGCGCTGAGGGAGCCCAGCAACGCAACGCCCAAAGTCACGCGCAAAAGCCTGGACAGGCGGATATTCATGAGAGTGCTCCGTTGAGGGTGTGCACGGACGCCAATAGCCCGCACGCTGGCAGGCCCAAAGGATGGCCCGCGGAAGACCGCAATTACCAAGGGTCAACCCTTATGAACCCGCAAACAGGGGGGCGAGCAGGTGACCCGTTGGGCAACGCCTCCCACAAGTCAACCGGCAGTCACGCAGCGACAATGCAAAGCCTTTACAACAACAAGAAAGGACCGCCTCGTGCCTTCATCCCCCCCGTACTTCGCACCCGCCCGCTTCGACGACGCCGATGCCGCCCTGGCCCAGGTGCAGGCCATCTACAAAGGCAGCGTGGACCATCTGCGCAGTTCGCTGCAGAGCTTCGTGGCCGGCAACGACGACGGCCGCCACGTGCGCGCCTGCTACCCCTTCGTGCGCGTGCGCACCGACACCGTGGCCCGTGCCGATTCGCGCCTGAGCTACGGCTTTGTCGCCGGCCCGGGCAGCTACGAAACCACGCTGACGCGGCCGGACCTGTTCAGCCGCTACTACCGCGAGCAGTTCCGGCTGCTGATGAAGAACCACGGCGTGTCGATTGAAGTGGGCACCAGCGCGCAGCCCATTCCCGTGCACTTCAGCCTGGCCGAAGGCGACCATGTGGAAGGCAGCATGGACGCCGACCGCCGCCTGCGCCTGCGCGACCTGTTCGACCTGCCCGACCTGGCCGCCATGGACGACGGCATCGCCAACGGCACGCTGGAACTGCCCGCGGGCTCGCCGCAGCCGCTGTCGCTGTTCACCGCGCCGCGCGTCGACTACTCGCTGCACCGCCTGCGCCACTACACCGGCACCGTGCCCGACCACTTCCAGAACTTCGTGCTGTTCACGAACTACCAGTTCTACATCGACGAGTTCATCAAGCTGGGCCACGCCCTGATGGCCGACCCCAACGGCGAGTACGAGGCCTTCGTGGAACCCGGCAACGTGGTGACGCGCCGCGTGGGCCTGCCGGCCCAGCCGGGCGACGAACTGGGCGCGCCGCCGCCGCGGCTGCCGCAGATGCCGGGCTACCACCTGCTGCGCGAAGACCGCACCGGCATCACCATGGTCAACATCGGCGTCGGCCCGGCCAACGCCAAGACCATCACCGACCACGTCGCCGTGCTGCGCCCGCACGCCTGGCTGATGCTCGGCCACTGCGCCGGGCTGCGCAACAGCCAGCAGTTGGGCGACTACGTGCTGGCCCACGCCTACATGCGGGAAGACCACGTGCTGGACGAGGAACTGCCGCTGTGGGTGCCCATCCCCGCGCTGGCCGAGGTGCAGCTGGCGCTGGAACAGGCGGTTGCCGAGGTCACGCAACTGAGCGGTTATGAATTGAAGAAGATCCTGCGCACCGGTACCGTGGCCAGCACCGACAACCGTAACTGGGAGCTGCTGCCACACCCGGGCCCCGAGCGCCGCTTCAGCCAGAGCCGCGCCGTGGCGCTGGACATGGAGAGCGCCACCATCGCGGCCAACGGCTTCCGCTTCCGCGTGCCCTACGGCACCTTGCTGTGCGTGAGCGACAAGCCGCTGCACGGCGAGATCAAGCTGCCCGGCATGGCCAACACCTTCTACCGTGAGCGTGTGGACCAGCACCTGCGCATCGGCATGCGCGCGGTGGAGCTGCTGCGCCAGGAAAGGCCCGGCAGCCTGCACAGCCGCAAGCTGCGCAGCTTTGCCGAGGTGGCCTTCCAGTAAGAAGCCGGGCTCAGCGCCTCAGCGCAGCAATGGCCGCAGCGCCAGCAGGCCCAGCACGGGCCCCAGCGCCAGCCAGGGCAGCAGTTGGGCCAGCGCCACCTGCTGCGCGGCGCGCACGAAGAGTTCGATGGACAGGGCCGACAGTGCAAAGCCCAGGCTGTTGGTCAGCGTCAGCACGCTGCCCACGCTGGCCGGCGGTGCGTTGGCTGCGGTCAGGGCGCTGAACTGGGGCGAGTCGCCGGCCACGGTCACGCCCCACAGCAGCAACCAGGCCAGGAAGATGGGCAGCGGCGCCGCCAGCAGCCACGGCGCGGCCAGGCAGCACAGGCCGCTCACCGCCAGTTGCACCGCCGCCACCCGCGCGCTGCCGTGGCGCTTGGCCACCAAACCGCCCAGCACGCAACCCAGCGCACCGGCGCCGAGCGCGGCAAAGGACCAGGCTGACACGGCAGCTGCACCGCTGACCCGCGTGGCGACGATCAAGGGCAGCAGCACCCACAGCGTGTACAGCTCCCACATGTGGCCGAAGTAGCCCAGCACCGAGGCCCGCACCCGCGCTTCGGTCCACAGGCTCGTCAGTGCCGACAGCCGCAGCCGCGCCAGCGGGCGGGGCGGCGGCTCCGGCACCAAGGCCAGCACCAGCAGGCCCGCGCAGGCGGCCACGGCGGCCACCGTGAAGAACACGTTCTGCCAGGCCCAGCTGGCGCCCAGCGCGCGCAGCAGGTGCGGGCTGGCGCTGCCCAGCACCAGCGCCCCCACCAGCCAGCCCAGCGCCTTGCCCAGGCCGCGCGGGAACCACAGCGCCGCCAGCTTCATGCCCACCGGGTAGATGCCTGCCAGAAAGAAGCCCGTGGCCAGCCGCCAGGCCAGCAGCTCGCCGTAGCGCTGGGCACTGAGCGCCGCCGCCACGGTGCAGGCCGCCGCGGCAAAGGCACACCAGGCAAAGACGCGGCGCGCGGGCCAGCGGTCGGCCACGGCCAGCAGCGCAAACACCAGGGTGCCAACGATGAAGCCCAGCTGCAGCGACGAGGTGAGCGAGGCCAGCGCGGAGGGGCTGAAACCGTAGGCGCGCTGCAGGTCCGGCATCACGGCATTGACCGCGAACCAGGGTGACACCCCGGCCAATTGCGCCACCACGATGACCGGCAGCACGCGCCGGGGCGCGGCCCCTGCGACGGGCGGAATGGGAGGCGTCGGCGTCATGTGAAAGGCAACCACAGACGGTATCACCAAGCGCCTCGGCAGGGCAGCCTTGTTGCGGCTCTACCCCAGGCGTAGGCTGCTTTCACAAACCCTGGACAACCACCGCTGAAGGAGCCCCCCTCATGGCCAGCGTAGCTGCGGGCAACCTGCCCGCCACCCCCAATTTCGACGCCATCGCCCGCATCCGCACCCTGGCCCTGGTGGGCCCGTCGGGCGCAGGCAAGACCAGCCTCGCCGAGGCCCTGTTGCTGAAGGCTGGCGCCATCAAGGCCGCAGGCTCGCTGGAGCGCGGCAGCACGGTCAGTGACCACGACGCGCTGGAGCGCCGCATGCAGCATTCGCTCAACGCCAGCGTGCTGCACCTGCAGGCCGGCGACACGCGCGTGCACTTCATCGACACCCCCGGCGCCAGCGACTTCCTGGGCCAAAGCCTGCCCGCGCTGGAAGCGGTGGAGACCGCTGCCGTGGTGATCAACGCCGCCGTGGGCATCGAACCCATGGCCGTGCGCATGATGGAGTACGCCGCCAGCCGCGCGCTGGACCGGCTGATCATCGTCAACAAGATCGACAGCGCACCCGCCGCCCTGCCTGCGTTGCTGGAACGGATCAAGGCCACTTTCGGACGTGAGTGCCTGCCGCTGAACCTGCCAGATGCGGGTGGCACGAAGGTGGTGGACTGTTTCTACAACCGTGAAGGCCACAGCGACTTTGGCAGCGTGGCCGATGCCCACCGCGCCTTGGTGGAGCAGGTGGTGGAAGTGGACGCCGCCTTCGTCGACCGCTACCTCAACGACGGCGACGTGGACGCCAGCGAACTGCACGCCCCGCTGGAGCAGGCGCTGCGCGAGGGCCACCTTATCCCGGTGTGCTTCGTCTCGGCCAAGAGCGGCGCCGGTGTGGCGGAACTGCTGGACGTGATCGTCAAGCTGCTGCCCAACCCGCTGGAGGCCAACCTGCCGGACTTCCTCAACGGCGAAGGCGAAGACGCCCAACCCATGCACGCCGAGGTGGACCCCTCACGCCAGGTGCTGGCCCATGTGTTCAAGGTGACGGTGGACCCCTTCGTCGGCCGCATGGGCGTGATGCGCGTGCACCAGGGCACGCTGCGCCCGGGCATGCAGCTGTACGTGGGCCACGGGCGCAAGCCCTTCAAGGTGGCGCACCTGTTCATGCTGCAGGGCAAGGAGCACGTGGAGGTGCAGCAGGCGGTGCCGGGCGACATCGCGGCCGTGGCCAAGGTGGACGAGATCCACTTCGACGCCGTGCTGCACGACGCGGCCGAAGACGAGCACATCCATTTGAAGCCACTGGCCTTCCCGCGGCCGGTGCACGGCCTGGCCATCGAGCCCAAGCGCCACGGCGACGAACAGCGCATGTGGGAGATCGTCACCAAGCTGGTCGACGAAGACCCTTGTCTCAAGCTGGAGCACGTGGCCAGCACCAACGAGACCATCCTCTATGGCCTGGGTGAACTGCACCTGCGCGTGCTGCTGGACCGGCTGCGCGAGGTGCACCGCTTCGAGGTCAACACCCGCCCGCCGCGCATCGCCTACCGAGAGACCATCACCGCCAAGGCCGAGGGCCACCACCGGCACAAGAAGCAGACCGGCGGCGCCGGGCAGTTTGGCGAGGTCTTCCTGCGTGTGGAGCCGCTGCCCAGATCCAATGGGGTGGGCGGCGGTTTCGAGTTCGTGGACCAGGTCAAGGGCGGCACCATCCCCACGCAGTTCATCCCGGCCGTGGAAAAGGGGGTGCGCGAGGTGCTGGCGGGCGGCGCCATTGCCGGCTACCCGGTGATGGACGTGCGCGTCACGGTGTACGACGGCAAGCACCACAGCGTGGACAGCAAGGAGATCGCCTTCGTCACCGCCGGCCGCAAGGCCTTCCTGGGCGCGTTGCGCGAGGCGCGGCCCATCGTGCTGGAGCCCATCGTGCACATCGAGATCACGGCGCCGGACGGGGCCATGGGCGACATCACCGGTGACCTGTCCAGCCGCCGCGGCCTGGTCAACGGCACCACCAACGGCGCGCCGGGCACGATGGTCGTGCGCGGCCTGGCGCCGCTGTCCGAACTGACCGGCTACCAGATGCGGCTGAACGCGCTGACCAGCGGCCAGGGCCGCTACACGGTGGAGCTGTCGCACTACGAGGCCGTGCCGCCCACCGTGCAGAGCCAGCTGATGGCCCAGCACAAGACGCCCGACGACGACTGAGCGCTCCCCACGGGCCGGTGGGCCTGGCCCACCGGCGCGCGCGCCGGGGCTCGCCGGCACGTCGACCAGCCTGTGGCGAAGGCGCCTCACCGCGGTTTGTTGATCTATTTTGTTATTGCGACTCATTCTCGTTTGCAATAACATTCTGGCAACACGTACCGCACATGAACGCCGTCCATCCCGCACCCCCCTTCAAGCTCCATACGGGAGCCAACCGCCGCCATGGCCTCCTGGTGATAGCGTGCGCTCACATGGCGCTGATCTGGGGCCTTTGGCAGCTGAGCCGCGTGCCGTTGCACCAATTGGCCGCGCCGGTGCTGTCGGTGTTCCTGCTGCCGTCCAACGAGCCCGCGCCGGCCGCCAAGGCGGCCCCGGCGCCCGAACCGCTGCCGCGCCCCGCCGCCGTGTTGCCACCGCCCGCAGCACCGATCCCCGTGCCGGTGCTTCGCGACAACGACACCGCCCCCACGCCACCCACGGCCCCGGCAACCGTCGCCGCCGCTGAAACCGCAGCACCGAGGCCGGTCCCGCAAGCCGCGCCCGCGCCGCCGGCCGTGACACCGCCAACGCAACCCGCACCCCCGCCGCGCCGCCAGGTCAGCGGCAGCGCCGTGCGCTACCTGAGCCTGCCGCCGGTGGAGGTGCCGCGGGCGTCCCGCCGTGCCGGTGAACACGGCACCGTGTGGCTCAAGGTGGTGGTGGACGCCGCCGGGCTGCCGGTGCAGGTCAGCGTGCAGCGCAGCTCCGGCTTCGCGCGGTTGGACGAGCAGGCCTTGTGGGCCATGCGCCAGGCCCGCTTCAAGCCCCACACCGAAGACGGCCGCGCCGTCGAGGTGGAGGTCATCGCCCCCATCGAGTACCCGGCCGACTGAACCGGCCACCCCAAACCATGAAACGTCACCTTCCCTGGCTGCTGGGCAGCCTGATGGCCCCTGCCTGGGCGCAAACCGCCAAGCCCCAACCCGACGTGCTGCCCGTGGTGCGCGCCAACGGCCCGGCCGCCGAGCCTTCGGGCAAGAGCGGCGTGCAGGCCACGGAAACGCGCATCGGCAAGGGCAAGCAGGAACTGCGCGACGTGCCGCAGAGCGTCACCGTGGTGACGGAGCGCCTCATCGACGACCGCAACCTGGACACGCTGAAGGACGCGCTGCACCAGACCGCCGGCGTCAGCTTCCTGGCCGCCGAAGGCGGCGAGGAAGACGTGCGCCTGCGCGGCTTCAGCCTGCAGGCGACCGGAGACATCTTCGTGGACGGCCTGCGCGACCCCGCCTTCTACGAGCGCGACACCTTCAACTGGGACCGGCTGGAGGTGCTGCGCGGCAGCGCCAGCATGCTGTTCGGCCGCGGCAGCACGGGCGGCGCGGTGAACCAGGTCAGCAAACTGCCTTCGCTGTACCAACTGAGCGAAGTGGCCGTGACGCTGGGCAGCGGCGCATACGTGCGTGGCACGGCCGACCTGAACATCCGCACCGGCGACAACGCCGCGCTGCGCGTCAACGCCATGGCCACGCAGGCCGACAACTACGGTGCGCGCATCAGCAAGGAAGGCATCGCGCCCACGTTCCGCTGGGGCATAGGCACGACGGACGAATTCCTGGTCGGCCTGTATCACCTGAAGAACGACAACGGCATCAACTACGGCATCCCCTGGCTGGACGGCCAACTGGTGCCGGTGGACCCCAAGACCCACTGGGGCCTGCTCAGCGACGTCAGCCGTGGCAGTGCGGACACGCTGACGCTCGGCCAGGTGCACCGCTTCGCAGACCGCAGCGAATGGCGCACCACCTTGCGCCTGGGCCAGTACACACGCGACCAGCGGGCCAGCGCGGCACGCTTCGCGCCGGCGGCGGCGCAACCCGGGGCTGTGGCCGCCACGCTGGCCAACTTTACCGACGCCACCGTCATCCGCCGCTCCGGAGGCAACAGCACGTCAGCCAAGATCCAGGACCTGGACTCGGTCACCTTCCAGAGCGACTACGACAAGCGCTTCACCGCCTGGGGCTTCAAGCACAGCGTGCAGGCCGGCGTGGACACCACGCACGACCACTTCACGGGTTATGCGGCGCTCAACCCCACCAGCGGCGGGCTGCTGAAGCCGGATATCACGGCGGCCAACAATGCGGGCAGCGGCTCGGTGGACGAGTCGCTGCGCATCGTGCGCAAGAACCGCGACTTCCAGTCGCAGTCCCTGGGCCTGTACGCGCAGGACCTGCTGCAACTGGCGCCCGCCTGGAAGCTGCTGGGCGGCCTGCGCTGGGACCGTTTCGGCGGCACCTACCGCACCTTCTCCACGGCCGACGCCACGCTGGGCGCGCAGACGGCCGACCGCACGCGCAGCGACGCGCTGTGGAGCCACCGCCTGGGCGTGCTGTTCCAGCCCAAACCGCTGAGTTCCTTCCACTTCTCCTACGGCACCAGCTTCAACACCTCGGGCGACGCCTACCAGTACGACGCCCTGGGCAGCAACACGCCACCGGAGAAGAGCCGCAACTTCGAACTCGGCGCCAAGATCGACAGCGCCAGCGGCGACGCCACGCTGCGCCTGGCCCTGTTCCACGCCACCAAGTACAACGAGCGCAACACGGACGAGACCTCGGTGTCGCCCACCAACTACGTGCTGAGCGGCCAGCGCCACGCCGCCGGCATCGAGGTGGACCTGGCGGGCCGGCTCACCAAGGCGTGGGAGGTCTACCTCTCCTACGCCTTCATCCCCGACGCCGAGGTGGACAAGGCTTCGTCCGTCAACGGCGTGACGCTCACCGGCGAAACCGTGGGCCAGCGCCCGGGCCTCACGCCGCGCCATTCCGGCACGGTGTGGAGCACCTACCAGCTGACGCCCAAGTTCCGCTTCGGCGGGGGCCTGAACGCGCGCAGCAGCGACACGCCGCAGCAGAGCAGCATCGTGGCGCCGGCCTTCGTCACGGCCGACCTGATGGCGGAGTACGACGCCGGCCCGGTGCAGTTCAAGCTGAACGCCACCAACATCACCAACAAGCTGTACGCCGACATGCTCTACCGCGGCCACTACATCGCCGGCAAGCCACGCACGGTGCAACTCACCGTGGCGGCCAAGTTCTGAACGTGGGGCCACGGTGAAACGACGCACCCTGCTGCAGGCCTTGCCCACGCTGTTGGTCGGCGCGGCGGCACCCACCACCTGGGCGGCCGCGCGGTCACCTGAGCGCATCGCCACCGCTTGGCAGCTGGCTGGGGCGGGCGCAGCCGGCGGCGGCTTCCAGGTCGGCGTGCTGCGCGTCGACTGGGACGCCGGCCGCATCGCGCTGGACGCCGCCCTGCCCGTGCCCACCCGCGCCCATGGCCTGCTGGCACTGGCCGATGGCGGCTTCGCCACAGTGGCCAACCGGCCCGGCCAATGGCTGTTGCGTGTGGACGCGGACGGTCAGGTCGCAGCCCGCACGGACGGTGCCGCGCCGGGCCGCAGCTTCAACGGCCATGTGGAAGCCAGCGCCGACGGCCAGTGGCTCTTCACCACCGAAACGCAGACTGCCGACCAGAGCGCCTGGATCAGCGTGCGCGACCCGCGCACGCTGGCCCGCGTGGCCGAGTTCCGCAGCGGCGGCATCGACGCCCACCAGCTGCTGCACGCGGCCGACGGCAGCCTGCTGGTGGCGCACGGCGGCATCCTGCGCGACGCCGCTGCACGCAAGCGGGACGGCGAGCCCATGGCGCCGTCGCTGGTGCGCATCGCGCCGGCCAGCGGCCAGCTGCTGGGCCGCTGGGTGTTGCCCGACACGCGCTTGAGCATCCGCCACATCGCGTGGTCCAACGGTCCGTCTCCGCTGCTGGGCCTGGCCCTGCAGGCCGAGCACGACGACCCACGCGAGCGCAGCGGGGCACCCGTGCTGGCGGTGTGGGACGGGCAGTCACTCACCCTGCCCTGCGCCGACACGGCCGCCGGCGGCTACGTGGGCGACATCGCGGCCGGTCCCGCGGGCGGCTTCGTGCTCAGCGCCCAGAAGCAGGGCCGCGGCCTGTGGTGGCAGCCCGGCGCGCCGGACCGGCTGACGCCCATGGCTGAGCTCACCGAGCCCTGCGCCCTGGTGCCGTCAGCAGACGGCGTGCTGCTGGGCGCGGGCCGCGGCATCGCGCGCTGGCAGTTGGCGGGCGCGTCGTCCATGCTGCGCTGGCCGGTGGCCCTGGCGCCGGACAACCACGCGGTGCGCTTGAGTTGAGCCCTACTTGGCCTTCGCGCGCATCTCGTCCAGCTGCTTGAGCCACGCGGTCCAGTCGTAGGGCCCGGTCTCGAAACGCTTCTTCAGGTTGCCCAGCACGTTGCCCCAGGCGCGGTCGAAGTAGGCGTAGGCCTTGTCCCACTCGCCGCCGTCGCCCCACCCCGCATGGTGCAGCGTGACACGCGTGGACTTGTCGTCCACCGCGTAGAAGCGCACCACCACGAAAGTGCGCTGCTGGCGCGCTTCGGGCAGCGAAGGCGGTGCGTTCCAGTCGAAGCTGATCATCTTCTTGGGCTGCAGCGCCATGAAGCGCATGTCGTCCGCGCCCTTCATGCCGGGCTGGCCACCCGGGTCAATGTGGATGTGGAAAGCGCCGCCCACGCGCGGGTCGATGACCGCGTCAGGGGCGAAGAAGCTGGTGATGCCTTCGCGCGTGGTCCACGCGGCCCAGGCCTGGTCCAGCGTGGCGGCGATGACCACTTCCTTGTCCAGCGCGCGCTCGGCGGCCCGCGCGACGGGGCTGGCCCCGCACAGGGCCAAGGTCAGAGTCAGCGCAGAGAGAAACTGCTTGAGCATGTCGATCCTCAGGGTCGGAGGCCCAGACGCTAAAGCAGCCGCCCGGCGGGGTCTATACCCCGTGAGGTGAACGAAGATTTATCATTGCGCTTCATGCAAGCCAGCACCCCCGACCTCGCCCAGGTGCGCCTGGACAACGCGCTGGCCCTCTTCGAAGAGTTTGTCCGCGCCACCGCCCGCCATGCCGACGCCGCCACGCTGCGCGGCCTGGAGCGGCGCTTTGCCGAGCGCATCCAGATCCAGCCCAGTTACTGGAGCCAGATCAAGAGCCGCAGCCGGCAGATTGGCGAGCGCCTGGCGCGCCAGTTCGAGCACCTCTGCCACAAGCCGCGCGGCTGGATGGACGTGCCGCACGGACCGGGCAGCGCGCACCTGCCGCCGCCCCTGGGCGCCACGCTGCCCGCGGACTACCGCAGCAATGCCGCACCGCGCGAAGAGCCCGCGCGCGAAGACAACCTGCCGGCCGACGACGACGAGCGTTTCATCGTCGGCCTGGTGCTCACCTACTACCGCCGCCACCCGCAGCGCGCGCGCACGCGCTTGCTGGATCTACTGGGCGAGGTGCTGGCACCTGTCGCACCCAGCGCGCCCGCCGCAACCACCGCGGCCGCGCAGAAGGCCGCACCGCCCGCTGAAGACCCGCAGAGCCTGTGGCTGCGCAGCCAGAGCGGCGTGGCGCCGCTCAAGCGCAAGAAGTAGCCCGCCGGCCGCCACCCTGGTGGCCGCAGCACACCCCCAATTTGAAGGACGGACCTCGGGTTATTCCGGGGCAACACAGCTTGCTCATTGATAACGACATGTTTATCATCTGCGCAAGCCTGTGATGAAGCACTGCCTCCAGCACAGCCGATCAACCCCAACCGAGTTGCCATGAACCTGAACCTGCCTCAAGTCGCCCGCACGGAAAGCCGCATCGCCGCGGCAGGCCGCGCATTCGGCGCATGGGGTGACCGAGGACTGGCAGCCGCAGCAGCCCCGCCCGGGGCCTTGGTGAGAGCGTTAGCAAGCTGAAGAGACTTGCTTCACCCCCATCAGGCCCGGGCTGCACCAGCACCCGGGCTTTTTGTTTTTCCGTGCCCCTGTTCCCTGTGCCCGCCACCCCAACCGCCACGAAGGAGTTCCCCATGAAGCTGATCGCCAAGTCCCCGAAGCCTCGCAACCCGTTCGTGGCCGCCGCCCTGCGGCGCTGCGCCGGCAGCCACCGCACCGGCATGGCCACCGCCCGCCAGTCCGGTCAACGCCAGCTGCGCGCCGAACTGAAACACCTGCACCCCAGCCCCTGAACAGATCCCCCGGCTGGCAGCCCAGACGCACACGATGTGCAAGGGCCCGCCGCCGACCGACGGAGTCCCACCATGTACTTGCAAGACCTGCCTTTCGACGTTGAAGGCCCCTTGAGCCCCGAACGGCGCCCCGTGCGCCACTTCCTGGCCACCGTGCTGCGCAGCGCCGGCCGCGCGCTGGACACGCTGGCACAAAAGCTGGCCCTGGTGGACGCGCCGCCCACCGAGGAACCTCAGCTGGAGTACCACGCTGACGCCGCGGCGCCCGAAGGCGCGCTGTACGTCAACGGCGTGCTTGTGGGCCGGCTGCTGGGCGTGAACAGGCTGTAAAGCCTGGCCACGCTCATGGCTGACCCGGCTGCACACCCCTGCGACGACTTGATAGCGTCGCAGGGGTGACAGCCACCCACCGCCCCAGCACCCATGCTGGCGGCCCTTTCACTCCAGCCCTGCGAGCGCGCCATGAGCACTGACGACACCGGACAACGCCTGCTCATCGCCCGCCAGGACCTGCACCAGACACGCTGGGCCGCCGACCCCGACGCGCCGGCTGCACGCCCGCTTCAAGAAGGTGAAGCGCGCCTGCGCATCGCCCACACCGCGCTCACCGCCAACAACATCACCTACGCCGCCTTCGGCGAGGCCATGAAGTACTGGCAGTTCTTCCCCGCCGCCGAGGCCGACCGCGCCGGCTGGGGCTGCCTGCCGGTGTGGGGCTACGCCACCGTCACCGAAAGCCGCTGCGGAGGCGTGGCCGTGGGACGCCGCGTATGGGGCTACTACCCCCTGGGCACGCACCTGGTGGTGCAACCGGGGCGGGTGAAGCCCCACAGCTTCGTGGACGCCGCACCGCACCGCGCCGAACTGGCCGCGGCCTACCAGCAGTACGCCTTCACCGACACCGAACCCGGCTGGAAGCCCGAGCTGGAGGGCCTCACCGCCGTGCTGCGGCCGCTCTTCTTCACCGGCTTCCTGATCGACGACTTCCTGGCCGACGCCGGCTTCTTCGGTGCGCAGCAGGTGCTGCTGTCCAGCGCGTCGTCCAAGACGGCCTACGGCACCGCCTTCTGCCTGTCGCAGCGCCGCGGCCAGTCAGGCATGGCGCGTGTGGTGGGCCTCACCTCGGCTGGCAACGAAGCCTTCAGCCACAGCCTGGGCGTGTACGACGACGTGCGGCTGTACGACGCACTCGCCGCCATGGACCCCACCGTGCCGACGGTCTACGTGGACTTCGCCGGCAACGCCGCGCTGCGCCGCCAGGTGCACGAGCACTTCGGCAGCGCGCTGATGTTCAGCAGCTCCATCGGCGGCACGCACTGGGAGGCGCTGGGTTCCGGCGGCGGCCTGCCCGGCCCTCGGCCCACGCTGTTCTTCGCGCCGGCGCAGATCAAGAAGCGCAGCGCACCGCCGCCCGAAGGCTGGGGCCCGGACGGCCTGGCGCAGCGGCTGGGCGCCAGCTGGGGCGCCTTCATCCAGGCCACGCAGCGCGCGGCCGAGCCCTGGGTACTCATCGTGAACCACCAGGGCCCGGCGGCGGCCGAAGCGGCCTACCAGGCGCTGCTGAATGGCAAGTCCGACGCGCGGCAAGGCCTGATGCTGGCGCTGTGATTCAAGCCGCGGTGAGCAACGGTCGATAACCCGGCCAGAACCCATCCCTGTGCCCATGAACGCACCCGCCACGCTGCAGCCCACCCGGCTCTTCATCACCCGCGCCCCGCGCGACGTGCAGGGCTGGGCGGCGCTGTTCGACTACAACGCCTTGCCGGTGCTGGCCCGCACGGCCGCGGCGCTGGAAGAGTTCCGCGAGATGGAAGACGCGGTGGACGCCCACCTGCTGGCCGAGACCATCAACACCGACCCGTTGATGACGCTCAAGCTGCTGGCCCACGTGGCGCACCTGCGCCGCGGCCGCGAGGGCAGCGAGGTGGAGACCGTCACCGAGGCGCTGGTGATGCTGGGCATCCCGCCCTTCTTCAAGGCCTTCGGCCCGCAGGAATCGGCCGAGGACCGCCTGGCCAACCTGCCCCGCGCGCTGGAAGGCTTCAACGAGGTGCTGCGCCGCAGCCACCGCGCCGCCCGCTTTGCCATCGGCTTTGCCGTGCATCGGCTGGACCACGACGCCGCCGTCATCCACGAAGCCGCGCTGCTGCACGACTTTGCGGAGTTGCTGCTGTGGCTGCATGCACCGTCGCTGGCCCTGCGCATACGCGAGGCTCAGGCGGAGGACAGCAGCCTGCGCAGCGCTGCGGCGCAGCTGGCGGTGCTGAACGTGGAGCTGGTGGACGTGCAACACGCGCTGATGCAGGCTTGGCGGCTGCCCAGCATGCTGGTCCGCATCACCGACGACCACGCCAACAATGCCACCACGCAGTTGCGCAACGTGATGCTGGCCATCCGCGTGGCGCGGCACAGCGCGGAAGGCTGGGACAACGCCGCGCTGCCGGACGATGTGCATGACATTGCGCATCTGCTGCAGCTGTCGCACGAGTCCACCGGGCGTTTGCTGCTGGAAATCGACAGCGACGACTGAGCCGGGGCTGGGCGGGCCTCCGCCGGCCCCTACTTTCTGCTGATGTCGCTGCGCGCCCCTGTGCAATAGTCCTCCACGCTTGGCCGCAGACCCTGCTGCGGCGGGCGCACAAGAACGGAGGACCCCGCATGGACATGCACAGCATTCAAAACTTCCTGAGCACCACGGTGACGGAACTGGCCATCAAGATCCTGGCCGCCATCGCCTTCTGGATCGTGGGCCGCTGGCTCATCGGCCGCGTCATCGCAGTGATGCAGGCGGCCATGAACCGCAACAACGTGGACCCCACGCTGACCAAGTACCTGGGCAGCATCGTGGCGGTGTCGCTGAACATCGCCCTGGTGCTGGGCATCCTGGGCTACTTCGGCATCCAGACCACCAGCTTCGCGGCCATGCTGGCCGGCGCGGGCGTGGCCATAGGCGCGGCCTGGAGCGGCATGCTGGGCAACTTCGCGGCCGGCGCCTTCATGCTGGTGCTGCGGCCCTTCAAGGTGGGCGACTTCGTGCAGATCGGCGGCATCGTGGGCACGGTGCACGAGCTGGGCCTGTTCGGCACCACCGTGATCACGCCCGACAACGTGATGACCCTGGTGGGCAACGGCAAGGTCTTCAGCGACACGGTGATGAACTACTCGGCCCGCCCGTCGCGCCGCGTGGAGCGCACGGCGCAGCTGGCCGGTGGCGTGGACGCGCTGGACGCCATCGCGCGCTTCAAGGCCGAGTTGGCCAAGATCCCCAACGTGCTGCAAAGCCCGGCGCCGGAGGTGAACCTGCTGGACATCAACCTGGTGGGCACCGTGATCGCCGTGCGGCCGTACTGCCACACCGACCACTACTGGCAGGTCTACTTCGACACCAACGAGATGATGGTGCGCGTGGGCAAGGAAGCCGGCTGGCCGGCGCCCACGCCGACGCAGATCATGCGCACCGCGCCGCTCTGAGCCGCGCCAACTGCTGACAACGGCTGTGCCGGGCTACACCGGCACAGCCGTTGTGCCTTTCAGGCGCCGCATCATGAAGCTGGTCTTGCAGTCCTGCACCGCAGGGTGCTTGAGCAGCGTGTCCATGATGAAGGCGCTGTAGTGCGCCATGTCGCGCACCAGGACGCGCAGCAGGAAGTCCATCTCGCCAGTAAGTGCAGCGCATTCCACCACCTCGGGCCAGGACTGCACGGCGGCGGTGAAGCTGTCGGTGGGGCTGCGCTGGTTGCTGGCCTTGGCCAGGCGCACGTTGATGTAGGCCGTGAGGCCAAGGCCCACTTTCTCCGGCGCCACCTGGGCCGCGTAGCCCGTGATGACACCGGCCTCTTCCAGCCGCTTCACACGGCGCAGCGTGGCGCTGGCCGACAGGCCGATGCCGGCGGCCACCTCGTCGTAGGTGGCACGGCCGTTGGCCTGCAGCGCCTGAAGAATGCGCTTGTCCAGGTTGTCCAGGCCGTTGTCCGTCTCCATGGCTTTGATTTTTGCAGGATTCCTGCGCCGCCGCACAGGATTGCGCCGAACCTTGCAAACAACCTGCGCCCGGCGCAACCTACAGTGCGAGGCTTTTCAACCCCACCGCGCGAGGCAAGCGATGCAGTTCACCCCCTGGGACAACCCGATGGGCACCGACGGTTTCGAGTTCATCGAGTACGCCGCGCCGGACCCCGCCGCCATGGGCGCGCTGTTCGAGCGCATGGGCTTCAGGCCAATAGCCAAGCACCGCCACAAGAACGTGCTGCTGTACCGCCAGGGCGAGATCAACTTCATCGTCAACGCCGAGCCCGACAGCTTTGCGCAGCGCTTCGCGCGGTTGCACGGCCCCAGCATCTGCGCCATCGCCTTCCGCGTGGGCGATGCGCGCAAGGCCATCGAGCGCGCCCAAGGCCTGGGCGCGTGGGCGTATGCCGGCAGCGCCGGCCCGGGCGAGCTGAACATCCCGGCCATCAAGGGCATTGGCGACAGCCTGATCTACTTTGTCGACAAGTGGCGCGGCAAGAACGGCGCCGAGGACGGCGACATCGGCAACATCGGTTTCTTTGACGTGGACTTCGAGCCCCTGCCGGGCGCCAGCCTCAACCCGCCCGGCGTGGGCCTGACCTACATCGACCACCTCACGCACAACGTGCACCGTGGCCGCATGGGCGAGTGGTCGGAGTTCTACGAGCGGTTGTTCAACTTCCGCGAGATCCGCTACTTCGACATCGAAGGCCAGGTGACCGGCGTGAAGAGCAAGGCCATGACCAGCCCCTGCGGCAAGATCCGCATCCCCATCAACGAAGAGGGCAACGACAAGAAGGGCCAGATCCAGGAGTACCTGGACA
>JACCDS010734430.1_pt1 | contig 17607 bp, 14 predicted proteins | sample 7446441 | NCBI WGS metagenome assembly JACCDS01 (sample SAMN15323445, study PRJNA562643) | freshwater metagenome | isolation source: river surface water | place: USA:Blue River Watershed | collected 2017-08-17
AAACTATAAACGCCAACGACGAGCGTTTTGCTCTCGCAGCCTAAGGGCTAGCGAGCGCTGCAACGGTTCTCTGATGGGCCGGGCGGGTCAAACCGCTGCAGCGTCATTCACATCAGATCGTCACCTGATAAGCCGCGGGTCAGGTGCCTAAAACAAGTGGATCGCTCGGTGCCGGCCTGTCGGTTGGCTAAGCACCGTAGTTAAATTTAAATAAATCGACTAAGTATGTAGAACTGTCTTTGGAAGACTTGCGGACGCGGGTTCGATTCCCGCCGGCTCCACCATCAAGTATTTTTTTGAAGTTTAAGCAGTATTAAAAATGCCACGGCTCTGCATTAACGGGGTGGCGGCACTGCGAAGTGCTGTCTAGCTAGCCCTCGATATCCCCGAGGCACATGTACTTAAGCTCTAGGTAATCGTCTATCCCGTGGTGGGAGCCTTCACGCCCCAGACCGGACTGCTTCACGCCACCAAAAGGGACGTGTTCGGTCGCGAGGATGCCCACATTAATCCCGACCATGCCGTATTCCAGGGCCTCTCCGACCCGGAAGATCCGCCCAACGTCTCGGGAGTAAAGGTAACTAGCAAGTCCGAAGATCGTATCGTTCGCCGCGTCAATGACCTCTTGCTCAGTCTTAAACCGAAATACAGGAGCAAATGGACCAAAGGTCTCCTCGACAGCACAGAGCATGTTGGCATTTGCGTCAGCCACGACGGTGGGCGCAAAAAAACGTTCGCCGACCCTATTACCGCCCACCACGACGCGGCCACCCTTCGATACAGCATCTCTCACATGCTGCTCCACTTTGGCCAACGCCGCGTCATCAATCAGCGGACCCTGAGAGACACCTTCCTCAAAACCATTGCCCACCTTCACAGTTGCAACCTTGGCAGCAAACTTGGTTACAAATTCGTCATAGACGGTATCCTGAACATAAATGCGATTTGAACAAACGCAGGTCTGACCTGCGTTACGGTACTTGCTAGCCACGGCCCCTTCAACGGCAGAATCAATATCTGCATCGTCAAACACAATGAAGGGAGCATTACCACCAAGCTCCAAAGAAAGTTTCTTTACCGTGGGCGCACTCTGTGCCATCAGGATACGGCCAACATCTGTTGAACCAGTGAAACTAATGTGTCGGACTATTTCGCTTGCGCAAAATACCTTTCCAATCGCAATCGATCGTTCGCCGTCAGCCGTAACGGTATTGATGACGCCAGGGGGGACTCCTGCACGAATCGCAAGTTCAGAGACTGCGAGCGCCGTCAATGGCGTTGCCTCTGCAGGTTTCACCACCACCGGGCAGCCCGCAGCCAGTGCCGGGGCAACCTTACGGGTAATCATGGCCAACGGAAAATTCCAAGGCGTGATTGCGGCACAGACCCCAATCGGCTGACGAATCACCATCAGACGACGATTGTTATCGAACTGCGGGAGCGTCTCCCCGTTAACCCGCTTAGCCTCTTCAGCAAACCACTCGACAAAACTGGCGCCGTAAGCAACCTCTCCCTTTGCTTCTGGGAAAGGCTTTCCTTGTTCCGCCGTCATGATCCGCGCAAGATCATCCTGATTGGCCATGATCAGGTTGTACCACGCACGCAAAATATTGCTACGCTCTTTGGCAGTCTTGCGGCGCCAGACACTCCAAGCCTTATCGGCAGCCTCCACCGCAAGAAGTGCATCGCGATCAGTCATATTTGCGACTTCGGCAAGCACCTGACCCGTCGACGGGTCCGTCACAGGGAAGCGGTCAGTCCCCGTTACCCACTCGCCATTGATCAGGGCATCCGTCTTTAGAAGGCTGAAATCACGCAAACGGGACAAAGGAGAATCAGTAAATGCCATTAATGAACAGCCTTAAGCAATTTTTCGTACGTGAGTATTAAGAAAGAGCGTCAATCAGAGCCGAGATTAAGCTGGCTAGGCATCCGCTTCTCAATAGACGACTTCAAAAGAGCGGCTGAGCGATAGATACCATGGGCAAACTTCCCGTACGGCAATGTGAGAAATAGCGCCATCACAACACCAAGGTGAATTGCTAATAACAACGCCATGTAGCCCGTATCCCGACCGACCAAGAGCAACAATCCAGTCAGACTCGTCAAAAACAGAAGCGCGATAAAGCCATGGTCCATTGGCTTCTGTGCGCGATCGCCGTGATCCTTTGCGCGTCGAATATTCAGCCACATCAGTCCGATGGGGCCAATCAAAAGGCCTATGCCACCAACGGTTCCCAGAATCACAGGAAGGCTAAGAAAATCATAGGGCGCCTGCCAGCCAAAGCCGTAGTGATAGACAGTCGCCACCGACGTCGATGCGAAGCACAACATGAACCCATAAAACGTCAGGTGGTGGAAACGGCGTCGACGCAGCGTGAACCGATCATCTTCGTCATTACATCCGTCACCATGCCCTCCATCCAGATATTTGAGAGACAGCACGTTATGAATTGCCTCTGGCGTAGCACCCGGCATGGTTCGTCCTGGAGTGATATCCCGCCAGAAGCGCACGACACCAATTGCCAAAGCTAACACCGCAAACCCAAACACACTTCCAAACAACAACACGAGCGTATTGTGCGGAAACACCGCATAGAAATTGCCAGCCAATGGTTCGTGCACCAGGCTACCCTTCATCAAGATTGCCAGGATCAAAAAGAAGCTCAATCCAAACGCCGAGGCAATCGCCACCGTCAAACCATTATTGCGATAAAGCTTTCCGAATGATGGGGGCCAGGCATAGTCGGTATACGTCTCAAGCCGGACTCGTGCCAATGTGCGGGGCACATTAATGCCAAACTCATGGGGGGGTGCGTACTGACACGCATGGAGACAAGCGCCGCAGTTGTGGCACAAATTAGCCAGGTAATGAATATCGGCTTTTTGATCAAAATCGATTCGACGTGTCATCGCCGGAAATACCGCGCAGTAGCCCTCGCAATAGCGGCAGGCGTTGCAGATCTGCATGACACGGGAGACTTCTGCCTCGTTGCCTGATAAGAGGCTATCAATTACACGAATAGGTTGTTCAGTCATTTTTATGATCTATCTGAAAAGAGACTGACTAAGCAGCCAACTGAAGCGGGCCTACTGCCTCGCCACAGGCCACGCGTGCAGCCTGTGCACCAGCGATCCGACCGAATGACGTTCCGATCGCCATTCCGATACCCCCTGTATAGCCTTTTCCAAGGACATTCCCTGCGATGATCTCGCCAGCTCCAAAAATATTTGGGCTTGCCTTATCCTTGAAGAACACCTGAGCGTTCTCATCAGTCTTTAGGCTGAGATAGGTAAACGTGATTCCTGGACGAAGGGCAAACCCGTAAAAAGGCGGCTTATCTAAAGGAAGCGCCCAGTGCGTTTTTGCCGGTGCAAGACCTTCCGTATGGCAGTCATCGAGTACCGTATGGTCATAATTTCCAACGCGGCAGGCCGCATTGAAGTCTTTCACCGTTTTGCTCAAGACCTGCGGATCAAGGCCAATCTTTACGGCAAGCTCTTCGATCGTGTTTGCCTTTTCGCCTGGGAACACGGGTGGCATAAAACGACCCAATGGCTGCGAATCAATGATGGAGTACCCAATCTGTCCAGGCTGCATCGCCACAAGACGACCCCAGATCGCATAACGCTTAGGCCAGAAATCTTCGCCTTCGTCATAAAAACGTACGGCATCTCGATTAACCACGATTCCGAGCGAGACACAGTCAACCCGAGTACAAATACCGCTGTCATAACCCGGCGATCGGGCATCAATCGCCACGCAATGAGACTGTGATGGTTCGCCTACCATGTCGGCACCGGCGTTCATCATCTGCTTAAGAACGACACCCTGATTATATTTTGTGCCACGAATGAGAAAGTTATCCGAAGGCCATTCACCGCGCTCGTTCTGGCCCCAGGCTTCACGCAGCCACTCCAAATTAGACTCAAAACCGCCGGAGGCGAGAACAACGGATTTGCCTTCGATTCGCTCTTTTCCGTTCACAACAACCGCATCGAATCGACCATCTGTGATTTCGATATCTGTGACAGGAGAGTCATACCGGACCGTTACACCCATATTCTGCGCACTTCGATAATAGGCATTCACCAGGGCTTTCCCGCCGCCCATAAAAAAGGCATTCGTTCGGGATAGGTGCAGTGTTCCAGACAGCGACGGCTGAAACCGAACGCCATGCTTGACCATCCAACCCCGGCAGTTCGCGGTAAAGCGGATCACCATTCTTGCTAACGCCTCGTTGGTTAACCCGCCTGTGACCTTTAACAGATCCTGCCAGTACTCTTCTTCAGGATAGCTTTCAACCAAGACGTCTTGTGGCGCATCGTGCATGCACCGAATGTTGCGGGTGTGCTGAGAATTTCCGCCGCGCCACTCTTTTGGAGAGCCCTCGAGGAGCAACACCCTTGAAGCCCCATGCTCACGCGCGGACAGTGCTGCACAGAGCGCAGCGTTGCCTCCCCCAACGACGATAACATCCCACATCAGAACTCCCCCAACCCCAAAAAATTAGTGAATCTCGCGCTCTCGCAGCATCGCTTTATCAACCTCAACCGATAACGCATCGGTCACATGCTTGATGTGCTGCGCCATTTGGGGGTCCGTGATGTCTCTCGGATGCGGCAGATCGACAATCTCCTCATGCACGATTCCTGATGGACGATTACCAAAGACCACTACACGATCGGCCATCAGCACGGCTTCCTGGACGCTGTGGGTCACCATCACGATGGTTTTGTTTGCCTCTTGCCAGAGATGGTGAAGGTCTTTGATCATGTAGTTCTTCGTCTGAACGTCCAAGGCGCCAAAAGGCTCATCAAGCAACAGAACATCAGGATTGTAGGCGATCGCACGGGCAATCGCGACCCGCTGCTTCATGCCACCCGATAGCGTCGCTGGATAGGCATTCTCAAAGCCCGACAAACCCGTTGCCCGAATCCAGCGCATCGCGATCTTCTCGGCTTCTTGCTTATCTACCCCCTGAAGCTCAAGCCCTAAGGTGATATTTTTCAAAACGGTTCGCCAGCCAAAGAGCACGAACTCTTGAAACACCAGACCTCGGTCCGGCCCGGGGCCTGTGATCGGTTTGCCATTTAGCAGGATCTGACCGCCGGTCGCCTTCTCAAATCCCGCCAACATGTATAAGAAAGTGGACTTGCCACATCCTGATGGGCCAATAATGGCGACAAACTCATTCTCATTAATCGAGAAGTTTAGGTCGCGAATGGTGACAACACTCTCACCCGTCTCCTGGTTGACAAAGGTCTTGTCTAGATGCTGGACAAGAATTTTTTCTTTCCCTTTTTGACCCACGGTTTCTCTCCTGTAACAGATTCGGGAATTAACGTTCGACCTGAACGCCCCAGCGCTTAATCGTGACGGCTTCTACCTTACCCATGATGATGTTCTCTAAGACATACCCCATGACAGCAATCAGGATAATTCCACCAAAAATCGTATCCATGCTTAGATACTCGACTGCATCAAAAATCATAAAGCCAAGACCATACGAGCTCGCTGCAAGCATCTCAGCTGCAATTAAGGAACGCCAAGCAAATCCAATACCCAACTTGATACCGGTGATCAAGAACGGAAAAATGCCAGGAAGCGCAACGACCCAGACACACTTCCAACGACTTGCGCCCATTGACTGAGCAACCCAAAAAGCCTTGTCACTAAGGGCGTCAAGTCCTGCGGCGACGTTATAGATAATCTGAAAGCTCGCAGCCAGGAAGACAACCGTAATCGTTGTCTTGTCATCAATTCCGAAAATCAGCAGCAAGATCGGAGTCCAAGCCAGAGTCGGGATGGGCAGCATCGCGCTAACGATGGGCTGGAAGATTCGCTTGCCCCACTTGGTGAGGCCGATCAAGAGCCCTACCGCCCCTCCGATGATGATCGCCAGAAAAATTCCCATCAGTATTCGATAGAGACTTTTCCCGGCATGCCCCCACAGGGCATAAGGCGGACTTCCGTCAGGCCCCGCCTGGAGCCACATAGTCGAGAAGATCGCACTTGGGGGTGGAATAAGCGCCTTATTTGTCCAGCCGAGCGCCGAGATCAGCTCCCAGAACAGAAAAACTGAGGAAATTGAGATTACAGGCCGCAGCCATGCTGCCTGCCGACGCCAGCCAAACAACGATCCCCTCCAGTGTGTCGCAACAGTAGTCATTGTGTGCGCTTCCCCCGCTGCGGATACCAACGACGAATCGTGGCCCGCTCAATGTTTCCAAACAAGATGTGCTCGATGAAGAATCCCAATAGCGCCAGCATTGCAATACCCACAAACATAGATGGCACATCCGCATAAGCGCGCGCTGCAAAGATCATGTATCCGAGACCAAAGGCAGCAGCGGCCAACATCTCTGCAGCGACAAGAGTTCGCCAAGAATGCGCAAGACCCAGCTTAAATCCGGTCAGTAAGGTTGGTAGCGATGACGGCAATAGCACCATGAAGAAGATGTTGAGTGGTGAAGCCCCCATGGACCGGACTACCCAGATGGAATGCTTAGAGATTGCCTGCACACCTTGAATCGTGCTGTAGAGAATCGGGAAAAACGCCCCCAGAAAACAGACACTGACGATGGTCAGATCGCCACGTCCCAAGGTCACCAGAAAGATTGGCGTCCAGGCGACCGCGGGAAGCGGCAACAACATACTCAAGACTGGACTCGTCCAAGCATATGCCGTTGTATTCAACCCGAGAAAGAATCCCACCGGCACGGCAACCAAGACCGCAATAACAAAGGCTGCAAGTGCCCGCATCAGACTGTAGCCAATATGCGAAAGCAGTACATAGTTCGTCGACTGCTGCAGTAACTCAAGACCGCGCGCGACAATCATGTGCGGTGCAGGTAACACTTTGATATCCATCAACCCCAAGACCACCGCCAACTCCCAGAGGAGCAGCAATACAAAGATTGGCGTCATGAAGATCAGTGTCGCTTTGATCTTTCGCAGACGTTTACTGGCCGGCCGTGCAATGGGCTGGGCCATTACCATTGATGAAACGGACATGCGTGGGTCTCCTCCTGCGGAACTCATCTTTTAGTGAATCTTCTGGCGACCATTTGATCGGGTCGTTGTCTTTTTTAACGGCGAAGTCGGCTTCGCTGCTTTCCCTGTTATTCCCAGCACTTGGTCGAGTGCCGGAATATGCTCTTCAGGAAGGTACTGGTGGCGGAGCGCATAAAGCGCAGGACCAAAGGTCTTATCAAGCTGTTTACCAAAGTGAACGAAGATCTCTGCAACATAAAGCTCGTGCCGAATCAGGCTCTCCGCCATCGTGACCACCGGACGGCTACGGGTAAATACGCCATAACCATTGGGTCCAAGGCCAGCAGTCATGGCCTCTTCAAAGTCGGTCGTGACCGTGATCAGAGAGTCGCTCAGCCCAACCCGGACTCCACTGCTTTCATGAAGATAAGCCTTCGTATTGCGGCCAAACTTATAGAGTTCCAGCTGATGTGGTTCTGCAAACAGAATGACCAGGATTTCCACCCCACGTTTTGCAGCGTCCCGAAGCTCATCTAGATGAAACTGAAAATTATGATGCGCGCCCTTCAGCCAGATGTGCCTTTTTGCATTGGCAATCATGTCGCTCATCTTCGCCTGGATATGCGCATCTCCTGTCAATGTCCAGACAAACTCAGTCGATTGAACGGCCTTGGTTGCCAACAGTTGATCCGCAAGGCTGTCACAACGGCTTGCCGTTTCACGTTGAATCCGGTCAAGCAACTGACGGGGATCCACCGGAACATATCTGACCGGATTTTCGTTAACCGGCTGAACAGCAAGTTTCTTCTCAAGAGTGGTTAACGCGTTATAGACGTTGGCCCTGGGAAGCCCAGCCTGCTTACTCAACTCATAGGCAGTGGCCGGATAAAAACGTAGCAACGCCAGATAAACCCTCGCCTCATAACCAGTAAATCCAAGCTGCTGAAGCTCGGCAGCACGCGCCTCTTCACTCAGTAAGTCACTCGTTGATTTTTTGGTTGGCATCAACGGCCCCTATCGCAGCAGTGAATAATCAACAGCTCGCCCAATACCACGCCGAAGCCCCTCAAGCCGCAATGCCTGGCCAGCCGTAATGTTGGCCAAATTTAGCTCTGGCCCGAACTGTTTTAGTAACGATGCGTGCTGCTGGGGGAATTTATAAGGATCTGCCTCGACCATAACACTGGAAAACCATGGCTGTTCCGCCAGAGTCGCCAACGCCTTTGGTGAAGTATTGGCAATCATGTCAATTTCACTCTGCTCAATGATCACATGATGAATCTCTCGATGATGAAGATCATCGACAAGCGACGTTAGGTCTTCAAGACTAAACGGCTCTGTCGGGTTTTTGCGACCGAATTCATAGATCACCTCGAACCCTTCTTGCTGGGCAAGCCCGATATATCGCTCCCGATCTGCTGCGGAAAGCTCAAGGTAATTCTCGGAGACTTCCATCGCCCGAATTCCGATACCTTTTAAATGACGGAGCATTTCCGGAAACGAATTGGTGTGGCAGGCATACTCAAACAGGATCCCCCCCGAGTAAGCCTTAATCCCTGCGTCTTGGTACAACCCGACAACCTTCTTGATAGTCGGCTCCGGCACTAGCAAGGCATTCATCGCATAGACTTTGACGAAGTCAATGTAAGGCGATGCATAGTCCAAGAGGTCTCGCACCCCCTGCAAGCCTGTCCAGCCAAAGGTGTCTGGACCGAAGTCAATCACCGACGTCGTCCCACGAGTGCGGGGTTTTTCAGATCGAGGAGGAAGCTTAAATTCCATGGAAATATTCTTCAGTGACCGATTACAGCGTTACTATCTTTTGAAGTTCTGCGATGCGTTTGGCAGACAAATAGAGATCGCCAGACATTAATAACCGCGCAGTTCTCTCGATCTTCGCCTGTGCAATCTCATAACTGCCATCGGGGCGGCGAGAGACTTTTGATTCCACCTGTAGCACGCCACTAGGATGCCCGAGGCGTGTCTGACCAGTCGACCCCGATCGCTTGCACTCAAAAACAACGCTGCCCTCGATTGCAGAGGCGACTGCAGAGCAGACACTGCCGACGACCGCTAAAGCCTTGTGTGGCTTTTGCATGGCGAGCTGTCGAACGTTCAGATCAACCATATCTTGGCTGATCACCCGCCCATCAATCGCGGTGTATTCGGTGGGCGGCGCAACCATAATGACTCGGGGTACATTTGGGGACTTCTCTGTTGCTTCGGAGGCATCCTTGACTCGACCCACGACAACAGCCGCCCAGCTTCTCGCCTGCTCAAGCCGACGCATAAGTTCTGGGTTATTCAGAATTTCTGTGGGGTTTTCTGTTCCTTTAGCGCCGACATCAGAAGCCCGAACAAACACAAAAGGCGTTGCTGCATCCACTAGGGAGACCTCAACAGAACGTCCATCAATCGTAATCGCGTCCCTCGCAGAACCCGTTGGCAGAAGTTTTCCTGTCATCGCGCCACTGCAATCACCGAAGTCCAACATGATCTGCGCGCCGGGGCTCGGCACACCGGAGATTTTGCATTCCCCATCAACCGCCGGAAGATCCCCATCCATCGGGACGTAGGCGGTCACGGTCTGCTTTGTGTTTGTGGTGTAGATACGTACCACGGTCATGCCAGGCGTTGGCTTCACAAGCCCTTTATAGATCGCATACGGGCCCACGGCGGAGAGCATGTTGCCGCAGCTGCCGCCAGTGGATACCTGCGCCTTGTCAATTCCTACCTGACAAAACGTGTAATCCACATCGGCACCCGGCTGCGATGACTTAGCAATTACAGCAGCTTTGCTCGTCAATGCATCTGCACCACCAATTCCGTCAATCTGACGCATATCTGGCGACCCATAGGCCGCCAATAGCCATGCAGCTCGCTCGTGAGGATCCGAAGGTAGATCTTCAGCCAGGAAAAATCCCCCACGACTCGAACCGCCGCGCATAAATAGACACGGCACCACATGCTGACCAGACTGACGGAATCCCATATCGCTTAAGCTGCTGCGAGCAGGGTAGGTTTGCCATCAGAAGCCACTGTCATCGCAGAGATTTCACCTGCGTTGGCTTCTTTATCCATCGCCATCACACGCTGGCTGATTGCACGAACCGCTGCCTCGTCCTTCATGACCATCGATGCAAGACCAATGAACTTGCGCTCAAGCTCGTCTTCGGTCAACGGATTGGTTGGCTCACCCCTCGGCTCTTCCGAGCGCAGGCGAAGGTGACGTCCATCTTTGGTGTCAATCTCAACGATGGCCTGACGGCCGGTCAAACCAAACTCCTTTTCCGCAACGAGCGTGACTTTATTAGCTGCAACCTCGTGAACATTCTTGTTCTCATAGCCAGACCAGTAGTCCCGCAGACCGTTACCGCCCGTCTCTAAAGCAAGCGCAACACCAAATTGCGTGCTACCCATTGCGGCATTCAGATTGGTAACGTTCGGCTTCGACGCCTGACGGATTGCCAGCTCACTCATATGGACGGTGATCTTGTTCACATCGCCAACACGGACTTTCTCTTTCCAGTACATGTCTTGGGCAAGATCAATCGGTCCATGTGCGTAGCGACAAGCCGCATGGGGCTTAAAGCCAACTTCCATGATGGCAAACTTTTCACCAAAGCCGTCCAAGATATCGGAGATACGAACTGAGTCGGTAAAGGCATTAAAGAAGCCTTCTTTACTCTCGAGCACTTTCTTCGGTCCGCTGAACCCGCGGCTTGCCATCACTGCAGCAATCGTGCCGTTGAACGCTGACTTACCGGGACTAAATGGCTTGGCAATACAAGGATCGTCTAAGTACGACTGAATACCTGCAGACTGCATTGCGCCAAGGCCAATCGCCCAGGCAATCTGCTCAGCATTGCAACCCATTAAACGCGCGCCCATCGCGGCCGCTGCGATACAAGAGACAGTCCCTGTCGTGTGATAGCCACGCTGGCGGTGCCCTGGATTAATCGCTTTAGCGATACGGACAGCGATCTCGTAACCCGCAATCAGCGCCGTTAGCACCTCTTTGCCAGAGGCTTTTTTGTACTCGGCTATCGCCATCGCTGTCGGCACGAGTACAGAGCCCGCCTTGATCAGGCCAGAGCCGTGAGCGTCATCAAGCTCGACGCCATGGCCCATCATGGCATTACACATAGTGGCGTGAGGAAGTGGTGCCTTAAAGCCAAACCCAACAACCGTGGCCTGTGGTGCCCCGCCCCACTCCCGTACGAGTTCCGCCATACGGATAGCCGGATCGCCAATTGCCGATGCCGCAATTTGATTGCCTAGACCGTCGCGCAGAATCAGCTTCGCCTTGTTTACTACGTCTGCGGGAATATCCTCGAACTTGAGATTCGCAGTGTGATTCGCGAATTTCATGGTCAGACCGACCAGGTCCTCGGGTGTATAGCTCTTCGACATCCTAAAACTCCTCTATGAATAAATTTGGTCGTACTTGATTACTTCTTGCGATATTTAATGGATGCCTCGTAGAACTTCCGGTTCACGACCGACTTGAAGTCGGGCATCTTTTTGATTCGATTAGCTTCAAGCATGGACTGCGCAACGGGTACAAGCTCTTCAACCATCTCATCCTTGATCTCAGGGTTCACGTTGATTCGGCTTAGTGCGAGAGCGAGCGCCTTGGGGTCAGCCTGAACGCCCTTCTTTGAAATAAACCCTGCAGCCAAACGACCTGCTTCCGCTGAGTTCGTTCGAATCAACTCAGCCTCCTCCCAAGCAGCAGCAAGGAATCGGGCGACGGCGTCAGGATTTGCATCAGCAAACTTGCGAGACACAAGATAGAAGTTCGGGCTTTCGTTAACCCCTTTCATGGAGACAATCCGCTTTGCGGCACCCGCAGTCTCTGCAATGGCAACCTGTGGCTCCCACGCAATGGCCGCGTCCAGTAATCCTTGCTGAAGCGCCGACTGCATGTCCTGCACCTTCATATTGATCATCTGAAAGTCTTTCTCAGCGAGACCGTTCTTTTCCAAAAACAGACGGAAGGTGCTGTTAGAGCCCGAACCGCTTACCGTACCGATCTTCTTGCCTTTAAGGTCTTGAATCGACTTCGCCGTCGACTTCATCGGGACCATCAAACCATAGCGGTCGCCGCCTGATTGACGAACGGCCATGATGTAGAAAAGCTCGGGCTGGGTTGCCGCAAGTGTCACCAGTCGACCCGATCCACCGTCAGCAACGTCGAGCTTGCCGGCAATAAAAGCCTGCATCATGTCGCCACCGGACGAAAACTCCTGGATATCGGCCTTTAGCCCGTAGGGACCAAGCCAGTCTTTTGCCTGGAATAAGGCATCAGGGGGAATCGACTGGACACCGACTCGCACCGTCACGGGACTCTGGGCGTAGGCAACGCCAGCACAACTTAAGGCGGCCGCTGCAATAAAACCTTTCCAAGCTCTTGTGATTCGCATTGCACTCTCCTCTGTGGATCAAGTTCTAAAAGTAGTAGTAGGGACTAATACGCTTGCGTAGTAGCGAACACTACTCCCTTGACTCGAGGTGTCAACGACAATTCGTCTGACGCATCGCGACATCGGGTAATACAACTCCCTGGAATCCCGCATAATTTCTTGTGTTTGAAGTAATAACAGGGGTTTTCCCTGAAACTTTTCTAGAGGTAATGCTGCAATGCGCCACCTATTGCTCGTACTAGGAGATCAGCTGGACCGGGAGGCGAGCGGGTTCGACGGATTTGATCCCAAACAGGATGTTGTCTGGATGGCAGAAGTTGCTGAAGAGTCCGTACACGTCTGGTCGTCAAAGCAGCGCATTACCCTATTTCTTAGCGCAATGCGACATTTCCGCAAGAAACTGACCGAAGAGAGAATCCCACTCCACTACACCACACTTGAGGACGCAAACAACACAGGAAGCCTTGCGTCAGAACTTGACCGCGCTATTGCGCACTTAAAGCCGGAAAAGCTTGTGATGACGGCCCCCGGCGACTGGCGGGTACTTCAGAGCCTAAAACAAATCGCTGTCAAACACGGCCTTGACCTAGAGATCCGAGAAGATCATCACTTCTTTTCAACTGTGCGCGAGTTCGCTGATCACGCCAAGGGGCGCAAGCAGCTGAGACTTGAATACTGGGTCCGTGAACTTCGTGTTCGACACAATGTTTTGATGGATGGCAAGAGTCCACTTGGCGGCCAGTGGAACTTTGACCAAGATAACCGAGAGTCTTTCGGTAAAGAAGGCCCCCAAGACATCCCCCCACCCAAACGATTTACACCTGACAGCATCACTAAGGAAGTGATCGAACTAGTCAATCGACGGTTCAAGACGCATCCCGGTCAGGTGTCGGCAACAGCAGAGGGCTTTGGCTGGCCAGTCACACGCGAGCAGGCCCTAGAAGTCTTCAAAGACTTTCTCGATAACCGACTCGCCACATTCGGGCAATACCAGGATGCGATGTGGACAGGTCAACCTTGGCTTTATCACGCCCACATCGCCTCATCGCTCAACCTGAAACTTCTCTCTGCGAGAGAGGTCGTTTTCGCTACTGAGCAGGTCTTTAGAGCGCAGCGAACGGAGCGGATTCCGCTCGCTGCTGTCGAGGGATTTATCCGACAGATCTTAGGCTGGCGCGAATACGTTCGCGGGATCTATTGGCTGCAAATGCCCGACTATGTTGAGCGGAACGCGTTGGGAGCAAGCGAGCCATTGCCAGAATTTTTCTGGACGGCCGACATAGACATGATTTGTCTTCGTGAAGCGCTATCGCAGACCTTAGAACATGGTTACGCTCACCACATTCAAAGACTTATGGTTACCGGGCTCTACTGCCTACTTTTTGGTGTAACGCCAAGAGAAGTTCACGAGTGGTATCTGAGCGTCTATGTGGATGCAGTGGAATGGGTAGAGGTCCCCAACACGATCGGCATGAGCCAGGCAGCGGACGGGGGGCTCATGGCAAGCAAACCATACGCTGCCAGCGGTCAGTATATTCGTCGCATGAGTAACTACTGCCAGAACTGTCGTTTTGATCCGTCCAAGTCAGTCGGTGAAAACGCCTGCCCTATGACAACACTTTACTGGGACTTCCTGGATCGGCATGAAGCATCGCTTGCAAAGAATCCGCGGATGGTTATGCAGGTCAGAAATCTTCGCCGACTCACGCCTGAACAGCGGCAGAAAATTCAAGAGGCCGCAAATGACCACCGAATGAAGGTGAAGGCTAAAATGACTCAAAGGAGGCACTCATGACAACCTTTCACGCTATTCGCCTGCACAAAACGGAGTCAGGCTCGACGACTGCAGCGATCAAATCCCAAACGCTCGCTGATCTTCCCGAAGGGAACGTTCTTGTCAAAGTTGATTACTCGACGATCAACTTCAAGGATGGACTCGCCATCACCGGTCGGTCACCGATTATTCGACAGTTTCCGATGACGCCTGGCATCGACTTCGCAGGATCTGTAATTGAGAGTGATTCTCCAAAGTTCAAAGTGGGGGATCGGGTTCTACTGAACGGCTGGGGAGTTGGTGAGAGTCATCCCGGGGGGTTGGCACAGATGGCCCGCGTTCCAGGTGAATGGCTGACACCGTGCCCCGCATCATTTTCGACCAGACAGGCAATGGCGATTGGAACGGCCGGCTATACCGCCATGCTCTGCGTCAATGCACTTGAACGCCATGGACTTACCCCGCAGGACGGGGAGATTCTCGTGACTGGAGCTGCTGGCGGTGTCGGCAGCATCGCTGTCGCAGTCTTATCACACCTGGGATATTCCGTGACCGCCTCAACAGGCCGTATGAATGAAGCGGATTACCTGAAGTCACTTGGCGCAAAAGAAGTCATCGACCGACGCGAGCTTTCCGAGCCGAGCAAAAAACCTCTCGCCAAGGAGCGCTGGGCGGGAGTCATCGACAGTGTGGGTAGCCATACCCTGGTGAACGCCTGTGCCGCTACCCGTTCGGAAGGCGCGGTAGCCGCCTGCGGTCTTGCCCAAGGAATGGACTTCCCCGCAACGGTTGCCCCGTTCATCCTGCGTGGTGTTGTTCTTTACGGGGTGAACAGCGTCACCGCTCCTGTCGCGCGCCGTGAACACGCCTGGGCCCGACTGGCAAAAGATCTCGATCCCAAAAAACTCGATGCAATGACAACAGAGATCTCGCTCAATCAGGCTATCGCGATAGCCCCAGAAATTCTGGCGGGCCATATCCGTGGGCGACTGGTCGTCGATGTGAATAAAATGGATGCATGAACGATATTCTGAATATTTCATCGTACAAGTTTGTCCAGCTTGAACAGCTGCCAGACCTTCGTGAGCGACTCAAAGATCAGGCGAATCGACTCGGCTTAAAGGGCACCATTCTGATTGCCGAGGAAGGCGTTAACCTCTTTCTTGCAGCCCCTGCGCAGGCAATCCAACAATTTGTCACTTGGTTGAAAAGCGATCCTCGATTCTCCGATCTCAACCCGAAAGAAAGCTGGTCTGACCGCCAGCCGTTTCGAAAAATGCTGGTCAAAATCAAGCAGGAAATTATTCGAATGGATCACCCGACCATTCGTCCTGCGACCGGTCGCGCTCCCTCCGTAACGCCAGAGACACTGAATCGATGGCTGGATCAAGGCCATGATGATGAGGGTCGCCCTGTTGTCGTGCTCGATACGCGAAATGCTTTTGAAGTCGACTGTGGCACGTTCGATAAGGCAATCGACTATCGCATCACGAAATTTACGGAATTCCCAGACGCGATCAAAGCCGATCGTGAGCGACTGGCTGACAAGACAGTCGTGAGCTTCTGTACAGGGGGTATTCGATGCGAGAAAGCAGCAATCTTCATGCGAGAGATTGGTCTAGAGCATACCTACCAGCTCGAAGGAGGAATTCTCAAATATTTTGAAGAGACAGATGCGCACCACTATCGAGGTACATGTTTCGTCTTCGATGAACGGATTGCGCTGACCTCTGACCTTAGTCCTCAGGTGACTGCTACCGATGCGGTCACGCCAACGCCCGCTTAGGCGAATCCTCAGAAAGAGCAAGTCTTATGCCCCATCCTCTGGAACAGACCTTACGTGATGACATTCGATTCCTTGGCTCAATTCTTGGAGACACGATAAAGGAGCAGGAGGGCGCCAAGACATTTGCGCTTATTGAGAATATTCGTCAACTGAGTGTTGCCGTTCGACGAGATGCGGATGCTCAGGCGGGCAAGAAGCTAGACAAGATTCTCAAAGAGCTCAGTCCCGATGACGCAGTCAAGGTCATTCGAGCATTTAGCTACTTTTCTCACCTGGCCAACCTTGCCGAAGATCAGTTCAACCGCCAGGCACTCCACAACGAGGATGAATCAACATCTCAGGGAAGCCTCAGCCACACCTTTAAGCGACTAAAAGAAGCAAAGGTTCCCGCTCGCCGTATCGCACAGACATTAGAATCCGCCTGGATCTCTCCGGTACTCACCGCACATCCCACAGAAGTTCAACGCAAAAGCATTCTGGACGCCAAGCGGGCAGTCAGTGACCTGCTCTCAAAACGTCACACACTAGTAAGTACTGCTGCGCGAAAGGAAAATGAAGACCTCATTCGAGCCCGAGTGACGCAGCTCTGGCAGACACGGCTGATTCGGCTGTCGAAACTTACCGTTGATGATGAGATCGAAAATGCCCTGTCTTTTTATCAGAGCACCTTTATCCAAGAAATCCCCAGGCTCTATCAGCGTCTTGAACACCACGCCCGCATGGATGGCCTGCCCTGCCTTTTCCGCATGGGAAACTGGATTGGAGGTGATCGCGACGGCAACCCAAATGTCACAGACCAAACGCTTGAAAGAACGGTTTCCCGCCATGCAGAAGTTATTCTTCGCCACTACCTCGTTCAGGTACATGAACTGGGCGCAGAGCTTTCAATGTGCGAATCGCTTGCGGGATGCACAGACGCGCTCTCCGCGCTTGCCGAAGCTTCTTTAGACGACAACCCGCACCGAGCGGACGAGCCATACCGCAGGGCTCTTATTGGCGTCTACGCGCGGCTTGCCGCGACACTTGAAGTGTTGACCGGAACAGAGGCTGCACGGCATGCCGTAAAGCCATCGGAGCCCTATTCGAGATCTGAAGAGTTCTTAAGCGACCTACATGTCGTCTATAACTCTCTCCATCAACATCACGGTGCCGCTTTAACCACTGCGCGTCTAAAACCCCTGATCCGAGCTGTTGAAGTCTTTGGGTTTCATCTCGCCACCACCGACCTGCGTCAAAACTCATCAGTCTATGAGCATCTAGTCGCCGAACTGATGCGAGGAGCTAAGATCGAGAGCGGGTACGAAAATCTTGAAGAAAACGACAAAATAGAGCTTTTACTGCTCCTGTTGTCAGACGCAAGGAGCCTTCGTTCTCATCACGTCAGCTACTCAGAGCAGGCCGAGTCTGAGCTGGCTATTTTTCAAGTCGCCTTCTCTGTGATGCATCGACTTGGGCCCGAGGCTATTCGTCACGTCATTATTAGCCATACCGAGAGTGTCAGCGACCTTCTCGAAGTCTTGCTCATTCAGAAAGAGACAGGTCTTATGGCAGGGACCCTCTCAGATGATGGGTTCGCCAGCCTCATCGTTGTCCCGCTATTTGAAACGATCGAGGATCTGCGATA
>JACCDS011429213.1_pt1 | contig 17601 bp, 10 predicted proteins | sample 7446441 | NCBI WGS metagenome assembly JACCDS01 (sample SAMN15323445, study PRJNA562643) | freshwater metagenome | isolation source: river surface water | place: USA:Blue River Watershed | collected 2017-08-17
CCGAGTGGTTGCTTACCACACCAATTGAAAGCACAATAAGACTTATGACAACTATTACCACTTGTACTTGATTCAAGCGTGTTACATCAAATGTTCCGCGGTTTTGTTTCGACGATTCATAACGTTTTAATTCATTGTCGAATCGCCATTTAATTTGCGCATAGGGCGGCGTACCTTGTAATAAGGGAGTGCCAACATAAGCGTCAAACGTGTATAATTGCTTAAGCGCCCCTTCGGTGGTTTTCAAGAGAATAGCTGGGCCATATTTCTTGCTGAACAACATGTCCTTAATAATGGTGTTGTACTCTTCTTTATTCGCTTCCCAGCCGCCGGTTTTAAATACAACACTGTTTTTATTGAAAATAAAATCCCATTGCAAACTGTCTTTATAGGCACAAATTCGGTAATTTTTTTTGTCACAATTCGTATGGAGGTAATCTTGCACGAGTCCAAATTCTATGAACCTGCTCATAATAAATACATGTGAAGAAGCGGATAAGCGCGCCTTTCCTGTACTTACGTAATTATGACCCATGATTAGTAATAGGCTGATTAAAATGCTGAGGAGCACCTTTACACTGATACGTAAACGTAGCAGGTCTTTTTTGAACCAAAAAACAAGCAACAAGCAAGGCACAACTAGCATAAAACTCAAAATGGAGGCGTTTTGAGTAATTATAAAAAACACGAAGGCGACATAATAACAAACACGAACAAATGCGGGGCGGTTAGTCGACCAAAGTAGGTTTACGAGTACAAGATAACTAAGGGCAGAGAAAATATCGGGAATTAATAAACTGACCACCACAGAATAACTTGTAGTAGTGACCAAGAGCAAAATCACCAAAATAAAAACAAGGTTCACATGCTCTGGTTTCACAAAATTTTTAATCAAGTCGCGCATTAACCAACAGGCGAAGAAAGCCTGCGCACCTATCACAAGAAACAAGTACCTCGACAGGCTGATATGACGTAGAAACCAACCATAAAATACCGGACGATCCGCAGGGGCATACCCCCTGAATCCAGAATCGATATAGGTGCCTAGGTCCATATATGAAAAGGGAAAACCATTGATAAAGGCGGCAGTTAGTGAAAGCAATACCACGATGCTATAAACGGCAATGGTTTTTCTATGGGTGATGAAATAGGTCATGGATAGAGCAAAAATAGCTGTATGTTTTATAAATACACCTATTAATGTTTAGGACGTTTAAACTGGTACTGCACCTCATCAAAATAGAGGATGGAATCGGTGGTGTTAAAAAGAAAAATGGCTCCTTCGTTGGGCAAACAATCTGGCATTTCCACGCGCAATTGCAACCGGTACCACCGCTCTGACGAAGTAAAATACTTGACTGTACATGCGTCGTAAATATTGCCACAACTGTCGTTCTTAGCTAACAAAACTAATTGTCCGCCCCTGCCTTTAACAACTGCTTTTAATAACACTAAATCGCGGTGTTGGAGGTTTTTAAACGGCAACACCATGGCCTTGCTGTTCGGCGCTACGGCTATGCAGTGGTTAGAGGTTCCTGGTTCATTGACCACTGTGCCATTGGCTTTGCTTACCATAGAGGTGCTGCTTGTTAATGGGATACTCGCTTCAAAATCGGTTCCAAAACTTTCCATTAATTTAATTGATTCGGTTGCATAACGGGTGTAAAGCAAATTAATACCAATCCCATTCGACAGTAACAGCAGCGGCAACCCTACTACTAATGGAGGGAGTGTTAAACGTTGTCCCCAACCACCAATACCTATAGCCAATAAGGGCAATATGGCCATGAAGTAGCGACCCTGTACGCCGTTTATTACTATGTGTTTTACTTCAGTCCACAGCAGATATTGTGAAATAAGAATTAGTACGCCAATGATAAGAAAGAGTCCAATAGCGAATAAACGAAGTCGGACATCCGGCACATAAGGTTCTTTAGAAAACACCAAACTCAACAATAAACCGATCACGATAAGAAATGTGGCGTTTTCACTAACAAGTAGTTCCATATAAGTGCCAAGGCCACACACCAGCGACTGCAAATAGAATGTGCCGTGTAAGCGAACACTTTCAAGAAGAAGGGAGGGAATAATCGAGGGATGGGATTGCAAGTAGTTTTTTTGTTCATCAAAATTGACGCCCGGATTGGTATAACTTCCTTCTCGGTAGAGGTGGTTATATTGTTCGTAGGGAATTACGACGGACTCCACCTTTTTAGTTGAAAACAGTATGCTCAACAAGCACAGAAGAAAACCAGAGGCGATCATCACCCACTTTCTCTTACTGCCACCAAACTGCGATGGTTGAAGTAATACTAACAACCACCCCATAACCACAAATACATATTTCACTTGTGAAAGCAACAACAGGGTGAATAGGTAGGCAAGCCTACGTTTTGGGTTTATGATTTCTTTTTTGAAATAGTCCTCAAGAAAAAAGCTAGTAAACACAAAACAAAGCAGGGTATTAATTGGGTCTACACTAAACGAGTTAAGCAGGTAAACCGATGTAGGCAATAATAAGAATATGGCCGCATGCCACTTAAACACTGGCATTCTGCGAATAGCAGCCATCATCAGCCAGAGGTAAATAATAAAGACCAATAAACGACTGCCGTAATAAGCCATGCCCAAAGAACCATGTAGGCAACGAACGATGCAAATAACACCAGCTTGTAAAAGATAACTAATAGGGGAATAAGTGGCTGTATTAGGAAAATCCACAAATACCCGATTTTGAGTAGTGGCGGGAATATGAAAGAGGTATAGGAAACTGCCCTTATCAACAGTAAGGTCATTTAAATACGTGTAGGGAAAATAATGATCGTGTGCTTCTTTCAAACAAACGGGAAGCGAACCACCAATACGTCCCTCGCTCCTTTCTGGAGTAAACGTGCCTTCGGATATTTGATAAGCCCGGTAAAAGTGCACGAATTCATCTGGACCACAAAACGGCGGTTTAATTGCCGCATAAATTAAAAATAGCAATGTGGCAGCAATAGCAAGGAAACGGGAAGGCGATATTTGGAAGAAGACTTTCAGAAGGTATTTACAAATATAATAAAGTTGATTTCTTAGTTAGAATTGGCCTGGAGCCGATTGGGAGAGTAATTTCAAGTCGTTTTGCATTTACAGATGCCACAACCGTTAAAGAATGCAACAGGTTCGCTATCTTAGCACGACATGCCCAAACGCCTGCTTTTCTTTTTTCTAGTACTATCATCGCTTGTTTTGCCTGCGCAACAAGCCGACTCGTTAATTGCCATGGGTTGGCGGGAATTGGTAAAAGACAACGATTCTGCTGCTATCACGGCTTTTGAGCAAGCATATGAATTAAGCGTTCACCTAAGAAATTACCAAGCCCAAGGTGATGCCTTACTGCATTTAGGAATGTGTTTTTATGGCGTTAGCGCTGCCAAAGGATTACAGTATTGCGATAGCGCACAAGCGGCCTATGAAAAATCAAAGAATCAAAATTCGGTATTGGCTAATACTGGTCTGAACCGCTGCTTGCAATTGCGCAGTACTATTTATGCTCGACAAGGCAAACTTCGCGAATCCATTAATTGGAGCATGGAAGCGCTGAAGGCTTTTCCGAAGGGCGATCTAACAGGCACTCGTGGGGTAATATTTACAAGTCTTGGTTCGTGTTATAATAAGTTGAAGCAATTTGATTCGGCTCGTTATTATTTTGAAGCGGCTTTAGAAGAACATCGTTTAACAAACCAAGTGGCTTACTTGCCATTGGCATATGTAAATGTGGGTAAACAAGCCTTAAAGGCAAAAGCATACATTAAGAGCCGCGAGTTTTTTGATCAAGGACTACAACGCGCAAAAAACAGCAACAACCAACAAGCCATTGTCTCGGCATTATTGGCACTAGGTGATTGGCAAATGGCGGTCTCCAAAAAAGACAGCGCCGCCTATTTTTTCAAGGAAGCAGAGAGGCGCGCAGTCTTCTTAAATGATAAAAGTTTTTTACTAAAGACATTGGAGAAACAAGTCGATTGGCTCGAGAACGAAGGCAAGTATAAGGAGGTGGCTCAGTTACAAACACGTATGATAACACTAAAGGATTCAATGTTTGAAATTGATGAACAAAACTTGCGCAAGAAATTGGAGGTGCAATTCAATGTGGCCGAGAAAGACCGTCAATTGAAACTAGTTCAAAACGAGAAAAACGTGGCCCTGCTTTCAAATTATATTCTTTGGCTGTCTGTATTTTCAATTCTAATTATAGCAGCCTTGATTATTTTCTTTCTGCGCAGAAACCATTCGCGCGACAAACAATTGCTGCAAGCTAAGGAGGAATTGGTTCACCACTTAGAAGAACAAAAACGCCTACGAGAAAAATTCTTACAGTCAGAAATCGAACATCAAGAGTCACAATTGAGTTCACTGGCTTTACAAATGGCGGAAAAGAACGAGCTCATTCAAGAAATCTCTGATAAACTTACATTAGATACTAAGGGCATTGAAAGCGAAGAGCTTAAGAAAGCGTTAAGCAAAGGAATGAGCCGTGAGAAAGATTGGAAGGATTTTAATGCGTATTTCGAAAGCATCAATAAAAATTTCTACATCCGCCTTAAAGAAGCGTATCCTGAAATAAGTCCAAACGACCTGCGTCTGTGTGCTCTCATTAAAATGAACAGGAGCATTAAGGAAATGGCAGTTATTTTAAATATCTCTCCCGACAGTGTTAAAACAGCCCGTTACCGTTTACGGAAGAAATTACAATTGCAAACAGAGGACAATCTCACTGATTTTATATTAAAGCTCTGATTGTCTACCTAGCAATTACTTCCCGAACGCCTTGTGTCTACCTATTGTCTACCTGAAATAATTGACAATCAGCCTTATGAAGTAGTAACTTTACCAACAAGCAACCCTAAGTTAATTTCATTTACCCATCAAAACCAAGTGATTATGCGTGTTAAAATTTTTATTCTAGCCCTGCTTTTTTCAGTAACAGGAATTAAGTCCCAAGTACTCAATAGCAGTTTTGAGCTACTCAATGGTGACAGCAGCGTAAAAAATTGGGGGGATTTAATTCTGTTTTCAATACCCTTTGATTCGTTAGGACATCAGCTCGATTCAGTAATTATCGACAAGGGGTTGTATTTTACGACCACCGACGCCCATACGGGTCAACGTGCAATGGAAATGCGCAACGCGTATTATGCGGTGAGTGGTCAAAAAATTGCTGGCAGGGCTAAAATGACGATGGCTGATTCTATTTATGGCGCCTTTGTTTCACCATGTCCAATAGGCATCAATCCTACCGTGTTTAGCTTTTATTACAAATTTTTTCCAGTCAACAACGACACCGCCTTCGCTTACTTAGTGGTGACCGACAGTATGGACAATGAGTTGGGCGGCGCTAAAATTTCCATTCATCAACTAGCGAGTAGTTATCAATTAGCTACTGCACCAGTAAGCTATACAACCGCTGGTGTGCCGGCCTTTATGACCATTTATTTTAGAACAACAACTACCATCACACAAGCGCATTATGGTACCCGGTTTATTGTAGATGATGTAAGCACTCTTCAAACTGGTATAACAGAACGAGCAGCAGCAGAGCTCGTCTTGGCGCCCATGCCTGTTGACGACCGACTAGCGATTCAAATAACCGATGGTGGTTTAAGCAACGAGGCCACCGTACAATTGTACGACATGAGTGCACGCGCCCTGAGTACGGTTTATGTTAAAACCGCCAACGGCATCGAAATTGCAACAGATAACCTGCCAGCTGGAATTTACCACTTGGTACTGAACAACTACAACAAGGTATATACAGCCAAAGTGGTTAAGCAGTAATAAAAGTCAGAACGATATAGGGGTGGGAAAAATTTTCCGCCCCTTATTATTTGAGTGAAATTAGGCCCGAAGTTCAATCTGAATTTCTATCTTTACTAGAATGGCTTTTCCTCACATGAAAAAATTTTACGCATTATTCGTAGCCCTGTGTCTTTCTAGCTTATCGCTACATGCCCAATTTAACTATACTGGAAAGCCCATGTACCAGGTGGTTACAACCCGCGGTGGCGTGGCTTTAGGCACATTCACACTTGAATTATTTCCCAATATTGCCTATAAACACACGCGCAATTTTGATTCGCTCGTATCGGTTCAGTTTTATGATTCACTGGCCTTTCACCGCTGTGTGCCAGGGTTTGTTGTGCAAGGGGGAAGCCCGTATTCTAAAAATGGTCCTGTGAGTATGTGGGGACAAAGTCCTTCTTCGCTTACAGCAGTTCCGGCAGAGTTTTCACCAGCCCAACACAAACGGGGAACTTTAGCTGCCGCCCGGTCGTCCAATATTAACAGTGCTACTTCGCAGTTTTATTTTAATGTAGTGTACAATGCTTCTTTAGACAACAATTACACGCTTTATGGTAGGGTGACGCACAATTTGTGGGTGGTTGATACCATTATCAATTCGCCCAAAATGGCGCCCGCACCCTCAACTTATTCCAGTTTGCCTTCCCCAAAAATTAGTATGTTCATAACGCGCATTGGCTCTAATGACACCGTGCCAGTTGCCCCACAATTAACCGCTCCGAGTGACTACACTGTTAATTTAGACTCAAGCAAGGCCTTGTCTTTAAAATGGAATTCGGTAAGTGATGCGGTTTTATATCAATTACAAGTTTCGCGCGACTCAACCTTTCAAACCGACACCGTACAATGGATCACCACACCACTTACGAGTGTGGCATGCGCAAAACGAACCGGCAATACTTGGTATTTTTGGCGCGTGCGCACAAACAATGGGGGCCATTACAGTCCTTGGTCCACCACCTACCGTTTTCATACTTTTGGTGAAACGACTGGACTTACTACTGGAAAAGCAATCAACTTCCATTTTTTCCCATCGCCAGCCAAAGATGAACTACAAGTTCAATTGGAAGAGGCCGGATCGGTATTGCGAGTATTCGACTTGCGCGGCCGCTTGGTATTAGAATACGCCTGTTTAACAACGAGTACTAACTTGTCGTTGAAACGCTTACCTAACGCGGTATACACGCTAAATGTGCAAGCCCCATCTGGTAAAATCACACAAGCCAAGTTTATTAAAAGCGAATAATGGCGCGCAGTTGTTGAGGTAGCGTGACAAGAACAAAACCAAATTTCTACATTTATCATACGAATCACAGGAAGGATTCGTTATTGCGTTTATGAACATTTACACACGAAAGCAACGCTGGAAAATGATATTGGCAGTAGTAGCACTGTTGATAGTGATTGCTTCGTTTTGGTATACCAATAATTTGGTGAAACGCATTGCCGACGACGAACGCATCAAAGCACGCGTATGGGCCGAAGCCATAGAAAAACGCGCCAAGCTTATACGGTTTACCAATACCCTATTCACTGAAATCAAGGACGAGGAACGCAAGAAAGCGGAATTGTATGCAGAGGCGTTTAAAGAACTGTCGAATCCCTTTAGCACAGCAGATATTAATTTTGTGTTGCGTGTATTACAAGCAAACACCACTGTCCCCGTAATTTTGGTGAATGATAACGGGCAAATTAGCCACCGCAACTTAGATTCTACACGGGTGAAGGACACCTCTTACGTTCGGCAGCAATTGGACGAAATGAAAAAACTGTATCCACCGGTGGTGACCAATTATTATCAAAAACACGTTTCTTACTTGTATTATAAGGACTCCAAGGTGTTTACTGATATCCAAGTGGTATTTGACAGTTTGATGAATTCGTTTAAGGAGACTTCGGTGTTAACGGCTGAAGTAGCGGCGTTGTTTACAGACAGTAGCCGTACCCAAGTATTAACCAAGAGTGATAAAATTCAAGCAGATGCGATTAATTCTCCAGAGAAATTGCAAGCCACCATTGCTTCGCTTGAGGCACAGAACACGCCACTCACAGTTGATTTGGGCGATGGACACACCTATTATATTTTTTATTCCCAATCCGATTTACTTACCAAACTCAAGTACTACCCGTACATTCAATTTGGTGTAATAGGCTTGTTTTTAATTATTGCTTATGTCTTGTTTAGCACGGCGCGCAAGGCCGAGCAAGATCAAGTTTGGGTGGGCATGAGTAAGGAAACGGCGCACCAATTAGGCACACCGTTATCGTCGCTTATGGCGTGGAACGAACACTTACTTACATTGGGTGTAGATGAGTCGGTGGTAAAAGAGATGCAGCAAGATGTAAAGCGATTGAACACCATAACCGATCGTTTTAGTAAGATAGGCTCCCAGCCGGCGATGGAGTCAGAGTCGGTTAACCAGATTTTAGAAGAAGCCGTTGATTATTTGAAACGGCGCACTTCGCGCAATGTGTTGTACACCTTGCAGTTGCCCGACGAACAAGTGATTGCACCATTAAGCCGCGCGCTTTTTGAATGGGTGATTGAGAATCTTTGTAAGAATGCGGTTGATGCGATGGAGGGGAAGGGACATATTGAAATTATTTTAAGAGATGTGCCTGAGGGATTAGAAATTGATATAACAGACAGTGGCAAGGGGATTCCAAAGGCCAACTTCAAAACTGTTTTTGAACCCGGCTACACAACTAAGAGCAGAGGATGGGGCCTAGGGTTAAGTTTGTGCAAGCGCATTATTGAAACGTACCATAAGGGTAAGATTTTTGTCCTGCGCAGTGAACAAGGTAAGGGCACTACCTTTAGAATAGAAATGAAACGCGGTTGATCCATCGTCAATAGACCAATATTTTTTTAAATAGCAGGAGCTGAAATGGGATAGTCCTGCCAATAACACCCAACCCATCGACCAATCATTTTACAACAACAACCACGTATGGGTGGTAGCATGACTTGTATATAAGTAGGGCAATAAATAAGGCGGTTACCAGCAAGTCGTCTAAGCGTCTAAATCTAATTTTCCAACTTGCTACAATCTATAGCAAGGGTCTGCTACGTTATGTTGTAATTTTGTTTAAAAGTTATTGGGCTGGGTGGATAAGTCGGGTCATGATAGAGGACGAGGGCGGATAACTTTAATCAAGCTGTAAAAAAATAAAAATAGATATCATGGCAAGAAAACACGAAGAGGAAGTCCTCGAAGCGACAGACAACCGCAAAACCGTAAACGCAGAGAAGTTAAAAGCCTTACAGCTGACGCTCGACAAGCTCGAGAAGACCTATGGTAAGGGCGCTATCATGAAGCTGGGTGACAGCAAGGTAGAGCAATTAGAGGCCATATCAACCGGATCATTGGGGTTGGACATTGCCTTGGGCATTGGTGGGTTACCGAAGGGACGAATTGTAGAGATTTACGGTCCAGAGTCTTCAGGTAAAACCACCTTAGCTATTCACGCGATTGCAAACGTACAGCGTAACGGAGGCATCGCCGCCATTATTGATGCTGAGCACGCATTTGACCGTTTTTACGCTGAGAAATTGGGAGTTGACACGGAGAGCCTTTTAATATCGCAACCCGACAATGGGGAGCAAGCCTTGGAGATTGCTGACAATTTAATTCGTTCTGGTGCAATTGATTTGGTGGTAATTGACTCCGTAGCTGCATTAACGCCGAAGGCGGAGATTGAAGGGGAGATGGGAGACAGCAAGATGGGATTACAAGCCCGCCTTATGAGTCAGGCCTTGCGTAAATTAACCGGTACGATTAATAAGACAGGTTGTTGTTGTATTTTCATCAACCAATTACGTGAGAAAATCGGCATTATGTTTGGAAATCCTGAGACAACCACAGGGGGTAATGCTTTGAAGTTTTATGCTTCGGTTCGTTTAGATATTCGTCGTATTAGTCAATTGAAAGAGGGAGATACCGTAATGGGTAACCGTGTCCGCGTAAAGGTCATCAAGAACAAAGTGGCACCGCCGTTCCGTCAAGCCGAATTCGACATCATGTTTGGCGAAGGCATAAGTAAGACTGGAGAAATTATTGACATTGGCGTTGAAAAAGGCGTGATTAAAAAGTCAGGTTCGTGGTTTAGTTACGACGACACTAAATTGGGTCAGGGACGTGATGCGGTAAAAGCCTTGTTTTCTGAGAATCCAGACCTCGCTGAAGAGATTGAACACAAAATTAAGGACGCACTGTCGGCAGCAGCCGAAGCGTAGTTCCATCAATCACTTATACAACGAAGGGCAGTGGCGTAAGCGTTGCCCTTCTTTTTTTGGAGTTGGTTATGATTGTCTCCAATTTTCTTATTGGGTGAAGGTAGAGGGTGTGGGGTGGAAGTTTGACGCAAACATACGTGCACTTGCACTTGCTCTTGAACATGCTCTTAGAAGTATACATGCGTAAACGCACTCTCAACTTTCAATTCTCAATTTAACGTGCATTCAGCGGTTACGCCATAAACAATTTAAAACGGTTAGAGGGTGCGGGGTGGAAGTTTGACTCAAACATACGTGCTCTTGCACTTGCTCTTTAACTTGCTCCAAAAGTCAGATTGAAGTAAACGACATTCGTCAACGCCTCCATTCTCAATAAATTAGAACGCAAAGTTCACGGAGGTGCAAAGTCCGCAAAGTCTAGATAAACGCAGTTTCAATTCTCAACTTTCAACTTTCAATTTTAATTGGCGCATGCAGCGGTCACGCCATTCACCATTATCAATTCACCATTAACAATTAATTTCCATTCTCAATTCTCCACTTTCAATTATTTCAGGGCGCGAAGTCTAGATAAACCCCATTAACCATTATCAATTCACCATTAACAATTAATTTCCATTCTCAATTCTCAACTTTCAACTTTCAATTTAATAGGGCGCAAAGGGCACTGAGGTGCAAAGGCCGCGAAGTCAAGATAAACCCCATTAACCATTTACAATTCACCATTAACAATTGATTTGAACCCCATTAACCATTTACAATTCACCATTTACAATTGATTTCAACGCTATAACCATCCACAATTACACCAACTTTCGTATCTTCATCCCTATGAAAGCATTAACACCCATCTTATTGCTGTGGAGTATTTTGTTCTTTACACCCATCAAAGCACAACAACCAGATAAAGTAAAACACGATGGCCCTTATTGTATCATGCGGGTTTATGAAAGTGCAAATGAAAAGTTCAGGGGACTTTACGTCATCTACGAAGACATGACCGTTATTCAAAAGGACGTGGTTGCTGATAAAAATGCGGACCTGCGAGAAGTCTATCTTAAAATAACGATGGAAAACATCAATATTCTTTATAAAAAAGGGTATCGCCTCATCTCCACTAATATTAGTGGTGAAAGTGATGTGTATGTCAGAGAATACGTTTTCTCAAAAGGGTAACATTACAACATACATCTCAAAAATCATCATCCGTTGGCTCCTCAACGTCTTTCTATTTTTACTTGTGTTTTTTTATAAGAGTAGAGGTGTACCTATTTTGAGTTGCTACTATTACATATTTCTTTAACGCTTCAAAAGACAAATGATTGTCAATTCTTGATAATTTTGAAAACGTAAAGAGTCAGTCCAGAGGATATGTGAATAAAATATACACCCGCTGGCCCATCTATTTGAATAGGGTTTAAACCAACTGTTAATGGGCGACTGCATAAATTTACACCTAAGCGCGAACAGACTGAAATTTCGCCGATTAATTCCGAATCAATATGAATAATTCCAGAGGTTGGATTAGGATAAATTTTGAGGAAGGCAGGGTCTGTAGTTGGTAGACTTTCACAAACTTTTGTTGTTACTGTAATGGAGGTGTCGGCAGAACAACCATAGTTATTTGTGCCTTTAACGGAATAAGTGCCTGTTGAATTCAATACAATAGATAGAGTTGGATTTGTTGAGCCATTGTTCCATTGATAAAACAAAGCACCAGAAACAACTAGAGAAGAACTTTGAGAAGAACAAACGAGTGTTGGCCCAGTAATAGTTATCTGTGGTTGAGAAAATATGGTAATACTTGCTTGGGAGGAAGCGGTACAACTATTGTATGCGGTATAAATTAAGTGGTAATTTCCAGTATTAATCAGTTGGGCAGTTATTAATGGATTTTGTAATGTGCTCGTGAAGCCAGATGGACCACTCCAACTATACGCCTGGCCAACAGGAGACGTTAAACTAAAAGTTGTCCCCTCACAATACTGACCACCTTGAATAAAAACCGTTGCACTGGCTGTGTCCACTTGAAGTGAAGTAGTGGATACACAATTGAAGTTGGAACCTGATACAGTGTATTCGATTGGGCTTTGAATGGAAGCTGTAAAAGAGGGGGCCATTGTATTGCCTGGTTGCCAAGTAAATTGTTGTGCACCTGAAGCAGTTAGTGTGGCTATAGCACCATTGCATATGGTTATATTACTTACAGCTAAAGTTGGATAAGGGGTAGATAGAATTGTTTTTGTGTTTATGCCAGAAGTACACCCATTGGCATCGATAATAGAAGCCGTGATGGTTTGAACACCTGTAATGGTAGGTGTCAGAACAAACAAGCCAGGCGTGATACTGTTTTGAATGTTGTATTGAAAAGGTGCTGTTCCGCCAGATTGAATCAAGTTAACAGTAACAGTTTGTCCTGCACAAATCGAGTCTGAAGATAAAAGTAGTTGCGCTTGTAGACTGGCTGGTGCAGTTAGTGTATAAGAACGGCTGATTTGGCAGTTGTTGGTTACGTCGTATATAGATACACTGTAAGTGCCTGCTGGTAAAGAACCAATGACGGGGGTGTTTGTATTAATAGGCGTCCAACTGTAAGAATAGTTGCCTGAACCTCCTGTAGGATTTACAAGAATTGTTCCATTCGAAAATCCATGGCAAGTGGGTGGTGTAAGAGTTTGTGTAGTTTGCAATTGAATAACATTTAAAGAACCCGTCTTTATACTATAACATTTTGAGGTTATATCGTATATCGTTAAACTAAAATTTGTAGGCGCAGAAACGGTAATTACCGCGGTAGTGTAATTACCTGGAGTCCAAGTATAAGTGTAGGTCCCCCCGCCGCCTATTACATTAGCTGTTGCTTGATTTACAACACAAACAGAGTTGGAATTTACCGCCACTAATGGTGAGGTAACCATTACTGTTTGTTTAATGGTGTCTGAACTAAAGGCGCATGTGTTAAAATACCTAATTAACGTAACGGTATAATTCCCAGGAGAGGTAAAGGCATGTGTTGGGTTGGATGCCGTTGTGGTGTTGGAGCTACCAGAGGCATTATCACCAAAATGCCACTGGTAACTGGTAATGGTGTAGCCAGTTGAAGGACAAACTTGAGATGGTGAGAATGACAAACTCATACAAGCATTAAAACCTGGAGTGTATGTAAAATAGGGGCGAGGTTTTTGTTCGAAATAAAAGCCAGGAAAATTTGGTAAGCCATGCTGTACTGTATTGGTGCCAAGTGAATAACCCGATGGCTGAAAACCACATGCGGTACTAAAACTAGTTGGTGATTGAATAACACCTAGACTATTTGTTCCTGGATTTGCAATGTATATTTTGTAGTCAGGAGCTAATTGAAAAGCCCGTCGGTAGGTGTAATTGAGCGTGTTTGATTCTTGAGAAGGTATGTGCCCGCCAATTAAATTAGAAAAAGAAGGTGAGCATAAATCCAATTGGAACAAGGTAGAAAAGTTATAGTAAAGATATTGCCCATCCGGCGAAAATTCTAACCCGTAGGGGGTTTCATAATTGTAGTATAAATGCGATGAACCTGTGTTGATAAAGACAAGCGGATTAGATGAGACTTGACCCGTGGCATTATTGAAATCAGCAAGTTCGCCACGCAAACTGATGCCGCCTCCATTTGATTCGGTATAATTGATAGAGGCTATTTTTCTGCTATTGGGAGACAATTTAATGTAACAGTTTTTATAAAAACTAAATAAGGGACTACTGATTACGGGACTTGAAGAAACGCCTAAGGAGGATAAAGAATAGGCGGCAATACCAAGTGTGTGGCTACTAACCACCCAATAATCAATACCATTACAATGTTTTCCTGCGGTGATTTTGCCTACTTCGCACGTGTTATGAAGCATTACGTTCTTGGAAACAACAGATCCTTGTCCTGCTGCTAGCGTAATATCAACAATGCTATAATATAACCCTGGATTAACCGTGCTGTTGCTACTTGTAAAGATGTAATAGAGAGACGGTGAACCGGGTTTTGGTAAAATAATCACCGGTTGATCACCAAGACCAAGTAACCCACTACCATTGGCCATAACTGTGTGTGACTGATTATATACGGTGGCCCCGTCTGTATAAAACAAAAGTTGACCATTCGACGCAGATACAGCGGCACATCCTAACGAGGTTGTAATTGAACTTGAAATGTTCTGTGGCGAATTGTTTGTGAAAGTAATCCCAGAAGTTGTACCGAAAAACCAATTATAACAGGGCTGAATCTGAGCAAATACACTCAAATTAAGAAAAAAGAGGCTTATTAGAAGTGACGTGTTTTTTTGATTGGGCATCACGTTTTGTCATAATCTAGCTTACATCATTTTTAAAGGACATTAATGACGCTAGCAGCTACTATTTGTAAATTAAAAGTAATGCAAAATAACATAAGAGGGAAGAAATACAACAGAAACTAATAGAAATTCTGTACACCCTAAAAATCATCATCCGTTGGCTCCTCAACGTCTTTCTCTTTTTTCTTTTTCTTATCGTTGGGTTTTTCTTCGGGCTCTAAAATAAATCGCTGATTCTTGCGGCCACTTTTCATCGTGTCCATGTCTATCAGACCACGCTCTTGACGAATAATGTTGCGAATAACCGAACCCTCCTTCTTCAAATCTTCCTTAATCTTTTGCTTCATGCCCTTCAAATCGTACTTGATTATCGGATTGTCCATGTTGCCCGTCATCAATATAAACGCACTGCGCCGATTATCTGGGTCGTTTTCAACGGGACCAAATTCATCTTCTTTCTTCATCTTCTTGGCAAAGTACTCGCTCAAAAACAAACGAATGTGGTAGTCGATATCGTAATTAAATTTATGCTGACCATTGAACTCTATGTTCAATGCTGAATTGTTTATGCTCGTACGGGGAATATAAATAACCTCGTTCTCAATGCTGATCTGCGAACGCAAGGTGGCAAATGAAATGTCCTGCAAATCTTTTATATCCACAAATTTCGATAAACTCATCAACGGCGAGAAGTCTTTCAAACGCCCTCGATCAACTTGCAAATCAATAACTGATTTAATGGACTTCAAGTCCACATCCAAATTATTGTTCCAAATGCCAGTCATGGCTACTGTAGCAGTGGTGAGACCACTGATGTTTTTATCGGTTAAGGTAGCCTGGCCAAAATTGTTCATCTGCCGGTATAATTCCGACAATTCAATGTTTTCTAATTTCGACTGCAACGTCACCACCAATTTATCTTTCGAATTATCAGCCAAGGCATCAATCTCCGCTGTACCATTCATGGTTTGTAAACGCATGTCGCTCACCATGGCCTTGCGGTTACGCACCTCCAGCAAGCCCTTAATGTTGGTGGCCGCAAACAGTGAGTACGTTAAATCCTTTATTTCGGCTTGCAAGGTAAAATCAACTCCCTCGGCTATTAACGGACTATTGTCGCTACTCCCACTACCAGATGATGAGGCAAACATAAAATCCTCCATCGAAATGTGGTTCGAGAATAATTGGCCCTCAATTACTAATGGCGCCTTTGAATCGGTGAGGTAATTAAAGAGTCCCGGCATACGACCGCTAACTTTTATATCCGAAGCGCCACGTTTAACAACCATGTCACGCACTTCAGCACTGCGACCTGCAACTAACAAGTCGCACTGTTCAACGGCAGTAATTTTGTCGTCGTTTTTAAATTGCAATTGTAGTTGACTAATAGTGGAATGCAGCTGCATGCGCACTTTTTCTGAGAAGGTTTGTTTTTGAAGATCTTCCAAGCGCCCTTCAATTTCAGTAGCCAAATCAATGCGGCCTTTTAATTGGGTAATGGTATCAATAGGCCAAAGGTTGAATACATTTTCAAGATTTACCATGGCATTAGTGGTTAAACGCAAGTAAGGGTCGCTAAAGTCAGAGAGAATAAAAGAACCATTAACGTTATCACCAGATAATTGAAAGGCGTAGTTTTTAATCTCGACTACACTGCGGTTGTTGTGCCATTCAAACTTGCCTCCCAGCTCTATGTGGTCGGCAGTTCCGGCTCGCGGTTTGTATGTAATACTGCCATTGTTTACGCCAAAATCACTCAGAACTGAGAAACCTTTTGCTGGTTGGTAATTCAAATTGCCTTTCAAGAAAAAATGACCGCTGCTTTCATAATCGGCAGTGTATTGTCGGTAGTTTTCTGGTAACAACGAAAGCACTTGTTCTACGTCGAGGTCCGGCGCGTTAAACGTAGTTTCTAAACGCGTGAGTGAATCACCATAAACAAAGTAACCGCCTAAATCTAACGCCAAATCACTTATACGCAGCAAGGCCTTGCTAAAGGTATAGGTGTTTTTGTTCACATCAAGCGCCAAATCACACGCTACCACTTGGTCTTTAATGTAAGTTGTTTCGCGGCTACGGATGTTTTCTAAAAACAATTCACCCTTGGTTTGTAGTAGGTACTGGTCGGTGCGAAAGGCACCAGTAAAAGCCAATTCGTTGATGCGGGTGGTCACTGCCATGCCAACTTGTTTATCACGATACATCACGCGCACGTTTTTTAACGTAAGCGATTCAATGTTAAACGATACACTGTCTTGTTGGGCTGTTGTCGTAGAAGCGGTGGTTGATGACCAAAAAGTGTAGTTGTTTCGACCGTCTTTCAATATGGCTGGTTTAGCCACCGCATCGGCAATTTGGATGGTGTGTATGCGGTAATTTTTTTCCCAAATGTCGCGCAAACTAAACGATAGACTAAGCTCTTCAGTGTATAAAAGCGTGTCGCGTTTTTTGAAGGGCAAGGCTTCTCGCATGAGCACTTTTTTAAAACGCAGGGCGCAATCGGGAAAAGTGCTAATCACAGTTAAGTCAATATTGGCGGGGTCTACCTGAATTTCAGATTTAAGGTGCGCGTTCAATTCGGTAATCACTGCGCCCTTAATTTCGTCTTGGTACATTACCACCAACAGCACAGCCGTGCCAAGCACAATTACCAAGCCGAGCAACGAAAACAATAACCAACGAAGCACGCGTTTTGAAAGGCTGCGTGGGGCTTGAACTGGAGGCTGAATAGATGATTCCACTAACTAAATTTCTGTAAAAAGGGCTTATCGTAATAACGGATGTAAATAAGAAGTTGACAATGTGAATTTCATAAAAATTGCAAATATGAATCGCTGCTTTAGGGCCTACATCTAGGGGCTTATTCAGCTTATTTATTATTGGGGCGCACAAGCCGGGCTTTCCGGCATAGTTTACTTGTCCAGTGCAACAGCCACTGCTTGGTACGGGGTCCCCGCATGCAGTAGCTGCGGGGCCTCCGCCCAAGCGTGTCTGTAGCACTGGCCTTCGTAAAGCTATTGCCTGCAATCCCTTGCGCGGCTTTAACAACATGGTTGTCGTAGGGTTACGTGAATGGTACGTGACTTTATCTGGAACCACTACTAGCAGATTTTTATTCATTTGGCTAGAAATAAGACGCGAAAATTGTAATTTGGTTTTTGTATCATAACCCACCATATCCCATTTTCACCTATGAAAAGAGCA
>JACCDS010111003.1_pt1 | contig 17599 bp, 12 predicted proteins | sample 7446441 | NCBI WGS metagenome assembly JACCDS01 (sample SAMN15323445, study PRJNA562643) | freshwater metagenome | isolation source: river surface water | place: USA:Blue River Watershed | collected 2017-08-17
ACAATCGCCTGTTCATCGGCCTTGGTGATTTCACCGGTTGGGCGATAGAACTTGAGTCCGTTGCGATCAAAGGGGATGTGGCTGCCGGTTACCATAATCGCCGGTACGCCATCTTGCATTGCCTGATAGGCGAGCGCCGGGGTTGGCAGTACGCCATAGTAATCAACGGCAATGCCCAATGCCTGCGCGGCACCACTGCAAGCGGCCGCCATGGCGGGACTACTGGGGCGATTATCAATGCCAATCGCCACGCGCGATACCTGAAATTCGCGCTGCATACCCAATAAGAAGCTCTGTGCAAAGCTGGCGACTACGTCATCGCTGAAGTCGCTGACCAACCCGCGCGCACCGGACGTGCCGAAGCTGATACCGCTTTCACCAATAATCTGCTGAAGTGATCGTGTCATGATTTAAGGCCTATTGAACCGTTCGGCAAAGCGCACAATATCGTCTTCACCCAAATAAGCACCGGACTGAACTTCGATCAGTTCCAGCGGGATTTTGCCGGGGTTTTCCAGCGCGTGTGCTGTCCCCAGGGGGATGTACACCGATTGATTCTCGGAAAGCAGAGACTCTTTGCCATCAATGCTCACCTTGGCGGTGCCGGAGACCACAATCCAGTGTTCGGAGCGATGATGGTGCATCTGCATGGAGACTTTTTGCTCTGGCATCACCGTAATGCGTTTGACCTGGTAGCGGTAACCTGTGTCGATGGAGTCCTGCTTGCCCCAGCGGCGATAAACTTCGCGATGGACCCGGTGCTCCGGGCGGCCACTTTTTTTCAGGCTCTGCACAATCGCTTTTACATCCTGAACATGGTCTTTTGATGCGACCAGCACGGCGTCTTTGGTTTGCACCACAATGGTATTTTCCAGGCCGACAGTTGCCACCAGCCCGGTCTCTGCAAACACGTAATTGTTCTGGCTATTAAAAGAAAGTACATCGCCTTTGTGCGAATTGCCCTCGGTATTTTTTTCCGACACTTCCCACAGCGATGACCAGGAGCCCACATCGCTCCAGCCGGCATCCAGAGGGATAACAACAGCGCTATCGGTTTTTTCCATCACGGCATAATCGATGGAGTCATCGGGGCACTGTAAAAATGCCTCTTTGTTGACACGGATAAAGTCCAAATCCGGGTCGATATTTTCCATCGCCAATTCACAGGCGGCAAAAATATCCGGGCGGTATTGTTTGAGATTGTCCAAATAGACACTGGCTTTAAACAGAAACATCCCGCTATTCCAGTAAAAATCGCCACTGGCAAGATACTGTTGAGCGGTAGACAAGTTTGGTTTTTCCACAAACTGCTTGACGGCGTAGACGCGTTGTTCCTGATTGGCATCCAGCGCGCTGGCTGCTTGTATATAGCCATAGCCGGTTTCAGGTGCGGTGGGAACAATGCCAAAGGTAACTAATTTATCTTGCTGGGCGCAGGGGACTGCCGCTGAAACAACGCGTCTGAATTCTTGCTCATCCAAAATAATATGGTCGGCAGCCAGTACCAGCAGGAGAGGGTCCAGTCCTTTTTTAAGGGTGGCAATCGCGGCTAAAGCAATTGCGGGTGCAGTATTCCTACCCGCAGGCTCCAGAATAATATTGTTATCCAGTTGCTGTATCTGGCGCAGTTGCTCAGCAGCAATAAAGCGATGTTCTTCGTTGCAAATGACTAGCGGTGGAAGTGTATCCAAACCCTTCAAGCGCTTGACGGTTGCCTGCAGCATGGTTGATTTGCCATCCAGGTTTAAAAACTGTTTGGGCATCAAATCGCGCGACAGTGGCCATAGGCGACTACCAGATCCGCCAGCCATGATTACGGGTAATATCATCTCTGCCTCCTTGGGTGGGGATTTGCATGCCCTGACAAGTCGTTTTACTGAGCAGACAAAAATGGTGCGTTTGTGTCAGTGAGGAATAACAAGTGGTGCACCCGACAGGATTCGAACCTGTGACCAACGGCTTCGGAAGCCGCTACTCTATCCAGCTGAGCTACGGATGCATAATGAAAAGTTGCTGTACATTTTATCGCCTCACTTACAATGCGGTTCAATTATGCAAGCAAGTATTCGTCCAACATTGTTGTGAGCGGCGCGATTCTACTGTTGTTAGACGGGATCGTCTAGGTTAAATCGGGCGATCATTTGAGGTGAGGCTTCCGTGCAAGTTCCTCAAGAGTCAGTATGTTATGCACTTTGGCGGTGCCCAAACTCTCACTCATAGTGCCAAATTGGAAATCGCGGATCATGTGCTCAAGGCGTGGCAGGCAGCGTTTGAGGTTGGTGTAGTGGCGGAAATTGCTGAACCAACTGGCGTTGGGGACGCGCGGCTGGTCAGGGTCTATCTCCCAGGGGTGCAGGTAAAAAATTTGTGGCTTGGTTTGATTCAAGCTGGCGCGTGCGAAGAGCCATTTGGACAAGGCATAGGGATATTGACGGAAATAGCCGCCACCGGCGGCGGGAATACTTTGGCCCAGTACCTTGGCGGTTGTGAGTGGGAATTCGAGTAGCTTTGTGCCGTTGGTGGTAATGATTTGGTAGGGCTCTTCCGGGCTGCCGGGGATGCCATAGTTGTCGTGGCGTGTGGGGAAAATACTGGAATCCCAAGTAAACCCCAGGTCGGCGAGAATATCCAATGCCCACAGCGATTTGCGGGTGATGGAATAACTGGCGGCGCGATAACCGTTTACAGGGGTCTGCGTCAGTTCTTCTAATAGCTGTTTGGATTTTGCCGTCTCGGCGCGGAACACCTCAGGTGTCTGATTATAAATGAGCTGATGGCTAAAGCCATGCGAGGCGATTTCGTGGCCTTGCTGATGAATTGTCTTTACTAATTGCGGATATTTTTCTGCCACCCAGCCCAAAATAAAAAACGTAATTTTAATATTGTGATCGACAAACAATTGCAGCAGGCGTTCAGTGTTTTGTTCAACGCGCGAAGGCCAGTTATTCCATTCGCTGGGTTTAATCACCTTGGCAAATGCGGCGACGTGATAGTAGTCCTCTACATCGACAGTCATGGCGTGGGTGATGGCGGTTTGACTCATTGTGCGCTGCTCTCGGGGTTGTTATGTATCGGGTCAACGGCATCTTGCGATGCCGTTATCAGCAATCACACCTTGTAATAGTCGCGATACCATTTCACAAAGTTTTCGATGCCCACTTCGACCGGGGTAGTGGGTCTATAGCCAACATCTTCAATTAACGCATCCACATTAGCGTAAGTGTCCGGCACATCGCCTGCTTGTAGCGGCAACAGGTTTTTAATCGCTTTTTTGCCCAGGCAATCTTCCAGCACTTCAATGTAGCGCAAGAGTTCAACCGGGTTATTCGAGCCAATGTTGTAAATGCGATAGGGGGCGCTGGAGGTGGCGGGGTCGGGTTTGTCGCCGCTCCAGTTACTATTGGGGGTGGCAACGTTATCCAGGGTGCGCACTACGCCTTCCACTATGTCATCAATGTAGGTGAAGTCGCGGCGATGATTGCCGTAGTTGAATACATCAATCGGTTCGCCAGCGAGAATTTTTTTGGTGAAAATAAACAGCGCCATGTCGGGGCGACCCCAAGGGCCATAGACAGTGAAAAAGCGCAGGCCGGTTGTCGGGATCTTGAATAAATGGCTGTAGGTGTGCGCCATTAATTCATTGGCTTTTTTACTGGTTGCATAGAGGCTGACAGGGTGGTCGACGTTATTGTGCACATCAAACGGCATGGCGGTGTTCATGCCATAGACCGAGCTGCTGGAGGCATAGACCAGATTGTCGGTGCCAAAGTGGCGGCAGCCTTCCAGAATATTCAAAAAGCCGGTGATGTTGGCATCAATGTAAGCTTGGGGGTTTTCCAATGAGTAGCGCACGCCTGCTTGGGCGGCGAGGTTAACAACACGATCCGGCTTGTGGGTTTTGAACACATTGTCGATAGCGGCTTTGTCTTCCAGATTGCAGCGGATATCAGTAAATGCGCTATTGCCCGTCAGGTGGGCCAAGCGGTCTTTTTTGATTTGCACATCGTAGTAGTTGTTGAGGTTGTCGATGCCGATTACCTCATCGCCGCGGGCGAGCAGGCGTTTGGCGAGGGTTGAGCCGATAAAGCCGGCGGTGCCTGTGACCAATACTTTCATAGCAGATCCTTAATTAGAGGCGCGCATCAACGGCGTCTTTGGGGAGAATGTGTTTTACGTCGAACAGCACATGGTTGTCTTTGCCCAGTGTGCGTATTGCTTCTGCGCCCATGTCGCGGAAGCTATTGTGGCCAACGCACAGAATGATTGCGTCATAGCTGTTGGGTTTGGGGGACTCAATCAAGTCCAGCCCATATTCGTGCTGTGCTTCGGCGGCGTCGGCCCAAGGGTCGAATACGTGCACATTGGCGTTGTAGTTTTTGAGCTCATTGATAATGTCGATGACACGAGTATTACGCAAATCCGGGCAGTTTTCTTTAAAGGTCAGTCCCATGATCAGGATGTTGGAGTCCACCACATGGCATTTGCGCTGGGTCATCATCTTGACCACTGACTCGGCCACAAAGGTGCCCATGCCATCATTAATGCGTCGACCGGCCAGAATCACTTCCGGGTTGTAACCCACTTGCTGGGCTTTGTGGGTCAGGTAATAGGGGTCGACACTGATGCAGTGTCCGCCGACCAGACCCGGGCGGAACGGCAGGAAATTCCACTTGGTGCCGGCCGCTTCCAGCACCTCAATGGTGTCTATATTGAGGCGTTTAAAAATCAGCGACAGCTCATTAATCAACGCGATATTAATATCGCGTTGGGTATTTTCGATCACTTTGGCCGCTTCGGCTACCTTGATGCTGCTGGCTTTATGGGTGCCAACCACCACAATCCGGCGATAGAGCTGGTCGACAAACTCTGCCACTTCCGGTGTCGAACCTGATGTGATTTTAGTGATGTTGTGCACGCGATGTTGTTTGTCGCCTGGGTTGATGCGCTCGGGGCTGTAGCCGGCAAAAAAGTCCTGATTGAACTTCAGGCCCGACACCTTCTCGATGATAGGGACACAAATCTCCTCGGTGCACCCCGGGTAAACCGTGGACTCAAACACTACTACCGCATTTTTACCGATGACTCGCCCGAGCAACGCGGAGGCTTTTTCCAGCGGCGTTAAGTCCGGTTGTTTACTATCATTAATGGGCGTGGGAACGGTGACTATATAAACGTCACGGCCTTTGATGTCTTCTTCCTGGGTGGTGTAACTGATGTGGGTGGCTTCGGCCAGTTCCTCGGCGGTCAATTCCAGTGTGCTGTCGATACCCTTATGCAGTGCGGCAACGCGCGCGGGGTTGATGTCGAAGCCAATAGTGTTGATTTTCTTACCGAATTCCACCGCGAGCGGCAGACCGACATAACCTAAACCGATAATGCAAAGCGAAGGGCTGCTTGCGAGCATGTGAAAAGTCCTTAGCAAGAGGTGGATCCAGAGGGGCGCTAAGTTACCACATTTGGCGGCATTTTTTATATTGCCGCGAATGCATTCTGACGCTTTCTGTGGCTGGCTATAGGCACCTGTTGTCTGTGACAAAATACCGTCGCCGATGACCGCGCTTTTGTAACACAATATCGCTATAATGCACGGCTATTAAAAGTCCAGCCTACATAATTCACCTGAAGGAATCGCTTTTGTCTTACGTCAGACTCAATAAACACTACATCCACCTGCCATACCTCTTTCTCGGTATAGCTGAAGCTATATTGTTAGGTGTTTCGCTGTGGGCGGCGAACCGGTTGGTGCTGGCGGTGAATCCCGCGCTGGAGTTTGAGTCCTCACTCTTGCCGTTGGTGGTTTTTTCCGTGTTGCTGAGTTGCTGTACCTTATCCATGGGCGTCTATACCGCCTTGGTGCGCGAAGGTTTTTCGAGCATGGTATTGCGCACACTGGTAAGTTTTTTCCTGCTGGGCAGTCTGGCGTTATATCTGGTTAGTTCGCTGTGGGATAACCTGATTCCCCAAGCGTTGATTTTCTGGGGCGTCCTGATTGCTACGGCCGCTGTATTGGTGACGCGTTTCATTTTTGTTAAGGCTGTCGATGCCGATCAGCTAAAGCGCCGCGTCATTATCTACGGTGCAGGCGCGCGCGCGCAAAAGTTGTTGGAAGATCTGGCGCCCGAGGTTGGTGCTCTGGGGGTGAAGGTTGTTGGTTGTGTGCCGAGTGCAAATGAAGCACTTGCCGTGAACCCCGAGCTGGTTGTACCCGAACCGCAAGATTGGTTGGCTTACGTAAGAAGTGCGCAGATTTCCGAAATAGTGATTGCACCTGACGAACGGCGTCGCAGTGGCGGCAATGTATTTCCACTCAGCGATTTTTTGGATTGTAAATTGGCCGGTGTTCCCTCCAGCGATGCGCTCAGCTTTTGTGAGCGGGAGCTGGGCAAGATTGATATCACTTTATTGCAGCCGAGTTGGATGTTGTTCTCCGACGGCTTCAAGTATTCCAAGCGTCGATCCATTGCCAAACGGATTTTTGATGTTGCCTTGGCGTCGCTGTTTTTCCTTATGTTATGGCCATTTAAGTTGCTGACTGCGATTGCGGTTCGCCTGGAAAGCCCGGGGCCCGTACTCTACTTCCAAACCCGCGTTGGCCTTAACGGTAAAACCTTCCGCATCTATAAATTCCGCAGCATGCGGCAGGATGCGGAGAAAAACGGTGCGGTATGGGCCAAAAAGAATGATGCACGCGTTACCCGGGTGGGGGCTTTTATCCGCAATACCCGGCTCGACGAGTTGCCCCAGCTTTATAACGTGCTGGCGGGGGAGATGTCCTTTGTCGGCCCGCGCCCGGAGCGGCCTGAATTTGTGGTAGATCTTGCAAAGCAGATCCCATTCTATGAAACTCGTCACAAAGTGAAGCCCGGTCTTATGGGCTGGGCCCAGCTTAAGTATCCCTACGGCGCTTCAGTAGAAGATGCCAAGAACAAACTTCAGTACGACCTTTACTACACCAAGAATCACAGCTTCCTGATGGACATGCTTATCATGATCCAGACGGTGGAAATCGTCTTGCTTGGCAAGGGTGTACATTGATCAACCGGTACGGCCACCATTATCGCAGCGCTTGCGAAGGAGATGTCTTGTGAGAAAACTACTTTGGGTTACCCAACTGATAATGCTCCTGGTGCTGGCCGGCTGTAGCAGCAGTAAGCCATCGGATATGCCGCCATTATCAGAGGCGGGATTGCTCAGCGAATACCGTATTGGTGTGGGCGATTCCATCCAGATTAACGTCTGGCGCAATCCGGAGTTATCACTCTCTGTGCCGGTTCGCCCCGATGGCAAGGTGTCCATGCCCTTGATTGGCGATATTCTTGCCGCTAATCGCACAGCCACAGAGCTGTCGGCTGCTATCACCAAAGACCTTGCTTCTTATGTACGCAATCCGCAAGTCACGGTGATTGTATCCAACCCCAGCAGTTCAGATTTCCAGCGCCGCGTGCGCATTACCGGCGCCGTTAAAGCGCCGCAATCCATTCCTTATCGCGAAGGTATGACGGTGTTGGATTTGGTGCTCATGGCTGGCGGCCCTAATGAATTTGCATCGGCGAATAATGCCAAGCTGTATCGTCGTATTAACGGTGAGGTGAAGGTCTATCGCATTCGTCTGGATAATTTGATGTCAGCGGGTGATGTTGAAACCAACTATGACTTACAGCCTTCCGATATCGTCAGTGTTCCCGAGCGCGCCTTCTAAGGCGCGCTTTTGCATTTTCCGTATTGTTTTCATTGTTGAGCACGGTGGTGCTCGCGCACCCATAGAGATGTTTCATGGATAAAGCCTATCTCAAAGACTTGTTGAATTCACTGCGCGCGGAACTTGTCCGGTTCCGTTACCTCTGCGTAGTGCTGTTCATTGCTGTCAGTTTCCTTCTGCTATTTTTAGGCATTACCTGGCCCAAAAAATTTACCACCTCGGCAGTGCTTTTTGCTGATCAGACCACCATTATTGAGCCACTGCTAAAAGGCTCAGCGGAAATGACCAAAATTGATCGCTCGGAGCAGGCGCGTGAAATTATCTGGACTCGCGGCATTATGCTGGCGGTTGCGCGTGAAGTTGGCATGGTCGATAAAAATGCCTCTCAAGAAGAGGAAGAGCAGGCGATCAGGCGTATTCGTACCGGGTTGAGTGTCAAGGCGGAAGGCAATCGCTCCTACTTTAGAATCAGTTATGTCGCCAATGATCCCGATCGCTCGTTTGAGGTACTAAACGCAGTGGTTAATGTCTTCATGGAAGATACCGTCAGGAAAAAGCGTGCCGAAAGTTTGGGTGCGTACAATTTTATTGATGCACAAGTGCAATCTTATAAAAAACAACTTGAGCAAGCCGAATCGCGCCTGAAAGATTTTAACTCACAAAATACCGACGGCACGGAATCTGAAGTGTCTACGCGCATTGCTGCCCTGCGCCAACAAATTGAAATGCTCAACATTACCATTGAGGAATCCCAGGCGCGTTACAAAACTATCCAGCAACAATTGGGTACTGAAGGACAATATCTGCAAGCCAAAGGACAGGTGGATGATCTGCGTCAGCGCCGTCAAACACTGGCGCTACAATTAGAGCAGCTGCTGCTCAGTTATGAAGAAGGCTATCCCGATATCATTTCAATTCGCACTCAAATTGCTGATTTGGATACCACCATTGCCAAGTTGCAAAGTTCCGGTGATGTCTATGCCGACACTCAAAAAGCCGAGAACCCGCTGTACGAAGAATTGCGTAAACAATTGGCCAATGCCGATGTGGAATTGCGCTCACAAAAACGCCGGATGGAATCACTGGTCGCACTACAGGAGCAGGAATTTGCCCGCCAGCAACGTGTAGCATCCAATCAGGCACTGCTCTCTGAGCTGACCCGTGACTATGATGTTATTCGCAAAACCTACGATGACATGCTGCAGAAAAAAGAAGCCGCGCGCTTGTCAATGACATTGGATATTGAAGGGCAGGGCGTGAGTTATCGTATTCAGGAGCCTGCCACTTTCCCGTTGAAACCATCCGGTTTTCACTTTATTCATTTCGCCTTGATTGGGCCTTTGTTGGGTTTGTTATTGCCACTCGGATTGCTGGTTGCCTATGTCATGTTCGACCCGCACTTGCGCTCGGCGCGAGCCCTGCAAAAACAGTTGCCTGACGATATTCAATTAATTGGCGTTATTCCACACTACCGTTCGCCCCTGGGCGACCGTTTGCTCAAAAAAGATATGTTGTTGATGTTGGCTGCCAGTGCAATTGCGATGGGTTTGTACATTGCAATTACTGTCTATTGGCACATAACCAAAGGTTAATCCCGGGTAGATAAAATGGAACAGGCAAAAGAGCGCAGTCTGAAACAATTAATGGCAGGTGTTGATGCACTTGTAGAGACAAGCGATCAATTGGTAAAGACCGCTGTGCTTGAGCATCGCAAGCGTGAAAAAATCAAAAATATGGAGCTGCCCTGCTTGTGGACACAGGACGAGCTTTATGAAAAGAAAGTGATCTTCACCGGAATGCGTCAGCGTGAATTATTGAACGCCTTTCGCGAAGTTCGTATCCGTCTGTTAGAGCGCAGCAAAAGCGACAATATGGTGGTGTTGGTCAGCTCCGTTTCCAAACATGGTGGGTCGAGTTTTGTAGGGTTTAATCTTGCGGCAACCTTCGCCCTGGATCAACACAAAACAGCACTTTATGTCGATTGCAATCCCTATTCTTCTACCGCAGAAAAGTACACAACACAAGACGTGGACGAAGGGCTGACCCAGTACCTTACCGACTACACAGTTCCCTTAAAAAACATTATTTATCCCAGTGGAATAGAGCGTCTTCGCGTTATTCCCTCTGGTGGCTCAAGCGAATCGGCGGCGGAATTTTTTAACTCCAAGCGTATGGAAGTATTCGTCGCTGAAATTAAATCGCGTTATCCAGATCGTTTTATTGTGTTGGATGCACCCTCCGTGCAGCAATCCACCGAAGCGCGCATTCTCGCTAAATATTGTGACCACGCGCTGTTGGTTGTGCCTTATGGCTCTGCCGTAACAGATGAGGTTTTGGCTGCTGTTGATGCGGTAGGCAAGGATCGTTTTGCTGGCTTGGTGTTTAACAACTAACGCAGGAATAACCTGAGGGATGTCCCATGAAAAAGTCGCCAATTGCCATTTTGGCTGCGTCCTGTGCAAGCGCTGTTGCGTTCGCGGCGCCAGCTAATACCAATAAGGCTGGCAGTGATTTCGGGGCATCTGTTTTTGTCAGTGCACAGCAAACCGATAATGCTCTCAAATCAAAAGAAGATAAAATTTCGGAATTGCAAAATCAACTGGGCGCGACCGTATTTGCCGCCTATGAGAATGACTACATCGCCTTGAATTCTGACTATAGCCTGAGCGAAATGCGCTATGAAAAGGATAGTCAGCAAGCGCGTACCTCTACGGTGGGCAGAACAGATTTTACCTTGGGAAAACCGCACCATAGTTTTGACTTAAATATATCTCATAGCTTGCAAAAACTGCCTAAATTTTCCGGTGCGCTTGATCTTGAAGAAAATAATGATGAGAAGCAGGTACTGAGTGTCCAGCCGGGTTTTCGCACTCGCATTACCCCGGCTGATAATTTCTTTATCAATGCCAATGCCACCGAAGTTGAATATCGTTTTGAAGAGCAAAAAAACTCCTCGCGTCGCGGTGGAACTGTAGGCTTGGTACATGGTTTTTCTGCAGTAGATTCGCTGACAGTGTATGTATCGCAAACGGATATTACATTCGATTTTAACCCTGATGTTGACTACAAGCAGACAATGGCGGTTGTCGCCTTTGATACGCGCTTGCGCAAAATCAACTACCGGATTGAAGCAGGGCAAAGCCGTACTGATTCCTCACGACTTGGTGTGAGCGATGATCCCTACTATGTGTTTCAGTTGAATTACGATGCAGGCTACAACCAATTAACCTTCGCGTTTAATCAACAAGTGACGGATTCGTCTCGTGGTTTTGATGCAGGCACTATGCCTGGTGAAATCGCAAGTGGCAGCGATGTGACGGCAGATCAAGTAGATCAAGTATTGTTGCGTCATGCAGAGTTGCGTTGGAGCAGTGGCGCATTGTGTGGTCGCTGTGATTTTTATATAAGCGCCTACCGCGACGAGCATGAATACCAATCGCTGGATCGCAATGAAGAACGTTTCGGCGCCGCATTGGGTTTAAATTATCAGCTCTCCCGAAATGCACGTGTTGGAGCAAATATCAGCAGGGCAGATCAGGATCTGATGAGTAGCATTAATCAAAATAAATATACGCTTGACCAATTAACAGCCTATTACAACTATTCATTTGTTAATGGTTTAAATATTCGGCTGTTTGCAACTGAATATAAGCGTAGTGCTGAAGCATCGATTGATGAATATTCAGAGCTAAGGGCCGGTATTACTGTCGGCTACAGATTCTAATACCCGTTACTACATTTATTATTAACAGGAATGGTAAATTCCATGAAAAAGATCGCACAGGTTGCTGCCCTTAGTTTGGGTATCGCATTAATTGGATGTGGCGAAGACACTAGTAAAAATGCCGAAACCGCATTGCGCCACCAAAACTCTGCAAAAGTCTATTTGCAGCAGGGACAATTACGCGCAGCCATGTTAGAGGCGCGTAATGCCATTCAATTAGCCCCGGAATCTGCTGATGCCTATATAGCACTTGCGCGAATACTGAATGATACCGGTGCTTATTCATCTGCCATAACCATGCTTAACAATGTGGTAGAGCAAATCCCTGAGGTGGCTGCTGAATTAGCTGAAGCAAATATAGAAATTAAAAAATATCGCACTGCACTTGATGTTATGCAAAGCCATCCCGCACCGGCGGATAATGCTGCACTGCAATATCAGCAGGCTTACCTTACCGTTAAAGCCAATATCGCGTTGGGTGAAAAGGATGCCTATACCGAAGCATTAACGCTGTTTAGTGCGCTACCCAATAGTGCCTTGGATGCAAAATACCTCGAAGCGAATATTTTGCTGGCCCAGGGGCAGACAGAACCAGCGATTGTTATTTTGAACGAGATTGTTGCGCAGGATGAAAAACACCTCGATGCATTAGTGTTGCTTGGCAATCTGTCGCTGTACGAAAACAAATTGCCAGCGGCGGAACAATATCTCACCAAGGCATTGGCATTGGTGCCAAATACCGATGTGATCACCGTTGAGCGCGTCAAAGTCTTAACCCAGTTAACAGAAGTGCTTATTCAACAAGGGCGCACTAGCGAGGCTTATACCTATCAAAAGTTATTGGCCGATGCAAATCCGGATCGTAATGTCGCACAGCAAAAATTTAACGATGCCATGGAGTTGTATCAACAAGGGAAATTTGCCGATGCGGAAAAACTGCTGCGCGAATTGCGTAGTGATTATCCAGACGATAAAAACACCGCTACTCTCTTGGGAATGGTGGAGTTCCAGCAGGGCGCAGATCAAAATGCAATTGATTTATTTGATCAATTTATTGATCCGGAAACTGCGGCGCCATCCGTTATTCAGGCGGCAGCGCTGGCAAAATTTCGCAGCAATCAAATGGATGATGCCATTGTATTGCTGAAGAATGCCGCCGAACGCCAACCCAACAATCCCTCCATTTTAGCTACCTATGGTTTGGCGCTATTGGATCAGGACCCTACCAGTTCTGATGGGGCAATTGCACTGGAAAAAAGTCTCGCCCTTGAGCCTAAGCAACAGCGCATTCGCATCGCGCTGGCAAAACGCTATATGGCCATAGATCAGCCGGAGCAGGCCATTGCGCAGTTGCAAAAAGCCTATGAAGCACAGCCAATGGATCTTTTGGTACAGCAGACCTATTTTAAAACCTTGCTCGCTAATGGTCTTGATAAGCGTGCAGAAGAAGTATTAAAAGGTTTTGATCATCAGCATCAAGGCAGTCCGCGCAGTGCTTTCTTGCAAGGTTGGTTTGCGCTGTATAAAAAAGATTACAAGACAGCAGAAGCATTGTTTGAAAAAGCCCTTTCCATTAAAGGGAATGACGAAAAACAATTATCTTACGCAGGACTTGCCCAGATCTATAACGAGCAGGATCAGCCGCACAAAGCGGTAGTCGCATGGCAATCGATTATTGAATTGGATCCCGCTAATCTAAATTCTTATCGCCCGTGGCTAGCTCAAATAATGCGGTTGAATCGGGCAAAAGAAGCGGTAGCCTTCCTTGAGAAACTGGAATCCACATCAAATCATTGGCAGCCCTCTGCAGTGCTTGCCCAGTTATTGTCGACAGAGAAGCAAAATCAGGCGGCACTCGTTCATCTTGGGCGTGCGTTGGAAAAAAGCAACAATGCGCACAACGTACAGCAAATTGCTGCAAATCTTTACACCGCCTATGCGGGCGAATTGCTTGCTGCCGATAATACCGATGAGGCGCGTAACTATCTGCTCAAAGCCAGTGCACTATTCCCCAATAACATTACTTACCTTGCCGGATTGGTAGAGACGGAAATTGCTGCCGGTAAAATCCCGGAAGCACAAAAGCTACTCGATCAGTTTGAGCGAAATGCCCAGTCAGAATCCGGGCTGCTCTATCTGCAAGGCATGATTCGTGCAGCGGAAGGAAAATCAGACGAGGCCTTCTCGTTCTATCAGCAATCCTGGGTGGCAAAGCCTACCGAGTTAGCGGCTGATTCCATCTATAAGCATTTTATTGCAGTGGACAAAAAACAACAGGCTGATGCGTTTGTTGCTGAGTGGCTGGAAAAGCTGCCACAAAGTTATCGCGCCAGTTTATTAAAAGCACTGGATGCGCAGGATAAAAATGATATTCCTGCCGCTATCGAAGGTTATGAGCGCGCACTGAATAATGCTCCTGAATCACCGGTGCTATTGAATAACCTCGCCTGGAGTTACTATCTGGAAAAAGATCCTCGTGCTGAGCAGGTTGCAAAAAAGGCCTATGAATTAGCGCCCAATTCACCCGCCATACTGGATACCTATGGCTGGATTCTTGTGGAGAGCGGCAAGGTGAGTGAAGGCATTAGTTATTTGGAGCGTGCCGCCAATCTCGCTGAAGGTAATGCCGAAATTCAGCAACATTTGGATGAGGCTCGTGCGCGGCTCAAAAAGCAATAATAGGTTCTCGCAATGATAAAAACTGGGCCGGATGCGGCCCAGTTTTGTTTGTAAGTAGAATCTTGCATGGCACTCATACTCAAACAATCAACAAAAGGCGGAAGCCCACGAAAAATGGAAGCCCCTGATATTAAACAGCAGCGACAAGCTTTATGGCAGATTGCAACGCCTTTTATGGTCATTGCTCTTCTTGTCGCAATGTTCTTCCCCACGTTTATTGGGCTTTCGTCGTCATGGACAAAATGGGATGAATCCCTGTCGCATGCGTATCCACTGTTATTGTGGTTTTTGGTTTTATTGTACAAAGCAGGGCCTATCGAAATATCCACGCAAAAAAAGTGGATTGATCTGTTGTTGGCTGTTGCTCTCATTTTTACGTCAATTGCCTGGTTTTTATTTAATACTATTCAGATAAAAATTCTCGAGCAGCTCACTCTGCTGCCATTATTGTTTTTATCCCTGGCGTTTATTTTTGGTGTCAAAACTTTATGGCAGTTGCGCTTTTTATTGCTCATGCCAGTGTTTGCATTACCGATTTGGGATTATCTGAACAACAGTCTCGTTCACTTGGCCAGTTATGTGGTCGGTGAAATGGTGCGTGTTATCCGGATTCCTGCCTTAATTGATGGTAGTAGCATATTTATACCGGCAGGTCATATCATGATTGCCGATGGGTGCTCAGGGCTCCGTTACCTCATCATTTCACTAGCCCTTGGTTATACCATCAGTTACCTCAATGGATATAAAGAAAAAGGATTGATTGTTTCCCTGTTAATTGCAGGGCTTTTAGGTTTGGCCGCCAATTGGATCAGAATATTTTTGTTGATTTTGGTGGGATACCATACCGAAATGGAAAGCTCTTTAATGAGGGATCATGAAACCTTTGGCTGGATAATTTTTGCCTTAATCTGTTTCCCAGCTATTTACTTTGCGCCAGTGATTAAAAAACCCAACACCAATGCACCAATAAATGGTACTAGTTTTAGTATGAAAAAAATGCTGGTGTTGTGTTTGCTGTTGTCCCCAGGGTTCTGGTTGGGAAAAGTGGTTGTTGCCACTAACAATACAGTTCAGTCAGCGTCACGCTACAGCCTGGGTGACAGTGGATTTTTACCTCACGCATCAAATCTGCCCCTGCCGCTAGTGTTACCCGCAACAACGCACACTTCGCGTTTTGTTGCACCTCACAATATCTATCTGCAAATAAATCAATATATCCCTAAGAGTTCCAGTGACAGGCTAGTGCCTTATATTGCGCGGCAATTTGACTTGCAATTTTGGTTGCAGGAGGAAGTCAAGATTGTATCCGTTGGCGATAAAAAAGTGCGCCTGGAGCAGTTGCGACAAAAATCAGGATTAAAACGGATTGTACAAGTGCAGTGGTTTGATATTGGTGGTTTTAATGCCGCTACGGTCTCGCAAGCCAAGCTGTTGCAGATTCCAGCAGTATTCAGTGGGAATCAATATTTTACTGTTTTTACATTACAAACAGAGTGTACGCAAATTGACTGTCATAGTTCACGGCAATTATTGCTTACTGCAAGTGAATCAATTCAATAAAAGGTAAGGTATGGAACTGCTCTTTTGGTTGTCAACAATTCTGGTTTTTTATATCTATATCGGATACCCGATTTTATTGCGTTATCTACCCAAGCGCCCCATTGTTGAGGGAGTGGCGGCAAGTGGCCTGCCTAAAGTCACGATATTAATTCCTGCGTATAACGAAGCTGCTGTTATCGAAAAGACCATTGAAAACAAATTATCGCAAGATTACCCGGCGGATCTTATTCAAGTCATTGTTATATCGGATGAGTCAGAAGATGGAACCGATGAAATAGTACAGACGATTGCCGCAAAAGATTCACGTGTAGGTCTTATCAGACAAGTGCCCCGCCAAGGGAAAACATCTGGTTTGAATTTGGCTATACCGGAAGCTGTGGGCGAGATTGTTATCTTTTCAGATGCCAATAGCCACTACCAATCAAATGCCGTACGCCAGTTGGTAGATTGTTTTAATGATCCTGATGTCGGCTATGTTACCGGAAAGATGGTATACGTGAATGAAGAAGGAAATGTAATTGGCGATGGTTGCAGTGCTTATATGAAGTATGAAAACTATCTGCGTAGCCTTGAGGCCAAAGTGTCTTCTGTGGTGGGTGTGGATGGCGGTATAGATGCTATACGAAAGTCACTCTATCAACCCATGAACGCAGATCAACTACCTGATTTTGTATTGCCGTTGAAAGTTGTCACTCAAGGTAAGCGTGTCACTTTCTGTGAAAATGCACTGCTTAATGAGGAGTCGCTTACGAATTCCCAGTCAGAGTTTCGCATGCGTGTACGTGTTTCGCTGCGCGCCTATTGGGCCATGTGGGACATGAGGCACTTGTTCAATCCATTCAGCTATGGTCTCTTTTCGCTTCAAATAACATCCCATAAATTGCTGCGCTATTTAGCATTTATTCCATTGTTTTTGGCACTGGTTAGCAATGGGCTTATTACTGGCGAGGGATGGTTTTATCAATTGACCTTCGTATTGCAAATTTTATTTTATTCAGCTGCCGCATTTGTGTCGTTGAATGATGGTACTCGTAATCGTTGGTTGGGATTGGCAAATTATTTTTGTTTGATCAATGTCGCAGCCGCCATGGCGTTTATCAAATTTATCAAGCGCGAAAAAATTGTGATGTGGAAGCCACGGGTGGGTTAATGAAAGTTTTTCATTTGATTGACAGTGGCGGTTTTTTTGGTGCAGAACGGGTTCTTCTTACCCTTGCGAAACAGCAGAAACTACATGGATATGATGTGGCTATTGTAAGCTATGGCGCTCATTATCAATCAGTAAAAGCGATTGAAGTTGAATGCGAGAAGCTAGGTTTATCTCTTATTAAATGGAGGGGAAGGCCGTTATCTAACCTTATTAAACTGATTAAAGGTAATGGTCAAGCTATCTTTCATTCGCATGGATATAAATTCAATATTTTATTAGCTGTTGTTGCAATTTTTTTTAGAAATATGATTGCTGTATCAACGGTGCACGGGTACACAGATGCGCCGCGTTATTCAAAGCTATGGGTCTATTATTGTGTTAATAGATTGGCATTAAGAGTTTTGAAGGGAAATGTTTTTGTGTCTGCTAATTCGGCTTTTATGTCGAAAATTAAGTTAAGCGAGAGCAACATTGTTATTTACAATGGCATATCTGCTTTTCATGCGACTGATAAATCAGTTCCTTGTCTTGCTAATGAGCTTGAGTACCTTGTTGCGGTTGGTCGACTCTCTGCTGAAAAAGCATTTAATAATCTTATATTGGCCTTTAATAGAATTTCTATAAAGTATAAAAAACTGTCATTAGTTATCGTTGGCGATGGGCCTGAAAGAAGCAAGCTTGTTTCAATGGCGGAAGGACGATCCGATGTCATTTTTATGGGGCAGATAAATGATCCAATCCCAATAATAGAAGGTGCAAGGGCAGTTGTTATATCTTCACTATCAGA
>JACCDS012320120.1_pt1 | contig 17585 bp, 19 predicted proteins | sample 7446441 | NCBI WGS metagenome assembly JACCDS01 (sample SAMN15323445, study PRJNA562643) | freshwater metagenome | isolation source: river surface water | place: USA:Blue River Watershed | collected 2017-08-17
GATCGAGAACATCGACATTGGCGGCCCGGCCATGGTGCGTTCCGCCGCCAAGAACTGGAAAGACGTGGCTGTGTTGACCGACGCCAGCCAGTATTCCGTCGTGGTGTCCGAGCTGAAAGATGCGGGCAAAGTCAGCGATCTGACCCGCTTCCAGTTGGCCGTGGCCGCCTTCAACCGCATCAGCAATTACGACGCCGCCATCAGCGACTACCTGTCGGCGGTCGACCTGAGCGCTGGCGTACCGGGCGACGAGGCTGCGCCCCAGCGCCTCGCATTCCCGGGTCAGAGCAACGGCCGTTTCGTCAAGCTGCAAGACCTGCGTTACGGCGAAAACCCGCACCAGCAGGCCGCCTACTACCGCGACCTGTACCCGGCACCGGGCTCGCTCGTCACCGGTCTGCAACTGCAGGGCAAAGAGTTGAGCTACAACAACATTGCCGACGCCGACGCTGCGTGGGAGGCCGTCAAGAGCTTCGATGTGCCGGCTTGCGTGATAGTCAAGCACGCCAACCCCTGTGGCGTGGCCGTGGGCGCGACCCCACTGGAAGCCTACAGCAAGGCTTTCCAGACCGATCCGACCAGCGCCTTTGGCGGCATCATCGCATTCAACCGCACTCTGGATGGCGAAGCCGCCCAAGCCGTGGTGAAGCAGTTTGTCGAAGTGTTGATCGCGACCGACTTCACCCCGGAAGCGCTGGCCATCTTCAAGGCCAAGGCCAACGTGCGCCTGATGAAAATTGCACTGCCGGCGGGTGGCGCCTCCGACTGGGACAACGGCCGCAACGCGGTGGACGTGAAGCGTGTGGGTTCGGGCATTCTGCTGCAGACGGCCGACAACCACGACATGACCCTGGCTGACCTTAAAGTGGTGACCACCAAGCAGCCGTCGGCTGAGGAAATGAACGACTTGCTGTTCGCCTGGAAGGTGGCCAAATACGTCAAGTCCAATGCGATTGTGTTCTGCAAGAACGGCATGACCATGGGCGTGGGCGCCGGTCAGATGAGCCGGCTGGATTCCGCGCGCATTGCCAGCATCAAGGCCGAGCACGCGAAGCTGAGCCTGCAAGGCACAGCAGTGGCCAGCGATGCGTTCTTCCCGTTCCGCGACGGGTTGGATGTGGTGGTGGACGCCGGCGCGACCTGCGTGATTCAACCGGGTGGTTCGATGCGCGATCAGGAAGTGATCGACGCGGCCAACGAGCGCGGTGTGGCCATGGTGTTCACGGGTGTGCGGCACTTCCGCCACTGAGCCGGGTCAGGACCATCGCGATCGGGCGATCATTCGCGCACACTGTCAAGGAATTCGCGTTCGGTCGCCAGCAATGCCGCACACAAGGGGTGGAGCTCAGGCGGGGCCGTGGCATGGATGAACTCCAGCGCCGCTTCATTGAGCAGCGGCGTCATGTCCCAGCCTGACACCAGACGGCCGAACAGCCGGTGTGCGCTAGCGTCCAGGGTCGCATCCAGTTCGGGTGTCCAAGGCGCGGGCAGATCGAGCGGGGCCAGATCGAGTGTTCGCAGGACCGCCGTTCGACCGACGCCCCAAAGGGTGCCCGCAAGGAAGCCTTCAAACCAGTCCATTCCCTGAGCCTGCAGGTGGCTGGCGCAACGTGTGCCAATCGCCTCGTTGGCCATCCAGGCCCGGCGAGACGCCCGCCCGGTCAGCAATTGACTGTCCGACGTGAGCACGGGCTTGAGAACGACCCGCGCGATGGCCGCTTTCAACCCTTGCTGGCCAATCAGGGACAGTGCCCCGTCCAGCGATTGAACCGGCTCGCGCGTTCTGAAATGGACGCTGCGCGCCATGCGCAACACTTCGGCCATCAACAGCTGGTCTTTGGAAACTTTATCGACCCATTCAAGGCGTGAAGGTTCTTCTTGGCGCAGAGAGCGCAGCAATTGCGGCAGCACAGCCGAAGCCCGGGGTATCAGCGATTCGGGCAACTTGGGCGCATCCAGCATGCGTTGCAAGGCTTCTGTCACCGCACGCTCGTGAGCGGACGGTGTGCCATTGCAAAGCGGCTGCTGGCATTGCAGCAGCCACGCCGTCATGCTGTACGGGTTGGCGGTTGATGACTCGGTGACGATTGCCTGTGGCGCGTCTGACCGTGCCTGCGTTCCACTCACCAGGGCGCCACCAGCGCTTCGCGCCTTGGCCTGGTTTTGCGTCAGTTTGCGGAGCCAACCCAGCATGCGCTTCCATTTCAAATGGGAGAAACTGCAGATGATTCTAAACAGGCGCTTCTGGTCGCCGGTCTGGGTCGATGCGTTCAGCGCCCCAGCAAAAAAACGGCTGGTAAATCCAGCGGCAGCCGGGGGGGGCGTTTCTTCCAGTCGCTCACGGCTGCGCTGAACACCGCTTGCTGTGGCAACGTGACGCCACAGCACACCGCCAGCCGTGTGGTGGGTTTGAGCGCGGCCAGCAGGCCTTGCAGCAAAGCCTCGTTGCGGTAAGGCGTTTCGATGAACAGTTGCGTTTGCCCGGTTTTCACGGCCAGGGCTTCCAGTTCACGCAGCCGCTGGGCGCGCGCGGTCGCTTCTTGTGGCAGGTAGCCCACAAAAGCAAAATGCTGGCCATTCAGCCCGCTGGCGGCCAGCGCCAGCATCAACGACACCGGGCCCACCAACGGCACCACGCCCAGCCCGAGTGCATGGGCCGCACGCACCACCGACGCGCCTGGGTCAGCAATGGCGGGCATGCCAGCCTCGCTAACCAGGCCGATGTCGTGGCCTTTCAAAGCGGCGCTCAGCAGCGGGCGGGCGTCGAAGCCATCGGCAGGGTCGTGGTCCCCCTTTTTGTGCACCTGCCGCGGCAATTCGGTGATCTGTTGTTCTTGCAGCGTCGCAGCCAGTGGGTGCGTGGCGTCCACCCGCTTCAAAAATGCCCGCGTGCTTTTGGCGTTTTCAGTGATCCAGTGCGTCAGCTGAGACGCACGCCAGACTGTGCTTTTTGGCAAGGCGTCGGTCAAGGCCGGCGCGATGGTGCAGCCAAAGTCCAATGGGGTGGGCACCAGGTACAGCGTACCCGTGGATGCCGGGCTGAGGGCAAAGGTCATGGTAGTACCAACCCGGCTTCACGCAGCAGTCGCGCCGTGCGGATCAGGGGCAGCCCCACCAGCGCCGTGGGATCGTCGTTGTCGATGCGCTCCAGCAGGGCAATACCCAGACCTTCGCTCTTGGCGCTGCCGGCGCAATCGTAGGGCTGTTCAGTGCGCAAATAGCGTTCTATTTCACTGTCATTCAGGTTGCGAAAGACCACCTTTACCACCGCCAGGTCCACGCCCTCGAAACCAGTCACAGGGCACACCACCGCCAGCGCTGTCTGGAAGAGTACCGTCTGACCGCGCATGCGTCGCAGCTGGGCGACTGCCCGTTCGTGCGTGCCTGGTTTGCCCAGAGGCTCTCCCTGGAGGTCGGCCACCTGGTCGCTGCCAATCACCACCGCCGTCGGGTGCAGCCGGGCCACTGCCTGGGCTTTGGCCAGCGCCAGCCGTTGTGCCAGTGCCGCAGGGGCTTCGTCCGGCAAAGGGGTTTCGTCCACCTCTGGGGCCACCACCTGAAAGGGCAGGCCCAGCCGCGACAGCAATTCGCGCCGGTAACGGGAGGTGGAACCCAGGATCAGCGGGTGGGGTAGTGACGGGGCGAGCGTGAAATCGGTCATGCCTGAATTGTCGATGTTTTGGTCTCGTGCACGGGTGTGCATTTTCAGGTACCGTTGCGCTTCATGAACGCGTCCGAACCCGATCTGCACCCGCTGTGCCACGCCCGCGATTTGCTGGACGGCGGGGAGGCTTGCCCGTTCGACGTGCGCTATCAGGGTCAGACGTGCCGTGCCTTTGCGGTGCGCTGGCGGGGACGAGTGCATGCTTACCTGAACCGTTGCAGCCACGTGGCCATGGAAATGGACTGGCGACCCAACCATTTCTTCGATCTGACCGGTCAGCACCTCGTGTGCGCTTCCCACGGCGCTTTGTTCCAGCCCGACACCGGACGGTGTGTGGGTGGTCCAGGTCGCGGGCCGCTGGTGGCGATCGATGTGCAGGAGCGCGATGGGGTGGTGTTCTGGCGGTCACAATACGACTTGAAACCTGTTGAATTCTGAAATCCGATGCAAGACATGACCTCGCCTGACAAGGCTGCGCACACCGCCCCGGGGTGGGAGCGCGAAACGCTGGAAAAACTGGCTTTTGCCACGCTGCGCGAGCAACGTGCCGCCCGACGCTGGAAGGTGTTCCTGAGGTTGGCATGGCTGGGCTTTCTGGTTGCCCTGCTGTGGCTGGTCTATGTCGACATGACACCGTCAACCACCAGCGTCAGCACTCCGCACACAGCGCTGGTCGAGGTTCGCGGCGAGATCTCCTCCGACAGCGAAGCCAGCGCGCAAGCCATCATCGGTTCGTTGCGCTCGGCGTTCGAAGACCCGGGCGCCCTGGCGGTGGTGCTGCTGATCAATTCGCCGGGCGGCAGCCCGGTGCAGGCTGGCATCATCAACGACGAAATCCACCGCCTCAAAGGCTTGCATCAAAAGCCGGTGTACGCCGTGGTGGAGGAAACCTGCGCTTCGGCGGCCTATTACATCGCAGTTGCCGCCGACAACATCTATGTGGACAAGGCCAGCATGGTCGGCAGCATTGGTGTCTTGATGGATGGTTTTGGCTTCACGGGCTTGATGGACAAGGTCGGGATCGAGCGTCGCCTGTTGACGGCTGGCGACAACAAGGGTTTCCTCGATCCGTTCAGCCCGATCAACCCGCAGCAGGATGCCCATGCCCGCCAGATGCTGGGTGACATCCACCAGCAGTTCATTGAAGTGGTCCGCAAAGGCCGGGGCGAGCGCCTCCAAGCCACGCCTGAAACTTTCAGCGGGTTGGTGTGGAGCGGTCAGCGCGCCGTGTCGCTGGGTCTGGCCGACGACCTGGGTAGCCTTGAGCAAGTGGCTCGCGAGGTGGTCAAGGCCGAAGAAATCGTGGACTACACCCAGCGCGAAAACGTGGCGCAGCGGCTGGCGCGTCGATTTGGCGCTGGCGTGGGCGAAAGCATGATGCGCACCTTGGGTTCGGGCAGTTTCAGCCTGCGTTAAACACCATGGCCCGGACCGACGTGCTGGTGGCGGGCGGTGGGATGGCGGGTTTGGGGGCCGCCCTGGCGGTGTCCCGCGCACGCCCCGACCTGCGTCTGACCTTGCTGGAGCAGGCCAGTGCTTTCGGCGAGGTGGGTGCTGGCATCCAGCTGGGGCCGAATGTGGTGCACGTCCTGCGCGATTGGGGGCTGGAGTCCGACTTGCGCGAATGCGCCGCGTTCCCCGAGCGTTTGGTGGTTCGTGACGTGGCAGGCGGGGACATGCTGGGTCAGCTGGCCTTGGGTCATCGGGCTGAGCAACGTTATGGTGCCCCCTATGCCACCATTCACCGGGCAGACCTGCACACGTTATTGCAGCGTGCTGTCAGACGGGTGGCGTCGGTGAATGTGACCTTGGGTCAACAGGTGCACGACCTCCACACGGCCAGCGACCGCTCCATCGTTGTCAACGGTGTGGATGGACACAGCTGGACCGCAGCCGCCGTGCTGGGGTGCGACGGTGTCTGGAGCCGTGTCCGGGCGGTTGCATGGCGCGATTCGCCGGCGCGTTTCACCGGTCATTTGGCCTACCGTGGCATGGTGCCTGTCGGGAATCTGCCAGCGGTCCTGCGCTCTCAGCAGGTGTCGGTCTGGTTGGGGCCGCGTTGCCATGTCGTTCATTACCCAGTGCGTTCAGGCGCCTGGATGAACGTTGTTGCGGTGGTGCATGGCGATTTGCCGGCCGAGGGCGCACACTGGAACCACCAGGCCAACGGCTCAGATTTGCTGCAAGCGCTGGGCGCTGTTGCGGCTCCGTTGCAGGATCTGTTGCAGTCGGTGCCGCAATGGCGTCTGTGGCCTTTGCACGCCCGTCCTCCCATGCGCAACGCGACCGAACAGGCCCAAGGCGCCGTGGCCTTGCTGGGCGATGCAGCGCATCCCATGCGCCCCTACCTGGCCCAGGGCGCCGCCATGGCCCTGGAAGATGCCTGGGTCCTCGGGCGCGACCTTCAGGGCACGACGGGCAGCGTCGACTGGCCAGCCACCTTTGCCCGTTGGGCGGCCCAGCGGTGGGCCCGCAACGCTTGGGTGCAAGACCGGTCGCGGCGCAATGGGGTGATTTTTCACGCTCGTGGACCCATGCGGTGGGGTCGAAATCTGGCCATGGCCGTCCTGGGGGAGCGTTTGCTGGACGTGCCCCGTTTGTACAAAGGGCCGGCCAGCCCGGTCTGATCGGTTATGGTTGATGCTGTCAGCCCTTGCTCAGGAGACAGCACGATGAATCCCCGTTTTTTGGCGCCCGCCATTGACCCCGGTGCTGCACCAGCGCCCAGCCTTGATGCCGGGTCGGCTCCCAGCCATTTGCAGCTGCGCCGTGTCGCTATCGACACTTACCGGGAAAACGTGGCCTATCTCCATCGCGATTGCGATCTGTACCGCGTCGAGGGCTTTCAGGCCCTCGCCAAGGTGGAGGTCAGCGTCAACGGACAGCGGATTCTGGCAACCCTCAACGTCACCTCCGATCCCCGCATTGTCCAGCGCCACGAACTGGGCTTGTCGCAAGATGCTTTCGAGCAGTTGGGAGTGCCTGCCGGGCGTGCCGTGGCCGTGCGTCAGGCCGAACCTGCGCCGTCGATTTCGGCCCTGCACCGCAAAATCAACGGCGAGCGCCTGGGGCGTGAGGACTTCCAGGCCATCATCCGCGACATCGCTGAGCACCGGTACAGCAAAATTGAGTTGTCCGCGTTTGTGGTGGCCACCAATCGTGGTGAACTCGATCGCGAGGAGGTGTTCTTCCTGACCGAGGCCATGATCGCTTCGGGCCGCCGGGTCGACTGGCAGGAACGGCTGGTGGTGGACAAGCATTGCATCGGTGGCATTCCGGGCAATCGCACTTCCATGCTGGTGGTGCCGATCGTGGCCGCGCATGGGCTGGTGTGCCCTAAAACTTCATCGAGGGCCATCACATCGCCCGCTGGCACAGCGGACACGATGGAAGTGCTGGCCGACGTGGAGTTGCCGTTCGAGCGTTTGGGCGATATCGTGCGCGCCCACCGAGCTTGTCTGGCCTGGGGTGGTACCGCCCATTTGTCACCCGCCGACGACATTCTGATTTCGGTGGAACGTCCGCTGTCGCTCGATTCCCCGGGACAGATGGTCGCCTCCATCCTCAGCAAAAAGGTGGCCGCCGGCTCCAACCATCTGGTGTTGGACATCCCGATTGGCCCCACGGCCAAGGTCCGTTCCATGCCAGAGGCACAGCGTTTGCGTCGCCTGTTCGAGTACGTGGCGCACCGCCTTGGCTTGTCGCTGGATGTGGTGATCACCGACGGCCGCCAGCCGGTGGGCAACGGCGTGGGGCCCGTGCTGGAGGCGCGCGATGTGATGATGGTGCTGGAAAACCACCCGCTGGCGCCGCAAGACTTGCGCCAGAAATCGTTGCGGCTGGCAGGCCGCCTGCTGGAATGCGACCCCGACATCCGGGGCGGTGATGGCTATGCGATCGCCCGTGACATACTGGATTCGGGGCGAGCGCTGGAGAAAATGCGCGCCATCATCGAAGCGCAAGGCGCGCGTCCGTTCGATCACCAGCGTCCCAAAGTCGGTGCCTTGAGTTTCGAGGTGCGCGCGCCTTCGTCCGGGGTGGTGACGCAGATCGACAACCTGTGTATCGCCCGCCTGGCACAGCTGGCTGGCGCGCCGAAGGTGCAAGGTGCAGGCGTGGACTTGGCCCGAAAACTTGGTGAACCCGTGACTCAAGGCGATCTGCTGTACCGTGTGCACGCGGCCTACCGCTCCGACCTGGAGTTTGCCCGGCAGGCGAGTGAGCAGCATTGCGGATACACCGTGGGCCGCCCCGAAGACGTGCCGCATGTGTTTGTGGAGTTTTGACCATGACCGCACTCAACCTCTTGTGCTTTGACGACGAGTTCGGCCCCGCACAACGCTTGGCCGATGCGTGGGGCGAGGGTGCCCGGGTGGCATTGGTGGAGCGTCACCGTTTCCCAGATGGCGAACTGAAGCTGCGCTTGCCTTCACCGTTGCCTGAACGGGTGGCGGTGTTTCGTGGCCTGCATCAGCCCAACGAAAAATTGGTGGAGCTGCTGTTGATGGCCCAAACCGCCCGGCAACTGGGCGCCCGCGACCTGACCTTGGTGTGTCCATATTTGGGCTACATGCGGCAAGACATCGCATTTCTGCCCGGCGAGGCGGTCAGTCAGCGCATCGTCGGCGGGTTTCTGGCCAGTCTGTTTGATGCCGTCATCACCGTGGACCCGCACCTGCATCGCGTGGCGACCCTGGGTGAGGCCGTGCCGGTGTCACGCCCGGTGGTGCTCAGCGGTGCCCCGTTGCTCGCCGACTGGATTGCCCAGCAACGCCCAGGCGCCTTGTTGCTGGGGCCGGATGAAGAAGCCGCGCAATGGGTGGCGCAGGCCGCGGCGCGCCATGGCAATGACAGTGCGGTGTGCCGAAAGGTGCGTCACGGCGACCGGCACGTGGAGATCGAACTGCCCGACGTCGCTTGGCAGGGGCGCCAGGTGGTGGTGCTGGACGATGTGGCCAGCACCGGCCACACGGTGGCGCGTGCGACCAGGCTGCTGCTGGCGGCTGGCGCCACCTCGGTGGACGTGGCGGTGACCCATGCCCTGTTCGCGGGTGACGCCCTGCAGGTGATGCGTGAGGCCGGCGTGGGCGAGGTCTGGAGCACCGATTGCATCGCCCACCCGACGAATGTGGTGGCGATGGCGCCCCTGCTGGCGCAAGCCTTGCGCTGAGGCAGAACCGCGCCGGGGATCACAGGTCAGTACGCAGCTTCCAGATTTCCGGAAACAACACCACGTCCAGCATTTTGCGCAAATAGCTGGTGCCGCCCGTGCCACCGGTGCCACGCTTGAGCCCGATGACACGCTCGACGGTGGTGAGGTGGCGAAAGCGCCAGAGGCGAAAGGCGTCTTCCAGGTCGGTCAGTTCCTCGCCCAGCTGGTAGAGGTCCCAATGCTGTTCGGGTTGGCGGTACACCTGCAGCCAGGCCTGTTCCACTGCTTCGCTTTCCAGGTAGGGCTGGGTCCAGTCGCGTTCGGTGTGGCTGGCGGGCACGGGCAGCCCACGGCGGGCCATCAGCCGCAATGCCTCGTCATAAAGTGAAGGTGCCTCGTACGCAGCCTGCACCAGGGCCAGCAGGTCGGGACGGTGCGCGTGGGGCTTGAGCATGGCCGCATTCTTGTTGCCCAGGGCGAACTCGATGCAGCGGTACTGGTAGCTCTGGAAGCCGCTGGACTGTGCCAGATAGGGCCGGATGGCGCTGTACTCCGGGGGCGTCATGGTGGCCAGCACGTCCCAGGCCTGTACCAGCTGCTCCATGATCTTGCTCACTCGCGCCAGCATCTAGAAAGCTGCAGGCAGCTGGTCGCGCGCCACGCAGGCCACGGCGGCATGCAGCTCGTGCAGCATCAGCTTCATCCACAGCTCGCTCGTCTGGTGCTGCACGATGAAGAGCATCTCGTTGTGCTCGGGCGACAGCGGCTTTTGCGCATTGAGGATGGCGTCGAGCTGCAGGTAGTCGCCGTAGCTCATGTCTCGGCTGAAGTCCAGCTGCGCTTTTTCGTCGCGCACGATGGCTTCGGCATGGCCATTTGTGTGCATCGGGCAGCTGCTATCGGGAGGTGGCGTGTAGGGGCACATGGGGTGTTGCCTTAATGCGTCCGGTTTCAGGTCACGGCGTGCTGCTGGTTGAATTCCGGCCGCTGCCATTCGCCGCTTTCCAGCACCTGGCGCAGGTGCTCCACGCTGTTCCACACGTCTTCAAAACCCAGATACAGCGGCGTGAAGCCGAAGCGCAGGATGTCGGGCTGCTGGGTGTCACCGGCGCGGTAGTCGCCAATCACGTTGCGCGCAATGAGCGCCTGCACGATGGCGTAAGCGCCTTCCGCACGGGATAAGCACACCTGCGATCCGCGCTGGCCGTGCGCGCGCGGCGTGACGAGGCTCAGGCCGTGCCCGGCGCAGCGCTCTTCCACCAGTTGAATGAACAGGTCGGTCAGCGCCAGCGACTTGGTGCGCAGCGCAGCCATGCCACCCAGGGGTTCGGCGGCCAGCACGGTGTCCACGCCGCAATCCAGGGCGGCCAGGCTGATCATCGGTTGTGTGCCGCACATGAAGCGCGTGATGCCGGGGGCGGGCTGGTATTCCGGCGTGAAGGCGAAGGGCGCGGCGTGCCCCCACCAGCCAGCCAGGGGTTGCCACAGGTCTTTGCCCAGGCGCGTGGCGTGGCGGGCATTCATCCAGGCAAAGGCCGGGGCGCCAGGGCCGCCGTTGAGGTACTTGTAGCCGCAACCCACGGCAAAGTCGGCGTCGGCACCGTTCAGGTCCACGGGCACGGCACCGGCGCTGTGCGCCAGGTCCCACACCATCAGCGCGCCGGCGCCGTGCGCGTCGGCCGTCACAGCGGCCATGTCGTGCATGGCACCGGTGCGGTAGTTCACATGGGTCAGCATCACCACGCCCACCTCGGGGCCCAGCGTGGTGGGCAGCTCTGCGGCATCGATCAGGCGCAGCGTCCAGCCGCGCTCGCGGCACAGCGCCTCGGCGATGTACAGGTCGGTGGGGAAGTTGCTGCGTTCGCTCACGATCACCTTGCGCGCCGGGTTGGCCTGAGCCTGCAGCGTCATCGCCAGGCTCAGCACCTTGAACAGGTTCACCGAGGTGCTGTCGGTGGCCACGGCTTCGCCAGCGCGGGCACCAATCAGGCGTCCGATCTTGTTGCCCACCTGCTGTGGCCACTGGAACCAGCCAGCCGTGTTCCAGCTGCGGATCAGCCCTTGCCCCCATTCCTGCTGTACCACTTGCGCCACGCGGGCCGGGGTGGCTTTGGGGCAAACGCCCAGTGAATTGCCGTCCAGGTAGATCACGCCATGGGGCAGGTCGAACAGGTTGCGCAGGGGGCGCAGCGGGTCTTGGGCATCCAGGCGTTGGCAGTCTTGCAAAGTGGTCATGGGCGTGCTCTCCAGTCAGTGGGCTGGAAGTTAGCACCGCCTGCAAAGCTGTGGTGTCGGTTATCTGCAACACCACTTTAAATTTCAGGCCTAAAGCATTTGTCCGATCTTTGGTCTCATTCTTGCGCACTCAACAAGCGGATGCCTACCCTCGCGATTTCTCTCTCGTGCATGCGCCGCACGCTCAGTTCGGCCGTTTGAAGTGTTGCCTGGTCGCCCTCGACCGGGGGGCGCCCCAAGGCCTGCGTCAGCCATTCGCCCACTGTCACCGTGTCGGGCGTCACTGTGGGCAATCCGTAAAAACCGCACAGATCTGCCATGGGGGTGTTGCCAGGCACTTCAAAGTCGCCGTACACCTCGCGCGTCGCGACTTCGTCATCGGCGTCGGGCAGCAGCACCCGCGCCTGCCGCGCGCTCCAGGGAATCGTCGAGCCTTGCAATAGCAAAGAAGCGAGCACCACCACCACTGCCACATTGAAGAAGGTGGTGGCCCCCTGCAGCCCTGCCATCACTGGGAAGACGGCCAGCACGATGGGCACGGCGCCTCGCAACCCTACCCACGAAATGAACGCGATTTCGCGGTCCGTGAACTTGAGCGGCTTCAGGCACAGCCAGACCGTCAAGGGGCGCGCTACCAGCATCAGTGCAACCGCCACGCCCAGGGCTGGCCAAAGTGTGCGCAAGACTTCGCTGGGGGTCACCAGCAGGCCCAGCAACAAGAACATGCCGGCTTGGGCCAGCCAGGCGTAGCCGTCCATGGCCGACATGGCCGGTGTCACACTTTGCTGTGCCCGGTTGCCCACCACCACGCCAAACACATAAACCGCCAGAAAGCCTGAGCCTTCCATCCAGGTGGTCGCCGCAAACACGCTCAGCCCACCCGACAGGAGCAACAACGCCCGCACGCCGCCACTTGGCCGGGCCAGCACCGTGATGCGCCGCAGCAGTGGCGCAAAACACGCTCCCAGCCCCAACCCCATCACCGCGCCCCAGCCAAACTGCAAGGCCAAGGCGTGAATCGCGTTCCATATCGACAACGGCGGTCCTCCTGCCTCGCCTTGGGCATGCAGCGCCCAGCCAATCAGGGCGAGCGTGAGGTAAACCGCCATCGGGTCGTTCAGCCCTGACTCGATTTCCAGCGTGGCAGACACCCGTTCATTCAACTTCACGCCAGAGGTTTGCAACAGCGAGAACACGGCCGCAGCGTCGGTGGAACCAACGATGGCGCCCAGCAGCAAGGCCAACGGCCAATCCAGGTCCAGCAGGAGGTGCGCAGCCACGCCTGTCATGCCTGCGCACAGCACAACGCCTACGGTGGCCAGCCAGGCCGCCGGCTTCATGCCGGTGCGGAAAGTGCGCTGCTGGGTGCGCAAGCCGCCGTCCAGCAAAATGACCGCCAGGGCCACGTTACCTACCCAGAATGACAAGCGGAAGTCGTTGAACATCACTCCGCCCGGGCCATCCTCGCCCAGCAACATGCCGGCCACCAAAAACACCAACAGGAAAGAGAATCCCAGCCGGGTCGAAAACATGCCGGCCAGCAGGCTCAGGAACACCAAAGCCGCTGCAATCAGCAGGGGGATCGCCAAAAAATCCAGTGAAATCATCATCGTACGTTTACCCTAGCAGAAATCGCGCGAAAAATGACGTTCAGAAAGGCAAAGTGTGGACAAACAACTATCTTCCATCGTGCTCGCGGGCGGTTGCTTCTGGTGTACCGAGTCGGTGTTCGACGCGGTGCGCGGCGTGCTGGACGTGGAGTCGGCCTATTGCAACGGCAGCGTCCTCAACCCGACCTATGAAGACGTGTGCACCGGAACCACCGGCCATGCCGAGGCGGTGAAGGTGGTGTTCGACCCTGAACAGATCGATTTGCGGCAAATCCTGCACATCTTTTTTGCCACCCACGATCCGACCACACTCAACCGGCAGGGCCACGACGTGGGCACCCAGTACCGAAGTGGCATTTACTGGACCGAGCCAGGGCAGGCCGACGTGGCCCGCTCGGTCATCGAGGAGTTGACCGCAGACGGCGTGTTTGATGCCCCCATCGTCACTGAAGTGATGGCGCTGAAGCACTACTTCGCAGCCGAAGACTATCACCAGGACTTTTTCGCGCGGCATCCGGGTCATGGCTATTGTCTGGCCGTGGCTGCGCCCAAGGTAGCGAAACTGCGCAAGATTTTTTCGCAGTGGTGCCGCTGACGCGCCAGCGTGCTGGCTAAACTCCCGCAGTGAATTTCGCTGATCACCCCGTCTTCCATGCCCTCGCACCTGTGTTTTTGCTGGTGGCGGCTGGTTACGGCGCGGCTCGACGAGGCTGGATCGGTGCGGCCTCGGTCAAAGACCTGTCTAACCTGGTTTTTCTGCTGCTGACGCCCGCGTTGCTTTTCCGCACCATGGGTCAGGTCCGGGTCGAGACGCTGGACTGGCGACCGATCGCGGCCTACTTCACTGCCGCGCTGCTCCTGCTGGGGACGTCGATCGTCTGGCGCGGCTTCAATCCTCGCAGCGTGGTTCTGGCGTTGGGAGGTACCTTCTCCAACATGGTCATGATCGGGATTGCTCTGGTTGGTCTCGCTTACGGGCAGGCCGGGCTGGTGACATTGCTGACTTTGGTCGCCGTGCATGCGTTGATCTTGCTGACCATCGGCTCGGTGGTGCTGGAGTTGGCGGCAGCCCGTGAAACCCAGCGTGAATCAGACGGTCAATCCCGGTTGGCAGTCACTGCTTGGTCAGCGATCAAGGGCGCAGTCATCCACCCCGTGCCGCTGCCGATAGTCTGTGGTCTGTTGTTTGCACAGACGGGCTGGACCTTGCCCGTGGTGGTGGACAAACCTTTGCTGTGGCTAGGTAATGCATTCGGCCCACTGGCGCTCGTGCTGGTGGGCGTCAGTTTGGCCAGCACACCACTGAAAGGGCAATGGCGCGAGGCGGTCTCGGTCGCTGTGTCTAAAAATCTGGTGTTACCGGTGTTGGTGGGCATCAGCGCCTGGCTGTGGGGCATCAACGGTCTAGCCTGGACTGTGATGGTGGTGGCAGGTGCCTTGCCCATGGGCGCCAATGTCTTCCTGTTTGCTCAGCGTTACCGCGTGGTGGAAAACCTCACCACGGCGGCGATGGGCGTTTCCACCGGTCTGGCGCTGTTCACCCTGAGTCTGGCCATGCTCGTCATGGGTAAGCTGGCCGGGTGATCCGACAGACCCTTCACGACCTGGCTTCGACAATTGCCCGTTTCGGTGCAACCATTGGTTTTTGTTGGTTGCGTGTTGCCTGGTACGTTCACCTCAAGCATCAGGCCACCACCGCATGGTAATAGCCGCGGTTTTCACTGGCTGATCTTCAGGCCTTCCTCGATCTGATATTCGAAGTAGCGCTGGAAGCCAAACGCCAGCGAGCCCATCAGCCCGATCGCGCCCCACATCAATGCAAACACCATCGCACCGATGGTGAGCCAGTGGGTGCGGCCAGCCGCGCTATCGGCTGGGATCGTGGGGTTGTGCCACGCATTCCACTGTTCGGGGGTGCGCAGCGCGTACACAATCGCCGTGAGACACGCCACCGCAATGCTGATGCCCAGTAGCGGCAGCAACAACCACGACAGCTTGTCATCCTGCCCATGGGTCAGCACCCTGTCCACGCCCCACAGACCCAGCGCGGTGGGGATGGCATGGACCCACGCCCACATGTCCTGCCAGCCGTACAAATACAGCCGATGCCAGCCCAGTGGCCCTCCCACCAGTGCCAGCCAGGCCGCCAGTGTCTTGCTTCTGGGCGCCACGTTGCGGATGGGTGGATTGTTCAAGGTGTCTGTGTTCATGTGTGGTTGCATTCAGCGTTCGTCGGGCGCCGTGGTATGGCCGGATCCCAAGGTTTTTTCCATCAGCACAATATCAAGCCAGCGCCCAAATTTCCAGCCGCAGGCCGTGATGGTGCCCGTGTGCTCAAAGCCCAGCGCCCGGTGCAGCCCGATGGAGCCTGCGTTGGCCGAGTCGCCGATGACCGCGATCGCCTTGCGCATTCCGGCGCGCTCGCAACGCGCCAGCAGCTCGGTCAACAAGGCGCGACCCCAGCCCTTGCCAGCGGCCCCCGGCGCCAGATAGATCGAGTCTTCCACCGCAAAACGGAAAGCAGCCCGTGGCCTGAACCAGTTGGCGTAGGCAAATCCCGCCACCACACCTTCGTGCTCCAGCACCAGCCATGGCAAGCCCTTGCCCAGCACATCGGCACGGCGCGCTGTCATGTCCTGTACTGAGGGCGGTACGGTTTCGAAAGTTCCGGTCCCGTGCTGCACGTGATGTCCGTAGATGTCGGTGATGTGGGGCAGGTCGGTGTCCTGGCTGTCACGGATCAAGAGCATATTGGTCACAGGGAAGGTCGGGGGTTATAATGCGCGGTTTACAACGTTTCGCTGGCCGGGTGGTCAGTCGTGTGTCTCAGGCGTTGTGAAAGTTTGTACCACCCGAAGGATAAATCATGGTCGTCATTCGACTCTCCCGCGGCGGCGCTAAAGCCCGTCCGTTCTACAACATCGTCGTCGCTGACAAGCGCAGCCGTCGCGATGGCCGTTTTGTCGAGCGTATCGGCTTCTACAACCCGCTGGCCAAAGGCGGCGAAGAGCCCCTGCGCATTGCTCAAGATCGCCTGAACTACTGGTTGGGTGTGGGTGCTGCTCCGTCCGACACGGTGGCTCGCCTGATCAAGCAGGCTGCCAAGGCTGCTCCTGCTGCTGCCTGATCGCAGCTCCTTTCTCCGCGCCTTTCATGGCTGCATTGCCTGCACTCCAACCTGCTGCCTTGCCCGCTGATGCGGTCGAAGTCGGCAGGGTGCAGGAGGCGTGGGGTATCAAGGGCTGGGTGCGTTTGCACCCGCACAGTGCCAGTGCCGATGTGTTGTTGCATGCCAACCGCTGGTACCTGTGTGTGCCCGAAGGGCGTTACGCCCGCGGTTTCGACGCCTTTGCCGGCACGGTGAGCGTCGAAGTCGCTCAAGCCAAGCCGCACGCGGACGGCCTGGTGGCTCAGTTGGCCGAAGTGCCCGACCGAAACGCTGCCGAGTCGCTCAAAAGCGCTCGAATCTTTGTGTCTCGTGCCGATTTCCCGGTCACAGACAACCCCGACGAGTATTACTGGGTCGATCTGATTGGCCTGAACGTGGTCAACCGCGAAGGTGTGGCTCTGGGTGTGGTGCGCGATCTGTTGCCTACCGGCCCCCACTCCGTGCTTTGCCTCGAAGCGCAGGACGGCGACAAACTCATCGAGCGCATGATTCCGTTTGTTTCGGTCTATGTGGACGAGGTGAGCCTGCAGGACCGTCGCATCACCGTCGACTGGCAGCCCGACTACTGAGCTTGCCGAAACGCAAGACGCCCATGCGTTTCGACGTCATCACCCTGTTTCCCGAACTGTTTGCGCCGTTTCTGAGTGCAGGCATCAACCGCCGGGCCTTCGCAACTGGTTTGGTGGATGTGCGACTCTGGAACCCGCGCGACCATGCGGACGGCAACTACCGCCGGGTTGATGACAGGCCGTTTGGCGGCGGGCCGGGCATGGTGATGATGCCCGAGCCGTTGTACCGCTGTTGGCAGGCCATTCGTGCTGACCGAGCAGACGCACAGCCTGCGCCGACATTGCTGTTTTCACCTATCGGTCAGCGCATCGATCATTCAGTGGTGGTCTCGCACGCCCACAGCCAGGGTGCGATTTTGGTGTGTGGTCGCTACGAAGGCATCGATCAGCGATTCATTGACGCTTGTGTCGATGGTCAGCTCAGCCTGGGTGATTTCGTGTTGTCCGGGGGCGAGATTGCTGCGATGGCCTTGCTGGACGCAGTGGCCCGCTTGCAGCCCGGTGTTCTCAACGACGAGGGCAGCCATCAGCAGGACAGTTTCAACCCTGCGCTGGATGGCTTGCTGGACTGTCCGCATTACACCCGGCCCGAAGTCTGGTCCGGCCCACAGGGTGACCACGGTGTGCCGCCAGTGCTGCTCTCGGGGCACCATGGCCATGTGGAGCAATGGCGCCGCGAGCAGCGCCTGCTGGGCACAGCCCTCTGGCGGCCCGATGTGCTGGAGCAGGTGCGTGCGAAGGGCGGATTGACGGCCCGCGACGAGGCTTTCTTGCGCAACAGCGTGCCGACATCGCCGCCTGTCGCGTCTGCGGATTGATTTTTCCACCCGGTCCGGGCTATAATAACGGGCTTCGATCCTCTGGCGGCCGTCCGTTGAGGGCTCCAGCAGCCCGGGCCATTTGTGTAGCGCGACCACGATCGAATCTGAAAGCAACCATGAACCTGATCCAAATTCTTGAGCAAGAAGAAATTGCTCGCCTGAACAAAGAAATCCCTGAGTTTGCACCTGGCGACACCGTGATCGTCAGCGTGAACGTGGTCGAAGGCAACCGCAAGCGTATGCAGGCTTATGAGGGCGTGGTGATTGCCAAGCGCAACCGCGGCCTGAACTCCAGCTTCATCGTTCGCAAGATTTCGAACGGCGAAGGCGTAGAGCGTACTTTCCCGCTGTTCAGCCCCCGCATC
>JACCDS010159352.1_pt1 | contig 17578 bp, 9 predicted proteins | sample 7446441 | NCBI WGS metagenome assembly JACCDS01 (sample SAMN15323445, study PRJNA562643) | freshwater metagenome | isolation source: river surface water | place: USA:Blue River Watershed | collected 2017-08-17
CTGGTGCACCAGCAGGTCGGAAAGCGCAACCTCCTGCTGGCCATTCCACTTGTGGCAGGCCGCGAAAACCACGGTGCGCACCGGCAGGTTCAGGCCCATCGCGATGGCGTCGGTGGCCACCAGGTACGGGTTGACGCCTTCCCGAAAGAGCCTCGCCTGCTCGCGCCGGACTTCCGCAGAGAGGCTGCCGTAGACCACGGACACCCCGGCCTGGCGACGCTGACGCAGCTCCCGGGCCAGGGTCAGCGCCTGGATTCTGGAGAAGACGATGAAGGCGGTCTGGGGTTGGGCGTCGCGCAACCGGACCGGATGCGAGCGCACCTGCAGGGGCGCCAGGCGATTGCGTTCGAGCACCTCCAGAGGTTCGCCCAGGTCGTGGGCCAACTGCTGGACCACGTCTCGAATCGCGGGAGAGCCGACGAGGATGACGTGCCGCGCCGGCGCGCCCAGCACGGCCTGGAGCCAGGCGCTGCCCCGCTCGGGGTCGTGCAGCATTTGCACTTCGTCGATGACGGCGACGTCCACTGCCGTGTGCAGGTCCAGCATCTCGACCGTCGCACAGAGGTGCCGGGCACCGTTGACCGGCTCCTGGAACTCTCCGGTGATGAGCGAAGTGGGCACGCCGTCGGCGCGAAGCCGGTCACAGGTTTCCAGCGCCAGCAGGCGCAGCGGACCGAGGTAGGTGCCGGTGTCCACGCGCTTCAGAATCTCCAGCGCCTCATGGGTCTTGCCGCTGTTGGTCGGACCGCAGATGAAGGTCAGCCGGCGGTTGAGGGAACGGGCCAGCGGGTAGAAGTCCTTCAAGGTCTGAGGCAACCGGGACCGGAGCCGCGCCAGGTTGAGCTCCTCGCGCCGAAGGTCGACCAGGGTGGCCAGCGCCGCACGGGCTGGGCCGAGGTCGACCCTGAGGACCTCGTTCGCGGAACCAGCGGGGCATAGCGGAGTCTGGGAAACCGCGGTCCACCAAGCCTGCTCGCAAAGGACTTGCCACGCGGCCGGGGTCACCTGCAGCGAGTGCAGCGGCTCGGCTGTCGGGTCGGTGTTCTGAGCCAGGAACTGTTGGCGGCCGGTGCCCAGCATCGCCTGTGCGAGCTCCTGCTTCACACGGCACAGTCGAGCCGGCAGGGGTTCGGGGGACAGCGTCGGGCCCATCTCGGTGCACGTACCCGGCAGAGCGGAAGACTCGGACGCGTCGTCCAGCAGCAGGCGTTCGAGGACAACCGGAACCGGCAGGTGGACGAGGCAGACTGCAGCGGTGAGCGGGGTGGCGCAACCCTGGGGCAGCGGTACGGCCACACCGGCCTCGAGCAACTTGCGCTCTCCCTTCAGGCGGTGCAGCAGGAAGGACTGGGCGTCCACGGGCCGGTCCGCGGACAACTCCGTTGCAATCCAGGAACGCATCTTCGGATGCTGGAGCCAGACCGGGCAGGAGGCCACCAGCTGCGCTTCAGCATCCGCGGCACGCGCCTTGAGCTCCTCCAAGAACTGGTCCATCGACTCTTCAAACCTCGGTCGGTCGTCCTGGAGCAGCGCGAGGAAGGCTGCTGGCCGCCGGGCCGGTGAGAGCCGAAAGGAGCCAGCCGGGTAGGCGCCGCCCGCATCTGGTTGCGCCGACTTCCACGGCATTCGCAGCCGGCTTGAAAGCAATGCGGGTGCTTCGGTCGGACGGGTGGCCAGCGATTCCAGCAAGTGGAGAACGGAGGCACTCAGCAGTTTCGGCATCGCCCGGGTGGGAACGCCGGCGCACCGGGCGAGCTCCGCCCTTACCTGCCGCAGTGCGCGTTCGAGCTTGCGCTGGGGTCGTGTCAGCAGCTTGAGTTGGCGCGCCTGGTCATCCAGGAAGACTTGCGTTACCAGGTCCTGGACGGCGGCCACATCAGCCGGCGCCAGCCAAAGGCCGGGCTGCGAGGCAGACGAAGATGAGCGGTGCGGCCGGAGCAGAAGGTAGCCTGCCGCGGCCGCGTCTGCCGAGCGCTGCAAGCCCAGGACGGCCAATGTCTTGGCCGGCAACCGCGCGCGCCAGGGCGCCTTGAAGAGCCGAGGAAGGCGGCGCCAGAGTTCGGTCACGGCCACGAATTGCGGCTCAGTGACGCCCGTGGGCGCAGGCAACAGCACGCAGGGCGGAGCGGTCATGCGGGGCTCAAGAGGCTGAAGAAGCCTAAAGCCTATCATGCGATTTAGGCCTGATACCAAATCGGCTCGTCGAACTGTGCGTTCTTTAATATGTGCGGCGACCAGCGGGCTAGGCTATTGCCAGAAGGCACAGGCACAAGCAGGTGACAGCCTGGGAACCCTGCGCGGTTGACCAAAACTGGCAGTCACTTTAAAATAGAGCGTGTGCGCGGGTCGGCTCGACCGGCCCCGGATTACCCTCACTTTCATGCCAGCAAATGACACCGCCCTGGGCCGCAGCCTGGACTACTACAGCCGCCAGGCCCAGACCTACTTCGATGCGACCGCGCATCTGGAGATGGCGCCCGTGCGGAGTCGGTTCACAGCTCGACTGCGCGCCGGAGCGCGCGTCCTTGATGCAGGATGTGGCAGCGGACGGGACGCCCGGGCCTTCGCAGAAGCCGGCTTCGAGGTCGAAGCTTTCGACGCGTGCCCCGAGCTCGTGGCGCTGGCCAGCGAGTTCACCGGCCTGCCAGTCCAGTGCCAGACGTTCGCGGATTTGCAGGGGCAAGGCACCTTCGACGGAGCCTGGGCCTGCTCCAGCCTCGTGCACCTGGAGGAAGCTGAACTGGTCGATGCCCTGCAGCGGCTGAGCAGTTGCCTGGTCGAGGACGGATGCATCTACCTGAACTTCAAGGTGGGCACCGAGCCCTTCGTGGACGCGGACGGTCGGTACTTCAACCCGGCCACGCCAGCTCGGGCTGCCCGGCTGTGTGAAGCCGCAGGCCTGTGGGTCACAGAGCTCTGGGTCACCAACTCCCTGCGTCAGCCGGACGTACAGTGGCTCAACATCCTGGCCCTGAAACGGTTCCCGCGAGCAGCAGCCTGAGCCCGGGCCGACCAGGTTAGGCCGGGGCAACGGTAGAACGTCTTCTCTGGTGCGGGAGCCGGCGAGTGCCGTTGCGGCCCTGCTGATTACAAGACGCCTACGCCTTCAAACCGTGCGGCAGCAGGACTTCAAACCCCGCCCGGCAGGCTTGAAGCCGCGCTCCTTTCTCGGTCCGAACTTCAAACTTCCCGCCAGGGAAGCCTGCATTTGGAGCGAGAACGCCCCCAGGTTTGAAGCGCTAGCAGCCTAGTTCGGGGAGAGATGGTCCCTGGGACCACAGAGGAGTAGGCATAGAAAGCCTCGTGGCATAGCACCGATGTCGTAGCCCGGTTAGAACAGCGCTATCCGTGAGGAACAGAGGACCGCACCAAGCAGATAGGACACCCAGGGGCAAGAGCCTCGCTCAGCCAATTGGTCCAGAGATAGGAGACCCGGGCAGTGATAGCGGGGAACCGGACGCGCTGTCTCCAAGGGTTCAGAGAACAAGCGCACCCCTAGCCCGAGAGCGCCCTTGAGCCGTCCACAGCCTAGAACATGTTCTCAGGTGAGAGACGGGTTCAGGCGCGCAGAAAGACAAAAGCGCCCGCTAAGGGGCGCTCTCACCAGAGGTCCGAGCCAATCGGCAGGCGCGTGGATTCCCTGGGAACAAGGGGCTTTTACGCCTAGACCGGGACGCGACCGCGGGCGCGTATCAGACCCGCGAGGGAAGAAAAAAGCCCCGCTAGGCGGGGCTCGCTCAGGTCAGTCCTCGATGTCCGGGTTCACTTTGAAGAACAGTTGACCCAGCACGGCGACGGCGGTCATGACGACAAAAATCTCAACTGGGGACATTCGGAACTCCGTTTAAAGTTGGTACGAACTGTAGCACGCGATTTTAGCCTGTCAACACCGGTAGGCTCTAAAAAGCGCCGGTCTTGGGCGGGAGCTCTAAGCCTTGACGACAAAGCGGGAGCGTGGCCTTCGCGCGAGCATTGGGCTTTTACGTCTTTACCGGGACTCGAAGCTGGGCGCGCATCAGACCCGCGAGGGTTGTTCTGCCTACGGCAGGAAGCCGGCTCCGCCCACGGTTAAGAGCCTACGGCAAGCGCCCCTCCCTCGGACACCTTGACCTCCTACAAGGCCCCAGAGCAGGACCGCCCGCCCCGGTGAGAGTCGGCCCCCGCCACGGCTGACAGCACCCCTGGCGACAACAACGAGCACCGGCCTCGGCGGAGGCCCAGAAGCTTGGGAACAACAGGGTAGGCGCCTACCCTCGGTGGGACCGCTGGACGCTGGCGACAAAGGTGGTTCCAGCTAGGGAAGCACACCAGACGAGCGGCTTATCCTCGCGCAGCGTGGGCACCCCGCGGCCCATGGGCTTTTACGCGTTTACCGGGACTCGCCAGCACGGGCGTACCAGACCTGCGGTCGAGCGACGAGCCGAAAACCGGGGTCCCCCTTGGGGGTGGTTTCGAGCGAGGAGGCTACGGCGCGATTTCCCCGACGGCGGTCGCTTTTGGCTGCGGGAGCCTCCCTCAAACGAAATCACAGAAATCATAGTCAAATCAATGACTTACGCGAACCCACCCCTGTTAGTCGACCCTGTTGCTATACGAAAAAATGGCGGAAAAGCCTGTTTACGCCCCTGTTAGTAGCCAAGTTAACAGGGTCGTAAACGGCACGTCTGCCAACGCCCTGTGCGCGGTCACTCACACAACAAAACACATGCCACTGCCCTACAACCCAACGCAAACTGACGGTCGAAGCGTCGCGGACTCCAACGAGCTGAGAGTCCTCAAAGCCGTACGTCTCTTCGGCCACCTACGCCGCCAGGAAGTGGCACTGGCCGCCTGGCCCAAGTCGTCCTCAAAGAGTGCTTACGTCATGGCTTGCCGCACTGTCACGCGGTTGCTCGAGGGCGGCTTGCTTCTTGAGCGCGCCAACACACTCGGCGGTACCTCGCTTGTGCTCGCCGCCAAGGGCGTTGCGCGGCTTCGGGAGGTGGATTTGTCTGCTCAGGAAGGCTACGACCTTGCGTTCGACGGGCCGCAGTTTTTCCACCGAACGCTTGGCACCAACTACTTGCTCGAGAAAGCCAAATCAGGGAATGAGGTCTTCGGCGAATTCTCGCTACTGAAAGGGTGGGCGCCGGTGCGCAAGGAGGAGTTCCGAGACCGCTTCCAGAAAATCCCTGACGGACTCATCACATACACCAAGGATTCGCTCGGATACACGGGCGGCATTCGACCCGCGGACTGGATTGAAGTTGAGTCCGCCTACAAGAACTATGAAGAGCTCAAGAAGGTACTGTCTATTCTCACGAAGAGCTCAAACCTGAACAACGAAGGCTCGGTCGTTCTCCACAAGCTGGTGTTCGTGTTCGATGGCCGCCAGCGTCACGACAGGCGGGTTCTAAAGGCCATCAAGCAGTTCCTCAAAGAGAACTCACATTTGTCCCCCGAGCTTGTGCTTCCGGAAATCATCTTGGCGAAGTGTTTCATCGACCCGCCGTTCGCATGGCACGGCACCGTAGAAGCCACCGCCGAAGACCTTCTCAACGCACCAAATCAGGACTTCTCCGACCTCGACGGCCTGGACGACCTGTCGGAATAAGTCAACGCACTAAACGGAATCAACATGAGCAAACTCATCCTCGCAGAAAAGCCATCGGTTGCGATGGACATCGGCCGCGTTCTTGGTATCAAGGGCAGGGGCGATGGCTACATCGAACTTGTCAACGGTGACACCATCACTTGGGCTGTCGGCCACCTCCTCGAACTGGCCGAACCTCAGGACTACAACGAAGCCTGGGGCGGGCGCTGGAGCTGGGCACAGCTGCCCATGATTCCTGAGCAGTGGAAGTACAACGTCATCAAGCGAACCAGTAAACAGCTCACGGTCATCAAAAATCTGTTGAAGAAAGCTTCAGCTGTCATCATTGCAACTGACGCGGGACGCGAAGGCGAACTCATTGCCCGTGAGATTCTTGACCACTACAAGTACAAGGGCCCGGTGTCTCGCTTCTGGACAAGCGCGCTGACGCCGGCTGACATTCGCAAAGCACTCGACAACCTCAAGCCAGGTGCGGCCACGTACAACCTCTACGAAGCCGCCCTGGCACGTTCGCACTGCGACTGGATGCTGGGGCTGGGCGGAACACGAGCTGCGTCTCTCGCTGCCAATGTTCGCGGTGATTGGTTCGCATTGGGTCGTGTCAAGACGCCAACACTCGCGCTGGTCGTTCGACGAGACCTCGCTATCAAGGGCTTCAGCTCCAAGACGTACTACGAACTTGAGGCGCAGGTGCGCACGAAGAAGGGCGCAACGTTCAAGATGACGCACGCACCCGCCGAAGAGCATCGCATCGTCAAGCGTGCCGACGCCGAAGCCCTCAAGAAGCAAGCGGAGGGTCACACCGGACCGCTCAAAGTGGAGAAGACCAATGAGAGCGAAGCGCCCCCGCTGCCGTATTCGTTGCCTGCACTGCAGAAGGACGCCAACCGCATTCTTGGGCTGACGGCGAAGAACACACTCAAGGTGGCGCAAGAACTATACGAACTGAAAGCGACCACGTACCCCCGAACGGACTGCCAGTACCTCGCCGCCAGCCAGATTCCGGAGATTCCCGGCGTGCTCGACGTTGTGGCCAAGCGGTTCCCCTCGCATGTCGAGCAGTTGAGAAAAGCTGGGGTGGTGACCCGTAAGTCCACGTTCAACGATGAGAAGCTGACGGACCACCATGGAATCATCCCGACCGGGATGTACGTGGCGGGCCTGGAAGGTGCTGCACTGCAGCTCTACACGCTCATCTGTCAGCGCTACTTGCAGACCCTGGCACCGGACCACCGCTACTTGGCCACTCGTGTCACGATGGACGCCAACGGCGTCCCATTCAAAGCGACGGGACGTGCCACCACAGACCCCGGCTGGCAGGCCCTGAAACTGACCGCCGGTGCGGCAGACGACTCGGAGTAAGCCCGCCCTGCAATGAGAGAGGCCTCCTGGCGCGTGCCAGGAGGCCTTTGTTTCACGTCCGCTGTGTACTACAAGGGCGCTAGCTCGCCTTTGGCTAGCGTGCCTTCAGTCAAACAACCGCTGCAGCGCATCTGTCAGCTTCTGGGCATCGAGACGGCCATGCGGGGGCATGTTCAGAGATTGCTCCCAGAGCCTCACTGTTTGCACTCGGTCGTAGTAGTCGTCGAGCGCGGCTTGCAGCCGAACAGGGGAGTGCAGCAGCTCCAGCAGATTTGCAGCGGAGTGAGACGGAGGCGTACCGTAAGTGAGCTCTACGACCGCGTGCACGTGCTGCTCGAGCTGCGCACGCTTGTCGCCCGTGAGTTGCCGCGCGCCAGGCCAGGCCTGGATGACTTGCTCCACAAGAACGGGCTTATCAGTGAAGACGGAGAACGACATCGAGAAATCCTTCAAGAAGAGTGATTTCGCGTGTAGTTACCTCTGTTTGACCTTCGGCTAGCCGGTGCACTCGCCCGTGCCGCGCTGAGCTGACCTATCCTCCTCAGTCTGTGAGCGCTTTCAACAGCGCGTCACGTACGTCCTGGTAGAACTCAATATCCAGGCGTGTGGCCATGTCATCTGACAAGTCGATGAGCTGGCGCCGGCAACTCACCGGCATCAGGAGCGCGCGAGCGCCGTGCTCCACCGCAAGCTCGGCCAAAGCTACGGCGTTGTACACCGGCTCAATTGACCCACCGAGATTAAGCTCCCCTACAACGACCAGCCCCCCTCGCAGACTCTTACGCAGCAACGCGCCACACAGTGCGAGCAGCGTCGGAATGCCCACCTTTGCACCGGACTTGGCAGCGTCGAGCGCACGAAGCTGGACGCTGAACTCATGAGAGCGCGGCTCCTTGCCCCCCACCAACTGCGCTGCCCTTACGTAGAGGTTTTGCTCGGCGTAGCGCACTGATTCGCGGAACGCCGGAGGTACCGGCTGGTTGAGAACCTTCACGCCATTGCCCGGCCCTTCCGTGGCCTCAATCCGATACAAGCCGGGGTTCTCTCCTTCGCCTCCCGGGCTCAAGGCCCAGACCTGGCCGGGGTCCAACGGGTCCTCTCCAATACCGGCGTTGGCTGTGAGTTCTGGTGTGGACACGAACTGCTCAACCCCGTCCGCGCCGATGGTGTAGCTGAAGTGGGTGTTGCGGAACTCCGCGGCGCCGATGCGCTTTTGTTGTTCCTTTACACGACGGCGTACCTCCAACGCCATTCGCACTGCCCACTCAATGTCGTCAGGCTCGGGCTTCTGTGAGGCATCAGGGTAGAGCAGCTTGAGCAAGCCACTTGCGGTCTTGTTGACCGCGGTCTGGTCGCGACCGGAGAGCGCGCCGCCGTACCGGACCGTCTCTCGCAGCCAGTCGACACGCGACTGCTGACGGAGCTGGCTGAAGCACTCGGAGAGGAAGTCACTGACCAACCCGAAGTGGTCAGTGAAGAGTGCGGGCGCCATCTTCGGCACGTCCCAGCCTGGGAGGTAACAGTGGATACGGTCCATGAACGCCGTGTCGTCCCGCATCTCCGGCGGCAGTGGGCTGAAGAGGTGCCCCGTGCGTTGTTGGGTTTCGACATCGACGTCGAAGTTCCCGACCATCACGACGGAGCCTTCGGCGCGGATGCTTTCCTTCCCACGCGAGAATTCTCCGGACTCCATGTAGCCTTTCATGATGTTCACACCGTCCTTCTGGTCAAAGGAGATGCCGGACACCTCGTCAAAGCACACGACGTCGTACTGGCAGACGAGCCCCCGCTGGCCATTGGCGTTGTTCACGAACATCCGCGCCACGGTCGCCTTGCCCCCAGAAACCAGGTGAGCGTACGGGGACACCTGTTGGAACAGGTGCGACTTCCCTGTGCCGCGCGGCCCGATTTCGACCAGGTTGTAGTTGCGCTCCACGAACGGAACCATCCGCAGCAGCATGGCGTCCTGCGCACGTGCGCTGATGAGCTCCGGCTCCAGCCCCACCGAGCGAAGCAGGAACGCCTTCCACTGCGACGTCGAGAAGGTCTTGCGGGCGGCACCGGCCACATCCAGCACTTCTCGCTTGGAGAGCTGAATCGGGCGCAGCCCTTCGATGGCGAACGGTCGACCGCCCTTTTCCAGCGCGATGCCCGGGTCGTACCCCAGCGTGACTTCCGCGTAGAACCCGCCTGTGAGCATCCGTTCGTGCTGTCGAACAAGCTCAGGCGACACCCTCACATCGGTCAGGCGCAGACTCGGAAGGGCCGCCACGTAGGAGTCCGTCTTGGCGTCAAGCCGTGCCGAAATGAGGTCAATCAGCTTGACTTGCCCTAGTTCCTTGGAGCGCGCCTTGATGAGTTCTTCGTCGCCAGCCCGCACTGTGCGCTCGCCGAGCTGGCGTTTGACAATCTCCAGTCCCTCACGGATTTCCGTTTCGTCGGTCGTCGCGCAGTACCGGCCGAGCATGAATTCGACCACGTATGTGGGCACGGGATACTGTCGAGCGAACTGGCGAACAAGGTCCTTGCGAACCACATAGCCTTCGAAGGCTTGTGCTGCCACTTGGTCCAGCGAATCGAGTTCCATGGCGCTCAACCTCCGATGGTTTGCGGAACCTTGGCGAGCACCCGGCCTGCTTCGTCGACGACCACCAAGGTTGCCGACGTTCCTTCCAGCCCGTCATCTTCAATGGTGAGAGTCACTTTTCCCTCCGTCACTTCCTGCGGCTCGACCACCGAAGTCTCTTTGTCGGAAGCTTTGGTGCGCAAGTCCGCAAACAGCCGCCCGTCCCCGGACACGGATGCCTTCAGGCGCAAGCCGACCCACTTGACCGAGGTAACGCTGGCAGTCTTCAGCAAGGCGTCCTTGGACACCACCTCGACGACCGGTGTGAGCGATTCCTGCAAGCTCAGTCCGCCGTGCGAGTAGTGCTCACCCGCCTTGAAGCTTTTGGCACCCGGCGCCATCGCAATCTGGACCTCGTCACACCAGGTCCAGGACAGGGTGACAACCTGCGCGGGCGCACCCGGCTTCAGCTTGGCGCTGCGCCCCCAAGTGGTTTCGGTCATGTCTTTTTCGATGTGCACCTTGTCGAGCTTTCCCGGGACAAGGAGCCAACCGTGGTCGGTCACGATGCGGATGCGCTTCCAACCCGCCGCCAGCAACTGCTGGACGCGCTCGCGCACGGTACTGAGCTGGTAGGCCATGTCTCGCGCCAAGCGCAGCTGGTTGGCGTGGCCATACTGGTCCAACTCCCCGGTCTCGACCCAGGCCGAGCCGCTGGGGTCCCCGACATCCGCCTTGTTCAGCAGCACCTGCCAGCCCTGCTCCTCCAGCGTCTTGCGCAGCAAAGGGGCCTTCAGCGGTTGCTTCTTGACCTTGTGAGACGGCTCGAAATCCTCGTCGTCCAGTGTGCCGGTAGCGCAAACCGCAGCCGGCGAGACCAGCACTTTGCCTGAAGCCGTCACTGAAGGAACTGCGGTCCAGGCGGAGGAAAGCAGCGCCTGAAGTCCACTTGCCTGCAGTAGGGCGCACAGCTTCTGCCCCGTGTCATAGCGCAGCCCGTCCACAAAAAAGACTGCGAAGCCTGCCTCGAGCGGAATCTCCGGCACAGGCAAGCTCAGCGGATACCGATGTTGCCGGACGGTCGCCTGGAAGCGTTCGGCGTGTCGCTCCAGCCAAGGCTTGTAGATGACTGACAGCGCCGATTCGACAGCTCGAGTTGCGGCGTCATCCTGCACCGCTGCCAGGGAGTCCAGCATGGCGGCGTCTACCTGCCAGACCTGCTTTTCGTACTGTTGGCGCATGGCGTCAGGGGATGCATCGCTCAGGGGCTGCGACGCCAGGCTCCCAACCTGCACCAGGTGTCCCAAGGAAATCGCCAGAGGGCTCCTTCCGAGTTCGGCCCAGACGTAGTTCCGCCGAATGCCGTGCTCGGCCTCCAGGGCCGCCAGTTGCTTCAACGCTTCCGCCTCTGAGGGCATCTGGCTGAATCCGTCCAGCGCGGAGCGCAAAGCCGATTCCTGCGCCGCGTTCCAAGTCGGGAAGGGCTCGTGGTCAACGAACAGGCTGTCAGGCTGCAGACGCTCCAGAAGGTCCACGACTCCGGGGAAGTTGGCGGGCGCCTCCTTGAATCGTGTCCACACTGCCTGCCAAGCACCCTCATGGGCGGCAAGTCTCTCCGCGGCGCTGAGTGCATCTTCGCGAGCGGGGTCGAACTTCAGCTTCTTGGTCGCCTGCTGGCTGAACCCCGCCCAGTAAGCGGAGGACCATGTCGCGCGCACTTCCTTGGGAGCGCTCATCCACCGGAGCAGGTCCCGGTTGACGTCAATCTCAAGGAGCTGGTTGACGGCCTCCGCGTCCAAACGGGCCGCCTCGTAGCGCAGCGCCGGCTCTGCAAAGACCTCGTTCAGGCATCGGAGCAGCGCTTCTTTGGTCGGCTGGTCGGCGGCAACCTCCAGCCCAAGACCCCCGAGCTTGCTCGACAGGAACGCGAAGGGCGTCCAGTCCTTGGAGTTACCTTGTGTCCAGTAGGCTCCGCGATACTGCAGTTCGGCCAACGGCTGCAATGGCACTGGGCAGATGTTGACCTGGCGCAGTTGGGCCCGAGAAACGCCGGGGAGGTACAACACGGCGGGCTCGTTGTCAGGCATGCCAAGCTCAGGGAGCTGTCGAGCCAAGGCGCATCGCAGCCAGAAGGCCGGGCCTTGCCGCACGTCAGGGGACCACTCGCCATACGTCAGCAGCCCGGGAAGCGCCTTGCGCAGCTCCGGCAGAAGTGGCTCCCAGAACCGCGATTCGTCCGTCCACAGCACGGCGGCCGGCGCATCTTCGGTGTTGCGGTTGTACTCGGCGGCAACACGGCGCACCGACTCCACCAATGCCTGAAGGATTGTCTTGTGCTTCATGTCACTGGCCCCTTGCCTTTCGCTTGTCCGCCAATGTGGTGTGATGGTCGTTGATGCGGATTCCTGGCTTCAGGCCATAGGTCGGGCCCAGGTGCGCCCAAGGCGCGTCGGCAGAGTCGGCGCCCTTGTTCGGCCCCCAGGTTATCGCAGGCCGATGGCGCAGCACCCCTGCGCCTTTTCGAGCAACGTCGCCGGCGAGCAGAAACGGCCGAATGTTGGACCGGACCGTGTCGCTCAGGTCCGGGTCCCATCCCAGAGGCAGCTCAGAGAGGGACTTCCAGCGAACGAAGATGTCCAAAGGTGCTTCTCCCTCCAAAATCGCCTTGAGCCTGGCCTGAAGCGCCTTGGCCGCCGCGGCGAGCGGGCCGGCTCCGGAGCTTCCCTGCCGCGCCATCCGCTCCTGTTCGTCAATCCAAGTGCCGAGATAGGTGAAAGTCAGAGCGCTGAGCCCCTGCCGGCTCAGCTTGCGGTAGTTGACGACAGCTGAGAAGCCTTTCGCCTCACCATCCCAGATGTGCCACAAGAAGGGTGCGTCCTTGAACAGCTTGCAGTGCTCTGCGAAGAAGCCGTTTTGCAACCAGTCCTCGAGCGTGCGGCCTGCGTAGCCGGCATTCTTGAGAAGAGTGTCCATGAGCCCGGGGCTCCACTCGTTCCCGTACGCTCGCTCCAGCACCGCCACAAGTCGGTCAGCCGCCGGTGACTCACCGTTGACAGGAGGTAAACACACGATGCCGTCGGTGTCCGATAGGCCGTCGAGCGCCTCGCCCTCCTCCATACGCTTCCGCGCAAGCGGCGAGACCTCGATGGCTGCGTTTTGCTGGGCCGGCCAATGAAACCCAAGCAGGCGTGCCACCGCCACCTGAAGCGGGTGGGTGGAGTACCGGGGGTGCCCATGGAACACCCATTGCGTCGGGTCGTCTGCCTCCGGAAGCGGCAGCCCGTTGGGAAACTGCTGGGCCGCCACCTGCGACCACTTCGCCAGGTCAAAAGGAACTTGCACGAGAGACGCATTGGTGGGCTTGAGCGCCCGGTCAATCTTTCTGACCTCTACCGCGTATTCCGGCGAACTGCACATGGCCCACAGGGCTGGCAAGTGGTCCTTGTTTACTGGCGTGATGGGGCTCGCGTTGCTGTCGAAAACTTCGCCTCGGTACAGGGCCACGGGAAGCCCCCGCATCTGGGACACCATCACGCCTCGTTGGCCCCAGGCCCCCACTCCACGTTTACGAGCAAGCAACGCGCCCTGCCCTGTCCAGCGCACGACACTCTCCATGCCGCCGTAGTGACAGGTGTCCAGCACGGTCGACTGCATGAGTCGCCAGTGGACGTTGTCCACCTCCACTTCCCAGAATAACGCCCGATTGCGATAGTCGTCGCCAGTCTTGATGCCTTGGTGCGACTTCGCGTAGCGGTTCATCAGCACGGTGCTGCCGATTTCGGTCAGGGTGACTTTGCTCTCGGGATTCGACAACTGCGATGCCTGCGTCACGCTGACGACAGGCCCGTTGCGCAGAACTTCGGCCTTCCCCTCAGGCCGGTTGGGGCCCGTCGCATCAATGCCACGCACCAGATGGCCTTCGGCCGGAGTCTCCTTTGTGAGGGTCACCAAGATGACAAAAGCACCTGCCGCCTGCGGGCTGGCGAAGGCCCGCTCGTTCAGCAGCCCGAGCAACGACCAGGTCGTCGTCCGGAGAAGTTCTTTGCGATGCTGCAGGTAGCCGACCTGGTACAGCCAGTTCTGCGGCATGACGAACTGCACGACGCCTCCCGGCTTGCACAGCTTGAGGCATCGTTCGAGCATGACGTTTGCAAGGTCTTGCTTGGCAGAAGGGTAGTTCGCCTCGATGTACGACTTCAAGATGCTGTCGAAGTACCCGAAACCCAGGTAAGGCGTGTTCGTGGCGACCAAGTCGTACTGCCCTGCCAGAATCTTGGCGGCTTGCAGCAGTCCGCTGGCCGTCAGCAACACCTCGCTCGCCTCCTCCGCGGCCGCAGCACGCTCACGTCGCAGCGCCGTCTCCAGTAGCGGCTGAATCTGAGAGAACTGTGCCGTCAACAGGTCCGAGCCTGCCGCCGAATGCGGGTCAATGAGGCTTCCGAGCGTGGGCGCCTCGCGGAAGGCCCTGTGCAGCGCTTGCATGCCTGCCTGCAACGCCTCGTCGCTGCCGGCCAGCTCCAGCCACATCGACTCGCTCTGGGTCACAGGCAGACCGCAGCAGGCAATGTGTGGGCGCGGAAGCACCCGGTAGCCTGAAGCTCCCGGGTACGTCCAGGCGGCCAGGGCCACGGCAAAGACTGCAATTTCGACGCAACGAGGGTCCAGCTCCAGGCCGTACAAGTTGTCGCGAATCACGGCGTCAACCGCGTCTTGCGCTGACAGCGCCTCCAGCTCCTGCCTCATGGGCACCAGGATGAGAAGCAGAAAGACCAGGAAGTGCCCGCTGCCGCAGCACGGGTCGACGGCTTTGAACTGGCTCAAGTCGGACGGCCAGCTTGCAAACTCCCCCGCAGCCGCGACAGCAACTGGTGCATCCACCGCGTCAGCGGCGTCCGCCTCGTCGGCGTCAGAAGATTCCTCCCCAGTGCCTTGTTCAGGCTCGAGCAGGCGAAGGTAGGGCAGGTCGACCGGCGGCTTCTTGCCTGCCTGTCGGCTATGCCACCAGGCGCCGAGGGAGTTATGGAGGAGGAACTCCACCATGTAGTCCTCGGTAAACAACTGAGTGACCGCCGGAATTTCGTTCGCACCTACCGGATGCGTGGATTGCCCGATTTCAGCCTTCTTGCGTGCTTGCCAGTACTGGTACGCCCAGCCCAGCGAGTCAGAGGCCTTGAAAACCTGCTGGTCCAGACCCACGACCAGGTCTTGCAGAGACTGCAGCCTGTTGCGAGGAAGCCGGATGCGCTGCGTCGGGTCTTCGGGACGGAAAATCTCCGGCAGCATGGCACTGGCGAACTCGCTGGCCAGCTCCCAGGTGCTCTTGCCTTCGTCTGCCGCGAGCTCTTCGCACAGCTCCAGTGAGATGGGGCCTTGAGACTCCGGGTGAATGAGCAAGCCGTTTTCCACCAGGAAGCGGGTGAACAGGACTCGATGCCATTGCTCGTAGGCAATAGCTTCCTCCAGCCGTGCGCAGGGATTGGCTGGCTGCTTTTCGAGGGGGTCGCCGAGCTGGCGAGCGTGGGCTCGAAGTTGATTCCGCAAAGCCCGCTCGGCAGCAGTTGCCTTTGGCGGAGCTTCGGCGCTAGCAACGCCCAAGGCCTTGAGAGCCTCGGCCGCGCCGCTTTCGGCCGTTGCTCGCCCCTCACGGACCGCGTCACTCAGGCTTTTTCTAAGGTCCGCAGGAAGCGGGTTCCAGGACATCGCCGGCCTCCTACAGTTGTACTGGGTTTTCTTTGACGGTCGAGACGAGTACCGCTTCGACTTCAGCCAGCCACGCACGAACTTCTTCCTCGGTGCGCAGCAAGCGTCGCGGCAGCTGAACAGAAACGCTCTTGGGCTCCAGCAGCTGGATGGCTTTCTTCCGCAGCTCAGCGAAACGCTGAGGAATCGCCGCAATCCGGTCGTCCCACCGAGCCAGGCTGCATCGGGTCAGCTCGTCGAGCAGCGCCTCGGCCGTGCCCGTCTTGACCTCGTACTTGGCGGGTACGCCTGCCGAGGCCAACAGCTCCTCTTGCTTGGCCGGCTCAAGTGCGCTCCAGACCGCGTCTGCCTCCAGAAGACTCCGTTCCTGGGCATAGACCGCTGCGTACTTCGACTCGTTCGCATTCACCGCGTCTCGCAGGCCGCTCTGAACCTTGGACGACAGCGCAGCGACCGGGTCAGGACTCCCCAGCAGAGCCCGGTGAGTCTTGATGGCCTCGAGCTCAGTCTGCCATTGGGAGAAGTCAGGGCAAGCGCCTGCATGCCTCAGCAGACTGCTGAGGCCTTCCCAAGCAGGAATACGAGACCGAATCTTGGCGGCTTGGTCGTCCCAGTTGTCAATGGCAGCCACGATATCTGCCTTGCGCGCCGCAACGACCAGCAGTTGGTCGTTCCCGGACACCTTCTCGATGTCGGCAATGAGGTCTGGCGCGCTCAATGCGGGCAACGGGGCCTCTCCGCCTGCCGCGAGCCGCTTCTGAGAGAGCGCTGCGCCGAGCAGCGCCACTTTCAGGCCCTCCTCACCCGCTCCGTACTTGATGCCAGCCTTGGTCAGCACTGAACCCACTGCCAAACGGTCCTTGGCACTGACCTGGGCCTTTTCCGTCTGGAACGTCGTCTTGGTGAACTGATTGCGTTCAATCTGTTTGGCTTGCACTGAGGCGCCAGTTGCGTCCTGCGCCTTCAGCACGCCATTGGCGAGCAGCACGAGTGTCGCGCCCTGGATGGCGTCTCGGGGCCATCCGTAGGGCGCCTTCTCGAAACGGTCTTGAAGGTCTGCACCTTTTTTGCCGGTGGCTCCGATGTAGCTCGCAATTTCCTTGCACACCGGGTGCGCGCTTGCGTCGCCCGCATGGCCCACAAACTTCAGCGCGTCAGCAGCCCCGTCGCCTGCCTTGGCAAAGACCTTGGCCCAGTCCTTGTGGTCGACAGGCGAAAACTTGTGAAAAAGCCGAGGAAGGCTTTGAGCAACCCCGGCCTGGACCTTCTCCGTAAGGTCTGCTCCGTCGATGGACGCACCGCCCCCGGCCAGAACCAACGCTTCTGCGACTGCCTGCGCAAGAATCGCGTCCACGCGGTCCTGCGCCGTCTGCCGGCGCAGTTCCATCATGTTTTGGGCCTGAACTCCTTGGGGCGTCTGGGGAGCACGGCGCTTTTCCAACGTCGCCTTGGCGGCATGCAGCTCGACCAAGGCGTCGTTGAGGTCCGCCTTGTCCCGCTCCGGAACGAAGACGAACAGGGTGGCGCTGTCGATGCCTGCTGCGAGGGCATCCGCCTCGAAAGCCTTCTGCCCCGTTGCCCAGCCGTCCTGGACCCACACGGTCAGCTGCTCCTCGGCTGACGACGGCAGCTTGTGTTCGAAGGTGATGTCGAGCTTGCGTGCGGCATTCATTGCACCTTGCATGGTCTTGATGCGCGCGAGCGCCGACCGCACGCGGGTGCGAAGCTGGTCCGCCCGCTCCGCGTCAATCTTCGCCCTGGCCGACCTCAGCTCGTGCTCACACTGTTTGAAGTCCGCATACCAGCTCGCGCTTTCTGCCGTGTTCTCCCGATAGACGCGGCGCCCGTTCTCGTCGAGAGCCATCAGCAGGTGGTGCACGTCCTGAAGGTCTTTCAACAAGGCGGGCAGCCGAGCACGAAGCGTCGAGGAGTCTTCGGTGAGGTCGGTCACCAGCAGGTCGGCCAAGGTGGACTCGTCCGGACGCACCCCCGCACCGGTGGCCGCATCGCTCGGTAACTGGTTGATGACAAACACCAACTTCATGATGCGAGCCTTCAGGCGGTCATCAGCATCGGCCGAACCCTCGAGCTTGCGGATGGCCGAAAGCAGCTCGTTCGAGATGAGGTTCTGGAACGTGGAGCTGGTCTGAAGCTCGTCGAAGATGTAATCCCCACCAATGACGTTGCCAGCAGGGAGCTGGGCCGTCTTCTTGGCCGCTTCGTACGCGATACGAAGCTGGTTGCGCAGCTGAGAAACAACGCCAGTCGCATCGATGGCGCGGAGGACCTCTTCGAAGAAGCGGCGACGCGATGGCAGGATGGGGTAGTCCCCCACCATGTCTGCAGCGTCCTTCGGC
>JACCDS011064909.1_pt1 | contig 17577 bp, 15 predicted proteins | sample 7446441 | NCBI WGS metagenome assembly JACCDS01 (sample SAMN15323445, study PRJNA562643) | freshwater metagenome | isolation source: river surface water | place: USA:Blue River Watershed | collected 2017-08-17
ATAACAATAAATCGGCAGTTGATCTCCTCTTTATTAATTAAACCTGTTAAGTCATATAAAAATGAAAGATCACCAAGTACCGCGATTGTTGATTTGTGTGCGTAAGCAATTCCAAGTGCGGTGGAAATATTTCCATCGATTCCAGCTAAACCTCTGTTGGCATATGTGATCACGCCGCCACGAGGTGCCGCAAAACCTTCAAGGTCTCGAATAGGGCGAGATGATGAAACAAAAAGTGCGGTCTCATTTGGTATGCCAGCTGCAATTGTTCGCGCTATTACCGCTTCATTCCAACCATCCAGCGCTGAAACAAGCTTCTTGGTTCTTTCGGCAACCTTGTTCCATGTTGCGATCCAATCATCAGATTGAATAACTCCTTGCAGATCTGGAAGTGATGTAAAGATGCGATCTGCCTGTCGATCTGTATCAACGGTTGCTGTACGCGGATCTACTACATACTCAATTGGGCTGGATTTGATAAAGGCGTTAATTGAACGTGACAATGTCGTTCTGCCAATAACCAGTACAGATTGTGGAATCAATGTACTTCTGATTTCAGGTGAGGTTAAGAAGATAGATGCATGGGCGATCGCATCAGGAAATGACAATGGATCTTCGGCGATTACCGGCCAGCCAAGAACCTTGGTGAACTTAGTAATTTCTTCAACACTTAATCCAGCGCGATCATGGCCAATTACAACAACTCCGCGTGCGCCAACTAAGCGCAAGGTTCCGGACTTAGATCGATCAATAAAGCTCTTTGGTGCTACAACAATCTCAGAGACCCAATCGGCAGAATCATCAGGTAACAAAGGCTCATCAAATTGAAGGTTGAGATGAACCGGTCCCTTACGCAAGCTATCTAATGGCAACTCCATAGGGAAAACCGGGCCATCGATATCAGCAAAGTAGCGGACAGCTTTTCCAAAGATGCGCGCTTGTTCAGTAGTTTGATTTGCACCAGTTTTGCGCAACATTGCCGGGCGATCTGCCGTTAGGAGGAGCAAGGGCGCATTGGTGTGATGGGCTTCTAAAACCGCAGGGTGATAGTTAGCAACCGCGGTTCCACTAGTACAGACAACGGGAACCGGTCTTCCAGTTGCCTTAATGATTCCTAAAGCAAAAAATGCAGCGGTGCGTTCATCAATACGCACATGAAGCTTGATCAAGTTACGTTCTGCTGCTGCAAAAAAGGCTAGAGATAAAGGTGCGTTACGTGATCCTGGTGAGATCACGACATCAGTGACTCCTGATTCGATGATCTGGCGTACAACGACGCGAGCTAGCGAGGTTGAGTTATTCACTTCAAAAGCTCCGCGGTTCTCATAATCCGATTCTTCCACCATTCAAACCGATCTGGTGCCACATCTAATCCATCTAACTGAGGTTCAAACTCTGAAATCTGCATCATTCCATCGGTAATTGGTAGATGAGCAACATCTTGAGCCAACAAGGATCCTGTTGCAAGGCCGCAATCAAAGCTCATCTCTTCAAAGGATGCAGCAAGAGTTAATCCGTAATTAATGCCGACCGCACTTTCTAGCGCGCTAGAGACAACGACAGGTAATTTGTGATGTTGTGCGATCGCATGTGCTCTCTGAATTCCGCCAAGTGGTTGAACCTTTAGCATCAAGTAATCAATAGCGCCATCTAGCTCTAGATTAAATGGGTCTTGAGCTTTGCGAAGAATTTCATCGCCAACAATTTTTACAGAAGTTCTGCTCTTTAACTCCCGTAGTTCTTCAATTGTTGCGCAAGGTTGTTCAACGTATTCAATTTGCCCAACGGCTTTCAGAAAATTTTCTGCTTGATCAACGCTCCAAAGTCCGTTTACATCAACCCTGATCTTGGCATCTGGCCTTAATGTGCGGATCACATTCACTCGAGCCAAATCTTCTGCAAGATTGTTTCCGACCTTAACTTTAAAGGTTTCTACACCCGGGTATGAAGCGACTAGATCATCAACAACTTTCTTATCGTTGGTTGCAGGAATTGTTCCATTAACCGCGACTGAGCTGCGAAAAAGCTTTGGTCTTGGCTGTGTTGCCGCCTCGATTGCACTTGCTAACCAATGTGATGATTCAGCATCATCGTATTCAAGAAAGGGAGAAAACTCCCCCCATCCATGGCTACCTTTAATTAAAGCAACTTCACGAAGATTTATGCCACGAAAATTTGTTTTCATCGGCAGCGCAATTACGCGCAAGGTATCGAGAAGTTGTTGATCCATAAATTAAGGGCGCTTTGGAAATTTTCCGAAGTCAGGCTTGCGCTTTTGCTGATATGCATCGCGGCCTTCTTGACCTTCTTCTGTCATATAGAACAGAAGTGTTGCATCGCCTGCAAGCTGTTGAACTCCAGCTAAACCATCGGTTGCAGCGTTTAAGCTTGCCTTTAGTAAACGCAGCGCCATCGGAGAATTACGAAGCATTTCGCGGCACCATGAAACAGTTTCAGCTTCTAGTTCGGCAAGAGGTACAACTGTGTTTACCAATCCCATCTCTAAAGCCTCTTGAGCGTTGTATTCACGAGTCATAAACCAAATCTCGCGCGCCTTCTTTTGTCCAACATGAGCTGCTAACAAACCAGCACCATATCCGCCATCAAAAGATCCAACCATTGGACCTGTCTGACCAAACTTTGCGTTATCGGCAGCGATAGTTAAATCGCAGACAACATGCAGCACATGTCCTCCACCAATCGCCCAACCAGCAACCATTGCAACGATCGGCTTAGGTGTCCGACGAATCTGTACTTGAAGATCTAAGACATTGAGGCGACCAATTCCCTTTTTCGCCAACTTGTCCTCGCCCAAATACCCATCATCACCACGAACACTGATGTCACCACCAGAACAAAAAGCTTCTGTGCCTTCACCTGTAAAGATGATGACGCCGACCTCTTCATTATCACGCGCCAAATTAAAGGCTTCGATTAATTCAATAATTGTTTGTGGGCGAAATGCATTACGAACCTGCGGACGGTTAATTGTGATCTTGGCGATTCCATCACCCATTTGATATTTGATATCTACGAAATCTTCTCCGCCAGGTGCTATTGCCCACTGTGGAATCTCACGGCTACCAAATTCGCGCTTGATCGGCTTGCTCACATTTCCCCCATCGTCGTTGCTAGCGATAGCCTACGACGGCAATGGATAACTCGTCACAACGAAAAATTCTGCGGGTCAGCCCTGCATGCGAAATTCCTCAATTAGCGAGGGACATCACAGCAGCTCTCGCAGGTAATGGCCCCACCCTTGGATTTGGCGAGGTTCATTCAGAGTTCGCCCCGGTGCAGGCTGCGGTCCTCATTGGAACTTCAGGAAGTACAGGCGCTCCTAAGGAGATCTTCCTTTCCACCCACGCCTTGGTTTCTTCGGCTCGTGCCTCTAACGCCTTTATTGGAGCAAAGCCTGGAGATACCTGGTCTTTGCTATTGCCTTTAACCCACGTTGCAGCGGTTAATGTTTTTGTTAGAGCTTTTGAATTAGGAACAATCCCAGTTGATCTTCGAAATCATTCTGGTGAGTATCCACGAGTTGATTTCACAGCAATTGTTCCAACACAACTTTTCCGCGCGCTTAATGGAGATCAGGATTTACTGAAGCACTTACAAAGTGCGAAGAAAGTTCTTGTTGGAGGCGCAGCTTTGCCTCAAGCACTTCAAAACCAAGCGGCTGCTGCTGGGATAACAATTGTTACAACATATGGAATGAGTGAGACTTCTGGCGGTTGTGTATATAACGGCGAAGTCTTAGACGGAGTTGAAGTCGAAGTTCGCGGTGGATCAATCTTTATTCGTGGAAAGATTTTGGCACTAGATCTTGAATTAACCGATGGTTGGTTTGAAAGTAAAGATTTAGGTGAATTTGTTGATGAGAAGCTAGTCGTAATCGGTAGATCAGATGATGTAATCATCAGCGGCGGAGAAAACCTTTCGCTGAACAATGTCGAAAAAGTTTTGAATGAACACTTTCCTGCTTTGCAGCTTGCCGCATTTTCTGTGGATGATGCGCAGTGGGGACAATCGCTTCATATTGCGGTTGTTGGAGATGCTGACGATGAAAGCATCTCAAAAGTTCTTCAAAGTGAAATTGGTGCTTTTGCAAAACCAAAAGGTATCCATGCCATGGATTCACTACCATTACTGGGTATTGGAAAAGTTGACCGCAAAAGATTGGCGCAGGTAATACCAAATGAATAAGTGGATACTTGGCGCACGACCACGCACACTGCCTGCAGCTATTGCGCCAGTTGTAGTTGCCTCAGCTCTAGTTGGTGCCGATTTCAACTGGTTCCGAGCTGCTCTGGCGCTAAAAGTCGCCGTGTGGCTTCAAATCGGCGTTAACTTTGCAAATGATTACAGCGACGGGGTTAAGGGAACTGATGAAGATCGCGTTGGCCCGATTCGCTTGGTTGGTAGCGGCTTAGCGACAGCCAAGTCGGTAAAGTCAGCGGCATTTATTTCATTTGGAATCGCGAGCATCGCTGGAGCATGGCTAGCCTTTTTAACCTCACCACTACTGATTGTCATCGGAGTATTTTCAATCGCAGCTGCATGGGGATATACCGGTGGTAAAAATCCTTACGGTTACCGAGGGTTAGGCGAACTTTCGGTATTTCTATTCTTTGGTGTTATCGCAACCATGGGTACCTACTATGCCCAAACTGAGGAAATTACACTTTTGAGTTTTATTGTCTCAATCCCGATGGGCGCACTTTCTTGCGCAATTCTTGCAATCAACAATCTGCGTGACCGACCAAAGGATGAGTTAGTCGGAAAGTTGACTGTTGCTGTACGTATCGGTGACCGTAAAGCACGAGTTATGTATGTAGCACTGTTAGCACTTGCTCACATCGCCGCGATTGCAACCTTAATTCCAACCACATTGCTCACCTTGCTCGCACTTCCAATCACCCTTTCAATCTCAAGGCAGGTTCTAAGCGGCGTTTCAGGTAAGGAGCTAATCCCCGTGCTTGGTAAGACAGCCAAATTGCAAATGATCTTTTCTATCTTGCTAGCCGTTGGGTTATGGATAGACTAAATCCATGGCGAAGCTACTTCCTGTAATTTTGGTATTCGGTTTAACTATCTATGCATTAATTGATTGTGCTCGTACCGATGAATCCCAGATTAAGAATCTGCCTAAGTGGGGTTGGTTGTTGCTCATTATTATCTTGGGACCACAAGCTGCTGCAATCGGTCCCATCGCTTACTTAATCGCTGGCCGTAATAAACCAAAGGGCCGTAAAGCACCTAAGCGCCGCATACTTCCGCCAGATGATGACCCAGATTTCTTGGGCAAGCTCTAACAAATAACAGGCTTAAAGACCTGAATAAGTGTGCTTTCCAGTTCCCCAAATATTTACATAAATATAGTTAAACAAAAATGTTGAGCCCGCAAATAGGCACAGCCATGCAGCTCGACGTCCGCGCCAACCAATAGTCACGCGAGCATGTAAATACGCGGCATATGCCACCCAAGTAATAAAAGCCCAAGTCTCTTTTGGATCCCAACCCCAGTAACGGCCCCAGGCACTTTCTGCCCAGATTGCTCCTGCGATAACTGAAAAGGTCCACAATGGAAATACAAATGCAACTAATCGATATGACAATTGATCCAGTGATTCTAGATCTGGAAGTCGTTTAGCCCATGAGCTTCGCTCGCCCTTTGACTCCATGCGATCCAAGTACAAGTACGCAGCGGCAATTACATTTGAAAGTAAGAAGACTCCACCAGAAATAATCGCTGTTGATACGTGAATTACAAGCCACTCTGACTTAAGCGCTGGCACCAAGGGTGCACTTGGAACATAAAGAACTGTGACAGCGGTTCCAATAGTTAACAAAACAGAGACTGAAACCAATAAACCTAGCCAACGTAAATCGTACTTACGTAGCGCAAGAAGATATGCACCAGAAAATGCAAGCGCTCCGGTAATTGAGAACTCGTACATATTTCCCCATGGGACTCTTCCGGCAGAGATTCCGCGGGCAATTACTCCGGCAAACAAAAGAATGAAACCTAGAATCATCATCGCAGTTGCGATGCGTGCAACTTTTTCAGTGCGCTTGTAATCCAGAGTCGAGTTTTTATCTGTTGGCACCTTGACAGCCCAAGCGGTTTCAATGGCGTGAGCAAGAAATGAGATTGCATAGACAGCCATCGCTGAATACACCAAGTAATTTGATGCAAAAGCCCATGAACGTGACATCTAATTCTCTCCCTTTAACATTTTTACAAAGCCCTGCATTTCAATTTCTAGCCCTGGCGCTGCATTTTTTGCTAAGCCAGCAACTTCAACATCTTTGCCTACGCGAATCCAAATTCGTCTTCTACGTGTGAACAATGAAGCTAACAATCCAAGGATCGCAACAATACCTCCAAGCAATGCAAGATGCTTTCCGGGATCTGCCACAAAGTTGAGGTTGACCCATTGCACATATCCTTCAAAGGTTATTGATCCACCTTCATATACATAGCTTTCACCAGGCTTTAATCCCTTTAAGCCGATCTGAACCATATCCGTTGTATCGATGCGATAAACAGATTGAGGAATTCCTGAGTCCAAACCTAAATCACCGCTCCAGACCGAAAGAAGTAAGCGAGGGTTTAAAGCCTTTGGAAAAGCACTTGCACCACCATTTACACCATCGCGAACATATGTCGGAAGGAAAGATCCTAAAAATCCAATCTGAGGATCAGCATCAGGAACTTTAATTGCGCCGATAGAGCGAAGGTTTGCATCTTGTGGCAAGAAAGTTACGGGGCCTTGAAAAGCAACCTCACCTTTTGAATCTCGGACAGTTACAACTGGGGCGTACCCATTGGCTTGTAAATAAACACGGGTTGTTCCAATTGTCATGGGGCTGTTGACCTTGATGACCTTCTTTTCAACTATTGTCGAACCTTCGCGCAGAAGTGAAACATTGAGTGTGTAATCTTCAGGTGCGCTAGTTTCAACGTTGTATTGCGCGACAAACTTATCTGCGGTCAACATAAATGCAGGAATATTGGAATCTCGGTAAAGCTTTCCGTAAGTCAATGTGTCATAACTAGTTGGAGTATTAACAAATCTTTCACCAATATTCACAATTGCTTCACCACGCATACCAAAAAGCGAACTGAAGCTGATTCCTAACAGGATTAAAATAAGTGCTAAGTGGAAGAAAAGATTTCCAGTCTCACGCATAAACCCTTTTTCAGCTGAAATTGATCCCTCGGCTTCCAGAACCCTAAATCTTTTTGACTTGAACCAAGCACGAGCAAGTTCTAACTCATTGCCTTGAGCGCTCCATGATTCATGGTGGTCTAAGCGGGATAGATTCTTAGGTGTTGCAGGTGGCAAGGCACGGGCAGCTTTGAAATGCTCAAAGGTTCTCGGCAACACACACCCAATAAGAGAGATGAAAAGAAGGATGTAGATCGCACTAAACCAAGGCGATCCATACACATCAAAGAGGTAAAAGCGATCCATCCAGCGAGCTTGTTCTGGAGAATCCTTAAAATACTGAGTTACCTGCAATGGGTTTTGGGTTCTTTGCGGAACTAAGGATCCAGGGATCGCAGCTATGCCCACAAGTAATAGAAGAATCAGCGCGGTTCTCATGCTGGTGAGTTGACGCCAGGCGTAGCGAAGCAATCCGACGCTATCTAGTTCAGGCAGCTGTGTTTGTTGACTCATTAGATCACCGGAATAAAGTCAGAGATAAGTGTGCGAAGCGAGTTCATTATTTGACTCCAGAAACCTAAGACCTGCAATAGGCCGATAGTAATCAAGAAGAGGCCACCGATTTTGGAGATTACATCACCGCGACGATAAATAAGGGAACGAAGTTTTGCTGACTTATCCAACGACAGACCTGACAAGATAAATGGGAGTCCTAAACCTAAGCAGTAACCAAATGAAAGAATTGCACCTCGAACCGCGCTGGACTCTTGGAAAGCCAAGGTCTGAACTGCAGCAAGTGCAGGTCCTATGCATGGTGTCCAACCAATTCCAAAAAGCACACCAAGCATCGGTGCACCTAGCAATCCACCAGTTGTTCTCATCTTTGGGCGGATAGTTGGTGAAAAAGGAAAACGTCCGTAGAAAATAAAACCTAAAAAGATTGTAAGCACTCCCAGAATTCGAGAGATTAACTCTTCATTTGCCGACAGTTGATTACCTAATCCGCCAAAAACCGCACCATAAGAAACAAAAACCAAACTAAAACCTAAAACAAATAGCAGTGAACCTAACAAAACCTTTCCGCGGCTTACTGAAAACCCTGCAGCAAAGGAAAGGTAACCCGGTACAAGGGGCAATACGCATGGTGAAAGAAATGAGATTACACCTGCAATAAATGCAAAGGGAAAAGCGGTAACTACAAAACCTGAGAAAATTTGATCTACAAAGAAATCTCTCATTCTGCAGAAACCTTCTCAATTAGCTCTGATAGAGATGCCACAGTGACAGCACCTGAAATTCGAGCAGCTACCCGTCCTGATTTATCTAAAATAACCGTTGTAGGGATAGCGTTTGCGGGCAAAGACCCCTTGAAGCCAATCAAGATGGAGTCATCAATAACCGTTGGATATGGGATCTTAAAGCGACGTTCAAAGGCTTCGGCATTTGCAGGGTTATCTCTAGTCAAGATTCCGATAAATGCAACATCGGTGTACTTGTTAGCTAAGGCAACTAATGTCGGTGCTTCTGCGCGACATGGAGAACACCAAGAGGCCCAAACATTTACAACTGCGACTCGATCTTTCTCGTAGGTGTAATTCTCTCCTGACAAAGTCATTCCTGTAATTGCAGGTGCGATCTTTCGATCAGTGATTTTGATATAAGTGGTTGATCCATCACCAGAAACAAAGCTTTCTTCCGCGCTAGAGCTGCCGCCGCCACCGCATGCAGTTAATGCAAAAGCAAGAACTATAAATGCGATGAACTTTTTCATTACTTCTTCTCTGGTAACAGATGACGCGCAGGCTCTGAATATGTAAGACCTGAAATCATTCCCTCATCATCAAAGTGAACGCTTGTCACTGATGCCAAAGTACATTCGCGTTTACGTGGATCATGAAGCAAGCGGCGATTTTCAATCGCGCTCCTTAAAATCCAAATTGGAAGCTGATGAGAAACACAAATTGCATCCTTGCCATTTGCCGCATCGCGAGCGGCAAAGATCGCAGCAAGCATTCGATTGATTTGCTCATCGTATGGCTCGCCCCAAGAAGGCTTCCATGGATTCCATAAATGTTTCCATGCAGCTGGATGACGCAGAACTCCATCGCCTACGCCAAAGGGTTTTCCTTCAAATATATTTGCCGCTTCAATCAAACGCTCATCTGTTGTAATTGAAATATTGTGAGCTGCTGCAATCGGTGCCGCGGTTTCCTGTGCACGTTGTAGGGGTGATACGTGAAGTGCTCCTAGATCTACAGTTTTAGACCATTCCCCAATTGTTTTTGCCATCTCTTGTCCACGCTCAGACAATCTCCAACCAGGCTGACGGCCATACAAGATCTTCTCTGGATTGTGGACTTCCCCGTGGCGAACGACATGCACTGTTGAACTCATGGGGAAAGCATAAAGCGTCTCTTATGCACTTCTCTCGCTAAGGTAGTGACATGGCACTCACAAGCAAACGGGCTGCCTTCTTTGATGTCGATAACACGCTTATTCGCGGCTCAGTAATTTACTTCTTGGGCCGAGGTATGTATCAGCGCGGTTACTTCACAAAGCAGGATATTTCACGATTTGTTTTAGCCAACCTGAGATTTCGCTTAACAGGCAAAGAAAACAAGGATGAGATTCAAAGATTCCAGGATGCCGCAACTGACTTTATTGGCGGGCACAACGTTAAAGATATCGAAGCCATTGCTCAAGAGATTTACGATGAATATGTTTCGCCAGCGATGTGGCAAGGAACAATTGATATCGCACAATCTTTGGTAGCAGATGGTGTTGAAGTTTATTTAGTAACCGCTGCACCAGAAGATATGGCGGTAGTGATTGCAAATAGATTAGGCCTAACTGGTGCGCTTGGCAGTAAAGCTGAAATCAGCGAAGGAACTTACACCGGTCGAATGAACGGTCCCTTGTTACATGGAAAAGAAAAAGCTGTTGCTGTAACTGAACTTGCAAATGAAAAAGGTTTTGATCTGAAGCAATGTTTTGCTTTTTCTGACAGTAACAATGATTTACCTCTGCTTCAATGTGTTGGACATCCATCAGCAATTAATCCCGATGCTTTGCTTAGCTTGCGTGCCATGGCTGAAGGCTGGCCGATCCATGATTTCCGTAAGGCTCGTTTTATAGGTAAGGCGATCTCTCCAATAGTTGTTCGTCTGGCCGCGCTAGGAACCTGGCTTACCCCGCGTAAGCGAAGAGGCTAATTAACAAGAACTGTTGATATGCCAGTAATGTAGGCAAGTTATGGAAATGCGCTCCTTCTCCGACTACCTACGTAGTGTTGATGATGCTGCCTTCTTAGATTTATTTAACGCCCGTCCAGATCTCATTACTCCTGTTCCTGCAGATATCGCATCCCTTGCTGTGCGTGCATGTTCTGCACCAAGCCTTGCTCGTGCAATTGATTCCTTGAATCACTGGCAGTTCCAAGTATTAGAAGCTGCAGCCTCAATAAATGAGCCTTTCACTGAAAAACAGGTCGTTGCCCTTACGGAAAAAGAGGCAAAAGGGGCTCTGGCACATTTAGTAATGATCGGTTTGATTTACCCATCAGAGGATGGAATGCGGTTGCCAACACAACTGCGTGATGTCATCGGAGCAGAACCTGCAGGTCTTGGCCCTGCATCAATGGCAAAGTTAAAACTATCTGAATTAGAAGATGCACCTGCGGATGCTAAAAAGGTTTTAGAGAGACTTATGTGGGGACCTCCACGTGGAAGTGTGGGAGATATCAAAAACCCAGGTCCTGGTGTTGCTTGGCTTTTAGAAAAGAAGTTTCTTGTTCCCCTTGATCAAAGAACTGTAATTTTGACCCGCGAGGTTGCAATTCATCTTCGCGGTGGGAAGATTCACAAAGAACGCTCAACAGCACAACCAAAGTTAACGGGCAGTAAGCGAGATGAGCGTCAAATCAATCTCGCTGCAATCGCAAATGTTTCAACAGTTTTGCGGTGGGTTGAAGAACTACTTAACTTTTGGGCTGATGAGCCAGCAGATGCCTTACGTGCCGGTGGTTTAGGCGTGCGTGAACTCAAAGTAATTGCAACACATTTAGGTGTAGATGAAAGTTGCGCAGCATTTATTGCAGAGCTTGCATACCTTTCATCCCTTGTCAGCATTGATGCTGATGAAAGAATTTTGCCAAGCAATAAGTTTGATATTTGGTTGATGCAAACACCTGCAGATAGATGGCAGATGTTGGCATCGCAATGGTTAATTACCTCGCGTGTAAGTGGATTAGTAGGTAGAGCTGAAGCCAAGAATGTGGCAGCCCTTGGTCCTGAGCTAGATCGTGTAAATGCAGCCCGTGTCCGTGCATTAACCCTGGATCTTCTGCGTGAAAACCCTGGCCTTGCCCCCGAATGGAATAGTTTTAAAGAGCTTCTTTTGTGGCGCGCACCTGTTCGAAGAAACTCATCCTTGCAGGAGGAGCTAGCGGAGTGGAGTTTGCGTGAGGCTGAATGGCTTGGAATTACAGGTCAAGGTGCAATCTCTAAGTTTGGTCTGGAGTTTCTAGCTGGCGATGATCTCAACTCGATCAATGAGGATCTACCAAAGACCGTTGATCACATTTTAATTCAAAGCGATAACACCGCTATCGCTCCAGGACCATTGGAGCATGAGATATCACAAGCACTTGCAATGATGGCGGAGATCGAAAGCCGCGGTGGTGCAACTGTTTATCGCTTCACCGAAGCAACAATCCGCAGAGCCTTAGATCATGGCAAGACCGGTGATGAGATTAAGAGTTTCTTAGCCAAGACATCAAAGACTCCAATGCCACAACCGCTGGAATACTTAATTGCAGATGTTGCAAAGAAGCATGGAAAGCTAAGGGTCGGAAATACCGCCTCATTTATTCGTTGTGAAGATACCGCGTTGATTTCACAAATTATGAATGACAAGAAATTAGAAATACTTTCTTTGAGAAGGATCGCACCTGAAGTTGTCATTTGTGACATGGATGCAACTGATGCGATGCGAGTTTTACGTGATGCTGGATATCTACCAGCGGGAGAATCTGCAAATGGAATGATCCTCACCGGTCCAAAATCCAATCGTGCAATTTCAAAGCCACGACCACCGCGCATCATTGGTGAAATCGAGGTTCCAACAGATGAGGTGATTAACGCAGCGATTAGAGTTTTAAGAACTGGTGAGAAATCAACACATCGCCAATCAAAGCTTCGCCAAGTTGCAAGCGAGGCGTTGGGTCAACTTCCTCGTACAACCGCAAATGAAACGATGGAGCTTCTCAATCAATTTATCGCCGATGAAAAGACCTTGTCGATTGGCTATGCCGATAACAATGGCGGCGTTACTCATCGAATAATTGACCCCATCCGGATAAGCGCTGGAGCCTTAATTGCTAAGGATCATGCCACTGGCGAGGTTCAATCCTTCAGAATTCCACGTATCACCGGCGTAGCACCGCTATAGACTTAACCCATGTTGGCCGACCTAGAAGCGTTAGTGAAGTTGGAATCTCCAACTGAAGATCTTCAGTCATGCCGCGATGTCATCGCTCTTGCAAATGAAATCGCTACCCGCGTCTTAGGAACTCCTGCAGATATCCGCGAAGTTAATGGGCGTCCCGTATTTTGGTGGGGCTCTGCAAATCCAGAGGTAATTGTTCTTGCGCACCTAGACACAGTGTGGCCAAAGGGATCCTTTGAACCGCTGTGGCAGGTTGAAGGAACCACCGCTCGAGGTCCAGGAATCTTTGATATGAAGGCGGGATTTATTCAAGCTTTGTATGCAATGAAAGGAATCTCTGAAGGCGCAGCTTTGGTTGCAACAACTGATGAGGAAACCGGAAGTGCAACGACAAAGGATTTCATCAAGGAAATCTCGGCAAAGGCCAAGGCTGTTTTGGTTTTAGAGGCGACTTTGGATGGAAAGGTTAAGACTGGTCGAAAAGGTACAGCGATGTACCAAGTAAAGATTCATGGCAAAGCATCACATGCCGGTCTTGAACCAGAAAAGGGAATCAACGCAACAACAGAAATTGCACATGCGGTGTTAGCGATTGCTGCAATGGAAAATTCAGAACATGGCACAACTGTTGTTCCAACAACATTGCATGCCGGAAATACAACAAACACAGTTCCGGATCTTGCAGTTCTTGATATTGATATCCGTTCATACTCGATGGCAGATCTACAACGGGTCGATGCTGCGATAAAGGGTTTAAAGCCAGTTAATCCAGCAACTCGTTACGAGATCACAGGTGGATTTAATCGTCCACCTTTAGAAACAACGTCAACGATGGCTTTGTACGAGCGTGCAGAAAAGGTTGCAAAAGAGCTTGGAATGCCGCCACTTGGCCATGCATCTGTTGGTGGAGCAAGTGATGGAAATTTTGCAGCTGCAGCAGGTGCACAGGTGCTTGATGGACTTGGCGCAGTTGGCGCTGGAGCTCACGCTGCGCATGAATGGGTAGATATCAGTACCCTTGAAGATCGCAGCAAGCTACTAAATGCGCTAATAAAGGATTTACTTGATGAGTGATGGTCCACTAATTGTTCAGAGCGACAAGACGCTTCTGCTCGATATCGACCATCCAATGTCAGTTGAATGTCGTAGAGCGATCGCTCCCTTTGCCGAATTAGAGCGCTCACCTGAACATATCCATACATATCGTTTAACTCCACTTGGTTTGTGGAACGCTCGTGCTGCAGGACATGATGCAGAGCAGGTAATCGATACCTTAATTAAGTATTCACGTTATGCCGTTCCGCATTCAATTCTTATCGACGTTGCCGAGACAATGTCTCGTTACGGACGTCTGCGCCTTGAGATGGATCCAGTTCATGGATTGATCTTGGTAACAACCGATACAGCGGTACTTGAAGAGGTAATCCGTGCCAAGAAGATCGCTCCACTATTGGGTGCACGCATTGATGCAGAAACAATTACTGTCCTGCCAAGCCAGCGTGGACAGATTAAGCAATCTCTGTTGCGTTTAGGTTGGCCAGCAGAGGATTTTGCAGGTTATGTAGATGGACAAGCGCATGAGATTAATTTGCAGCAAAGGGATTGGAAGATCCGTCCATACCAAGAGCTAGCCGCTGAAGGTTTTTGGCATGGTGGCTCTGGCGTTGTAGTTCTTCCATGTGGTGCGGGAAAGACGATTGTCGGTGCAGCCGCAATGGCGCACGCAAAAGCAACTACTTTGATTTTGGTTACAAATACCGTTGCAGCTCGCCAATGGCGTGATGAGTTACTAAAGCGCACATCTTTAAATGAGGATGAGATAGGCGAGTATTCAGGTGCAAAGAAAGAAATCCGCCCCGTCACAATCGCGACCTATCAAGTAATGACAAAGAAAAAGAATGGTGTTTACGCCCATCTAGATCTCTTTGATTCATATGACTGGGGTTTGATTATTTACGATGAAGTCCACCTGCTGCCTGCGCCAATCTTTCGATTTACCGCAGATATCCAATCACGTCGTCGCCTTGGCTTAACAGCAACATTGGTGCGCGAGGATGGGATGGAGGGCGAGGTCTTTTCCCTCATCGGACCAAAGCGTTTTGATGTTCCATGGAAAGAGATCGAAGCTCAGGGTTACATCGCACCAGCTGAATGTATTGAGGTGCGTGTAAATCTGACCGAAACAGAGCGCTTGGCCTATGCAACCGCAGAACCAGAAAACCGTTACCGCAATTGTGCAACAACCCGTACAAAGCGTGATGTTGTTGAAGCTTTAGTTGAAAAGCATTCAGAGGAACAGGTTCTGGTAATCGGTCAATACATTGATCAGCTAGATGAACTTTCCGAAGTTCTTGGAGCACCGCTAATTAAGGGTGAAACACCGATTAAAGAACGTGAGATTTTGTTTAATCAATTTAGAACCGGCGAGATCAAGTGTTTAGTTGTATCCAAAGTTGCAAACTTTTCAATTGATTTACCTGATGCAACAATCGCAATTCAGGTATCGGGTGCATTTGGAAGTCGCCAGGAAGAGGCACAACGTCTTGGGCGAATCCTGCGACCTAAGTCAGATGGTCGTGGAGCTAAGTTTTACTCTGTGATTTCTCGAGACACTATTGATCAGGATTTTGCACAAAACCGCCAGCGCTTCTTAGCTGAACAAGGTTACAGCTACAAAATTATTGACGCTGACGATGTTTTTCAAGGGAAGATCTAAACCGTTCTGGATCAACCCGCCACATGTCGTGGTGTTTTCCATCAATTAAAGTAACTGGGATTTGCTCGCCATACTTTTTTGATAACTCTTCATCGCCATCAATCAAGATCTCATTGATTTCAAAGTTCAACTCAACTTTCATCGACTCCAAAACCTTTAATGCATCCTCACAAAGATGGCAACCAGTTCGGCCATAAATTGTCACGATGGTCATTTATGAGCCCTTTCTGCCTGTTAATTTGCATAGAGAATTGGTAATTCCTACCCCTGACCTTAAACCACGCTGAGAGCCCTGATAGCGTTTGACCATGATGCGCAATAAGAGAATGGGGCCTATTGCCCTTGCAGGCGTATTAATTCTTGCGCTCTTAACCGCACCTACCGCACCTGCCCTTTCCTTTAAGCAGATTCCCGCGACTAACTGGGGACATATTTACGCAGGTACCGAAGCTTCGGTAACCCAAACCGCCCCGACCAAAAGTAAAAACCTTGAGATCAAATCCAAGTTTTCTGTTAAGTACAACAACTTTCCTGACTGGGCAAAGAGAGAGGTCCAGGCAGCTGTCGATGTTTGGTCTGCAAACTTTAAGTCATCGGTCGTTGTAAATGTTGATGCATCTTGGGGGCGTTCAAGTTCTTGGGGTGTTTTAGGTAGCGCCCGACCTGGTAGCTTCTTTTCAGCATTTTCTGGCGCACCAGATCCATCACTTTGGTACTCATCGGCATTAGCAAATGCACTTGCCGGAAAAGATTTAGACAAGGCAAACCCTGAAATTGTTATTCAGGTTAATTCAGCAGCTCCATGGAATACACGAGGAGATGGGTCACCAACTGGTAGCGAATACGATCTTCAATCTGTATTCCTGCATGAAATTGGCCATGGTCTTGGATTCTTATCCAATGATGCATACGATCCATTTTTTGGATTAGGAAGTCTTGATCAGCCAACCCCCTTTGATGCATATCTGCAAACAAGTGATGGTCGTCGCCTGGCTGATCTACCAACACCTTCAAAAGAGTTAGGTGTAGCGCTAACAACATCATTGGTGTGGTCAGGTGCAAATGCCATCAAAGCAAATGGTGGAGTTAAGCCAAAGATGTATACCCCTGCTCGTTACGAGTCAGGTTCTTCAACTTCGCACTTAGATGAGGCAACCTTTTCAAAATCAGGTGTTGATTCTGTAATGACTCCAAGTCTTGATCCAGGTGAGATTTTCAAAGAACCAGGACCTTTGTTATTGGCGATGATGGAGGATTTACGGAGTAAACCACCAGTTGGAATGGCCACTGATTTGCCGTTGTCTCCACGTAATGCACAGGCATTTACAGGTGATTCATCTGCTTTGATCTCATTTGATCCCCCAGCAAATCTGCGTACCGCACAAATTACTGAATACATCGTAAAGAACTTAAAGACTGGATCAGAAAGAAAAACTCTCACGAGCCCAGTACTCATCACAGGATTGAAAAATGGAACCGCGTACACCTTTAGTGTTGCTGCAAAGAATGCATTAGGTATTTCAGATCCCCTTGTAACAAAGGCGGTCGTACCTCAAACGGGGTGGAAGAGCACCATCTTTGATAGTGCTGCAGATGGAAAAACCGTTGCTAGTACAACCTTTAATGGACAACCAGCGATTGCGTATACCGATACCAAGAGCGGTGACTTAAAGCTTGCAACCTTTGATGGCAAGAAGTGGAAAAAGGTCACCGTTGATGGAGCTGGCGGTTCTGGTGGTCGCACAACCGACAACATCGCTGGGGCAATCAGCATGTGTGTCAATGGCAGCGGGGTAAAGCAAACTCTGCACATTTTCTACAGTGATGCCACTGAAAAAGATCTTAGATACGCAACTTATAACGGCAAGAGCTTTGCTTTTGAAACGGTAGATGGAAATGGAGCTTCAGTAAATAATTACGAAGACCCAATCCGAGTCCGTACTTCAAGTGATGTCAGTGTCGCAAATGCATGTGTTGCATCAGCTAGCGCGGTTCAAGTCTTTTACCGTGATGAAAGCCAAGGTGTACTTCTAGGTGCAGTTCGCACTAAGGGTGCACCTTGGAAATACGAGTTAGTTGATGGAGACCGTAAGACAGATGGACGTACTACAGGCGATGTTGGTTTTCATTTACAAGCGATCTTTGATGGCTCAAAAACATTTGTCGCATATGACTCAGTTGTATCCATGAACCAGAAGAAAGAGATGACAGCTGGTGCAATTCGTGTTGCGACTAGAACAT
>JACCDS010000688.1_pt1 | contig 17572 bp, 6 predicted proteins | sample 7446441 | NCBI WGS metagenome assembly JACCDS01 (sample SAMN15323445, study PRJNA562643) | freshwater metagenome | isolation source: river surface water | place: USA:Blue River Watershed | collected 2017-08-17
CAACATAACAAGTTGCCACCGTCTGCTGAAGAGCAAGGGCGAAGACATATCGTATCGAACTGTCAGAACCCATCTGACCAACCATTATTCCGCCATCGAGCAGCAGGAGTTGGTCAGGAACTTCACTTCCGAGTTGGTCAGATGGCGAACGGTCAATGTCGACAGAGAGTCCAGAATAGGCACACTGATGGCTGTCCTTGAGCGGAGGATGATAGATATCGCCGCCAATATCGATGGTCGTGGTGGTGAGGAAACGCTGAAGGCTACAGATGTCCTGTGCAAGCTGGCTTCCCAAATACTTTCGTGCCAATCCGAACTAGATTCGGTCAGAAAAGATAAAGAGGCAGTGTCGCAATTCTTGGATCAACTTCAGGATGTAATACGCCAGCATATCGACAACTCAAAAAATCATGAGGTCAAAAAGGGTCTCATTGAGTTGGTCGGGTCACTTGAATCAAAAATAGGAGGACTGTTGTCAAATGGATCGTCGCTCTGATCGCAACCAAAACTCAATCAATAATTCTGTGCCCATGTCTCGCTCATCGATGCAGCGCATCACTCCACAGAGATTGGTGAATAGCGTTCCTGCCCAAAAGCCTGATCTCTCCAGGCTGATGAGCCGTGCTCCTGGCGCGGGGCGCACCATGGGGTCAAGTGCAAGCCCCGTGCAGCTGCCCAACCAGTCTGCTGATGCAAGCAAGCAGGCTTCTGCATCTCGTGGATGCGGATGTTCCAGGAAGAAAGCCACATGACGATAGAGAAGGTGCAGCAGCTGCTCAGAAACAGCAGAAAGCCAGCGTCGACACGAGATGCCTCCGTGCTCATGTGCGCCATGAGGTTCTTGCCTGGCCCTGACAAGTCAATCGCCTGCGGACACTGGCAAGATGTTGAGAGTCTCATCAAATGCTCCGACATCACAAATCATATTTTTGTCCCGATGAGCATGCTGCGCCTCTCCCACAGCCTCTATACCAATTCTCTGTATGCGGAACACATGATTGCAGGCTGCTCACTCGATGCTGTCAGGAATTGTGTAGATGCCTCGATAATGGTTGGACTGATGGCGTCTGAACTCCCATTCAGTATCGCTGGCTCGGTCGGCGTTTTTCGAGGCAGCATGAGCAGATTTGGAGATCATGCTGCCTCAGTGGTCACCTCTGATCCGAATTGTGCTCAGAAAATATCCGAGCTGATGTCCCATCATGGCTTTAACATCCCCGTCTCTCTCGACACATGTCTGCAGAGGGTAAAGATGGCTGCATCTCAGGAATCATTTAGAATCAAGTTGCCGCGTTTCGGAATCAACGGAGTGTATGAGGCAGGTTCTTCGGAGGAGGCCCTCCAGAAGGCCCTTGATCAAGCTTATGAAGACGATCCTTCGAGACACTATCACAGGCGGCGTCCAAAACAGTTCACGGCTGCCTTCTATCTTTCCGACCCCGTGATCGCTGCAGATGTGGTCGAGCATGTCCCCCATGTGAAGCAGGCATCAATAATCAGATTCGATGTCGGGGACATGGTCGAGACCAAGTCTACGAACGGATTTTTTGGCGGGATGCGGGGGCGTGTGTCATCTGTGCGGGGCTCTCAAGTCACGGTAGCTTTCAGTAACGGCAAGGCTGTTACCTACAACATGGACGAGCCTATTTCTGCCTCATCCATTCAGAAAATCAGGAGAATATAAGTGCGCGGCGAGTCAGTGCCAACATACAAGGTTGATGTCGCAGGGATAGCCACCTCAGGGGGCAGTCCAACATTCGCCGCCAAGTCAGTCGTTCAGGTTCGCCCCAACTCAAAGGTATCCGTAACCTTTTCCGACTTCATTTCTGGCAACCCCGACAGGTTTTATGTCGACATGGTCAACCTGGCATCTGCCTCAGGGGCGACTGGCACATCGAATACGGGTCAACTAGCTCTAGATCGAAGTTTCCCATTTGATGTTGTTTTTCCGAGCAGGTTTTCGCGGATGTCTGCTGATTCTGTCCGTGACCTAATCTCATACGACCCAACAAAAAATGTTTTGACGGCAAATCTATCAGCCATCTATTCGCGGGGATTTTTTGATTTCGACCTCGTACTCAACATGGCTGATCGCGCCACCACCCCCATGCGATCAGTGCAGAGCACGCCTCTTCTAGAAATTTCTGCTCTTCCCGAAGCGGAGAATCACTTTTCGAGTGCTTCCGTCCGTGTCGAAAGACCTGACAATCCAGACTTGCACCGTGTTGTAATCTCGGAAGATGAACGCATTGATCCCGTCAATCTTTACGACTTGGAAACAGGTGGCCCAGAAACTTGTGATGAGAAACCTTACAGGTTACTGACCGATGGTTTTGCCATCCGCAGTGCTGCAGGAAATCAGACCTATACCGAGTTATCACTGACGGGCTCGTACAGGGTTCCTGCCAACTTCCCACTCTGGTCTGTCGAAGATGGCCTGACTTCACATTCATTCATCTCATCCATCAATTATCCTGGAGCCACTCCGCGTCTGAGGTCAGAAGTCAGGCATGTTGAGTATAATTTTGCAAATTCTGTATATTTCTATGACCAGGTGGTCACAAGGAAATTGGAGAGCAATGGTGGCTACAGTGGCAATCACCCCCTCATCCGCGTTCAGGATGTGTTTGATGCTGCTGTTCCGCATCGGGACAATTCTCCGATGCTGCAGTTCAGACGTGAATTCGTATCTCAAGAGTCAAGTTCCCTTTCGGAAAAGAACCGCAAAGATGCAAACTTTTTCCTATATCTCGACCCTCTTTTTGTGAATGCATCGGACATAGCAACCCCAATCTTCAATGTCCTTTTGGCACGAGAAGCACCGAGCGACCTTAAACTCACAATGAAATGGTCTGTTGCGGGAGACAGATTGGTCAAGAATAAGCAAGAGATTCAGGTAGAGGTGACCGCCCTCTGGGGTGCCCCCGACGGGGCCAAGAAGAAGAGATCGAGAACATTGCGCATCAAGAGGAACGTGGCGAGTTCACATCCTTGGTGCCGCTATACGACCTTTGGCAGCGGCGATCATGATGCTGCTTCGGGTTCGCCGATGAAGTTGCTCACGGTCAAAGATTTCTTAGACATATTGAAGTTGAATATATGTGGCACGGTGGATGGAGAAAGCCCATATGGAGACGGGGCTCAGGGTGGACTATTCCCAAACCTTTCCGATCTCGGGATCAATAAACCCGATGGCAAAGACACACCCGCTGTGACATGGCAGATTTTGCCTTCCTACTACGGCTGCTACCTCCTGCCTGCTCACCGAATCACATTCGGTTCGAGTGTGATAGAAATCGATGGCGAGGTTCGGGAGATAAACATATCAAAGAAGCCCACGTCGATCATGTGCAGGGGTCTTGAGAAGGCCGTGTCTCTTGACAATTTCTGCTGTCTCATGCCCCTCAACAGAAAACTCGGCGAGGCGGGTGTCCGTGGAGAGCTGAAGTCATTCTCCAAGCATGTTCAGGATGGAGACTTCGACCCAGCAGGCAAGGCTTACAGCCGTTTCTATAAAGACTGGACCCTTGCATCTGCTGTTTCCATATTGCGTGAGGGCAGAGACTACTTTACCGTCACAAGTCCTAGAACCCAAGAAGAAATTGATATGTCATTCGGCAGTGCACCGCCACGTTCTGCACGGGAAGCAGGCACCCAATTGCGACTAATCGGCGCGGCACATCTGGGTATATCCGTGCATTTCCTTGCGGAGGACACGGGTGATGGTGGTGACTTTGGAAAATCAGCACCATCCTATCTCATCTCTAGATTGTCGGATGAAGTTCCTAACCAGTCTTACAAATCTGCCCCAGTGGCAAGGCTGAAAGATATTGGTTCAATCGGCGCCTGTCTGATGTACGTCGATGCATCTATGTTCAATGAGCCGAGGACAAGCCTCTCACCATCTCCCAACAATTTTGGTACGGATCCGCTAGACTATCCGCATGGAAAGTCGGGTTCTATCTGGCATGTGTTGTACACGACGGGGTCAGGCTCTGGCATGAAGGGAGACCTGTATCTAGATTCCAACTACAAATCAGGGTCTTCTGCTCTCCTCGATCCATTCCTCCATGGCTCCAGATACCAGGTGCTGGCAGAGGGTGGTGAGGCTGATCAATCCTCACGCAGGGTTACAATAAATTCATGCTTCGACTTTCCTGGCAGGCTGAAGCCAACTTCCGATTTTGCTAAGAATGATCTCCTAGATTTTGGTCTGTCGACAGGTAGGTACGGCGGAAATTACGCCAAGGTTACGACAAGCGCCAGCAATTCCGATGGGGTATGCCCTGTCAGCGGCAAGGGCACTTCCCAACTGAATGTCGTTTATGCTGCTTCAGCAGCAGTGACACAGAGGAGGCTTGAGGTCAAGCCCGACAGCTATGATTCTCTAAGTTCTAGTTCTAGTTCTAGTTCAAATGCAAGTTCTAGCTCTAGCTCGAGTTCAGGTTCGACAACGAGCAGTTCTTCTTCGTCGTCTGGAACTTCCAGTTCCAGTTCGAGTTCTAGTTCATCAAAGTCTTCCTCATCATCCTCTTCATCTCAATCAAATGGTTCATCAAGTTCATCAAGCAGTTCTTTCCGATCCATATTTGTTGATTACACATTCCCAGCAACTGTGCCCTACAAAATCGTCGACTCTTCGGTCGCCTCCTCTTTTGGATCGACCTTCGGTGATTTCGAAGACGAGATTTGGAAAGATTTTGGAACTCTTGCGAGGCTGATGCCAAGTGCGGTGGTAAGACGCGGCGACAACATGCCTTGGCTTGAGCTAGATTTTCTCAAGTACAGCACGGGCACCCCATCGGACGATATCTCCGATCCATATCAGGAAATTTCTGCAGACCCATATATCAGTCCAATCGATCCCTATGCGTCTGTGGTGGTTACTCCTGGAATGTTCGCCGTGCGCGAATACTCTTACCGGGAGATAAATCCACGCGTTGGGCTACACATCAGGTGGCGTAAAAAGATTCAGGAGCCGCGAGCTTTTTCCTTCTACCTGCGAGACCGGAGATTCCGCTCCCTTGCCGATCTGAGGGACGATATAAACAAGCGTGTCGGAAGATTCGGCATAAATGCTTCTGCGCTTGTCAAAAATCCAGAGTTGCGTGACCAGAGAACTCTTGTTGCGGTTCCCAAAACTCCCATCCTGTACACCCAGGATTCAGAATCACCCGCCTCGCCATTCGATCCATACGAGCCGAGGTCTCAGGGTTTTGAGCAGACAGCTGACCCGTACTCCCCTGAAGACCCCTATTTGCCTCCGCAGCCCACCATAGGTCAGGTGTTGCGTCCACCTGCGAGCCTGACTGGATCTGTCGATATCACTGACTCAAGTCCATCCACCTCCTCCCAGATGGTGGTGAGTTTGCGCCCATTCGGAGGGAAGAGACCGCAGGTTGTCGACGCCACTCCGACCAATGTGCGGGCTGTCCTCCATGACCCTGCGGGTAAGGTTTCTCCCCCCAAGGGCTGGTCATGGTCGCAGGAAAATGTCCACGGAGTGATAGGCAGGGTGCTCCGGAGGAATTTAGAAACCCTACCAGGTGTTCCTGTGCTTCCTGACCTTTCTCAGGGCATGACCTGGAAGCAGTTGAGTCAAGATGTGTGGTATCCATCGGCCAACGGCCAGGTGCCGATGCCAGCAGAAAAGCCGAGGGAGAGAAGTGATGGCTGACAGACCACGTGACCTTCCAGGCGTATCTGAGATAATTGGAACTATACCTGCAGTTTCATCTCCACTCGCAGATGATGATGCCCCGCCCATGTCCCTTCCCGAGGACAGCGTTGGCCTGCGATCTGCCTCCTTCACGGATGGATTCAAAAATATAAACCAGAATGTTTCCTACCGAGCTGGCACGAGCATCTTCGAATCACTCCAGGTGGCATTTGGTGGAGTTGTCGATGCTGGTGTGGTGGAACCTGATCCGCTCCCCAACACATTTCTCGATCCTGCCAACAATGTCTACTCGACTGTAGAGTTCAGTGTTGTCGACCGTGATGAAGTCATACTGCTGGTGAGGATACTTGGCAATGACAACAGGTTCTATCCGCGCCCCAGTGACGACCCTGATGCTGCCCAAATTTCTCTGCGGGCGGAGTATGACAATGGAGCGGAGTTCTTCTCCTCTGGGCCGCTCCCTGTGGGTCCGAATACGGGAAATCAAAGTTTTCAGCAAACGGAAGAGATTAGAACGACTACAGGTGAATTCGAAGATTCGACCTTCAAGCCCTTCATCTTCAGGGTTCCCCTGCGGTCGATCATCACCTTTGTCACGATACAGAGTTCTACCTACAGCCTTTCTCTATCCCTCCGCGTGCGCCGTAGCCCAGGCGTTATAGATGAGTTTGGTTTCTTGGCGATCAACCGCACAAATGCTGGATTCAGCATGTCCGAGAGCAGGGTTGCCAGATCATTTGGACTTGTGATGGATCAGGTTGGCGCATGGGACATACTTGTCAGCCCAGAGGCCATCTGCAGCCTGACCAGCTCAAGTGCCGAGGCGAACTTTTCCTACACAGGAAAGCTGTATGGGCGTGAGCCACTCGATGTGGACGAAAGTTTCATAATGGGAATTGGTGATCCGAGTGTTAACTCCGACAACGACATACTCAGCTTCACCAACAATCTGCCTGATCAGGTAAAAAACAATATCTCCATTTTCCCCGTATCTGGATATCCTCGCGTGTGGGTGTTGAGGCTTCAGCCCCCTGTGAGGGCGTACCTGATGGCATTGAGGGCATCCGCTCCCCCCAACTCATTGCAGGGATGCTTTGTGGATATACCCCTCTATGCACGGGGGACAAGAAGTCTTGCGGAGGGCACCGCAAATGTGCGGGTATTTGCAGAGGTTGCATGCGTCTTCGACTACAACTTCTGTGAGTTCTACTGGAATCTAGGTAATCCGCTGCCCAACAGACCTGCATCACCAATCACAACCACCATCGAGGTGAAGTTCGAGGAGTTGATTGACTGTGGCACCGATGCCACCGTCGATGATGAGGGAAATGTCACAGCAACTTCATTCTTCATCGTGACCGTAAAAGACCTGCCTGCCCTTGACAACGGTAACCTGCTGCTGCTCCTGAAGATGCCCACCCCTCCTAGTTTTTTGCGGAGGATATATAGGCCAAGCGATCAGATTATGCTCCGTCTGAAAAGATTGCCCACAGGGCCAGGCAATCCACCATGGGAATTCGATTGTCAACAACTGACTGCCACCGAGTTGGCAGGAATGAACAAACTAAAGATGTACATCGGTGGTGCATTCACCAACCCAATCACCGATCCTGCTGAGATTGCCACGAGATCAGTGACAGAGCCCAAGATTCTTGTGGTTCAACCCCGATTCAATTTCCCTCCCGCAGATGAAATTGCTCCAGACACTGCGACTGAAAAGGTTGCGGGCAGCATTGGCTTCACATTCAGAAACTGGAGAAATGCCGACAATGTTAAATTCTCGGAGACAATACTGCTCGCAGCGGAATTCTTCTACCCGAGCAGTGCTGCAATCGACCTAAAAATTCCGCTACAGGCCAAAGTCTACTACAATGAAGACCGGAGAATCTTGACATGAGCATCATCATCAAGCAGGCCATATGGTGGCAGGCTGCAGCATATTCCCCCGCAACCCCCACCGATGATTTTGATCCTGAGTCTCCAGATAATGGGATGTCCTCGCTTGAGCTTGAGCCCCCGGATCCAGCCAACCCTGCAGACCCTGCGTATTACACCTCCCCAACCACCAATATTGTTGCAGGCAAATTCTGTGGCAGCCTGCGGGAATTCTCGCTCTCGGTAGGGGACACTGATGGAGACGGGAGCCCCGACACTGTATTCGATTCGGCCACACTTGGAGTGAGATTTGGCGATCCCACACTTGCAGACGCTCGCGTGGTTTTCAAGCCTAGCGCCGCAGAGGCGACCAAGATTTTCGGCGCTCCGAAGCCAGTCGTCGCCATCGCCGATTTCGCAAATGTCCGTGTGCCCCTCTCCTACATGTTGATGGGAGTTTATAATTCAGATTTGTCACAGCAGTGTTCTGATCGATCACTGCCCGACAGCTGGTTCAAGCACTCCACCATCCCAGGCGACCTGGTCGACCCTGTCAGTCTCGACCTGCTGAAACAGGAGATGGCGCCCCGTGTGCAGACCACATCGGATGGTGAGGATGCTGGTTTCTTTGTAAAATTCCCCAGACAAGACGATGTCACCCAGATCGGCTGCTGCGGCGTCATTGTCGAGCCTCCCGGGTCCTCCACCACAAGCGGCACAGGTCAATGCACAACAGGTCCAACCTTGCGAGCATACGCAGGTACACCTGAAAAGACGCGCATATGGGCGGTGCGTGCTGCCGTCAGGGGCGCCATCGAAGCCAACCTTCCTCCCGATGCATCTGCATGGAGGTTCACGGGACCCAATCCGCAGGAGCTTGTTTATGCAGAGTTCGATGATGAAGCGCTTCTTGACAGCGGGATCGACACGGCCCTGATCACATGGCATCACGCCGGATTCGTCGTGCTTGAGGACAACCATGGCGCATTTTTCCCAAACGATTTCTGTGGCGGCAGCAACAATGATTCGAGCAATTTGGGCAACAGTTACAATTACGAGAAGAAACTGCCCGTAGACATCGTCGACATTGCAAGGGATGATAGGGGGTGGCTCTGGGGGATATGCACAGGCCCAAGCCGAACGGAAGGCGCAGACCTCGCTGTGGCTCCAGAAACAACAGTGGATGGATTGTATCGCATTCTACCTGGTGGGTGGACCTATGTCAGGGCTGATGCCATATCTTTCGGCGGCCATCTCACTGGTGAAACTGTCAAGGTGACTTCGCGACTCGTCGAGAGCAGAATGGGTGGTGGAGTCGGAGGATTCCAGAAAGTTTCCTGTGGAGATGGATATACATTATATCTGACGGCTGACGGCAAGGTTGAGTTCGTATCTTCGACGAGCTCCCCTCCCAACACTCCCCCTGCAGATGTTCTGTCTCCTGATGGGACCATCATCGACATCGCTGCTTCATCGACGCATGCTGCATGCATCATGGCTGATGGCAGGCTCAGGGTGTGGACTATGGATGGAACTTCTGGAGTCTGGCTTGACGGCAACGACGGGACGGGCTTCCTCAAGGTCGCTTGCGGAAATGGCATTACATGCGCCATAAAGACCAACGGCGACATCCAGGTCTGGCATCCGACAGTGGTTCCGCCCGTGCGCACCGATCCGACGAAAGCGTTTGTACAACTCGATTGCGGCACAGGTCATGTCGCTGGTCTGACCATTGACAACGACCTTTTCGTATCAGGAACTTATACTTCGGGAAATGCAGATTTGACTCAAACTGGCGTATCCGCTTTTGCATGCGGTGATGACTGCACCCTGTTCTCACTCCTCTCCGCACCCAGTGTGATTGAGTTCCGAGGACCAGCAGATAGCCCCTTGAGTGCACCTCCCACCCAAACGGACGAGGTCAAGTCAATTGCTGCAGGCGACAGGCACGCAGTGGCGCTTGTGAAACCTGCAGGCACAAACCCTGGGTTTCAAGCGTGGACATGGGGTGATTCTGGCGCCACCCTGACGGGCGTCCCCCTAACCTATGGTGCGTCCCCACTGTCTTTGGATGGTCAGGTACAGGTTTTCAGGGCAGCCTCCTGCGGCAGGAGGCACTCATGTCTCATCACCAATGGGACGCTGCTTGAGCCCCGTTATTCACCTGCCCGTCTCATCTACCGTTCGAAGATTTCTCTCGGCTCAGGTGTGACTGTCGAAGATGAGCCCATCGCAGTCGTGAATTCATCTCCCAATACGGGGGCTGCAATCGCCCAGCCCCAACGGTGCGACAGTTCCACCATAATTCTGGGCAGATCCGACTACGCCGACAACCCGTTTGACTTCACCGAGAGGGTTGGTCTCAAAATTTACGACCCATCGGAACGGACGGTGAGGATCATCGCTGCCAGGTGGAGACCACACAGGCTCGCAGTTGGCACTGGCGACGAGAACCAGCTCAGCTGCACTGCCAGCATTGAGACGAGCAGCTCGCACAAAATCCTTCCATCCGCCGCAGGTCTTGCCGAGGTGTCCATACCTACGAATATAAAGGATTTGAAGGTTCTTGAGCGACCCGACACATTGGGGACGGTGTCCTATGAAGATGCTGGGCCGAATGCTTCTTTTGCAGTCATCAACAACAGGGCAGTCCAGGGCAACTTTGGCAATATGCCTGTGCGAACCACATCGGTGACGGCTGCAAACAATGCAACCGTATTCTCATCTGGCTCTTCTGGAACCCAGTTTGTCTACTCAAGCAATCCTGTCGGCGATTCCCGCCCCTTCCTGCCAGGAAACACCTTGCTGCACACTGTTGCTGCCCATGTGCTCATCCGTTATGAGAATCTAGCCTTTGATACAGGTCAGCCAGACTGGGCTCAGGTGCCTTCGCTGCTGAGGTATTCGACTCCATTCGAAACCGCACTTGCAGCAGTGCCGTACAGTGGCGCATCTGTAGGTCGAGAGTACCTGCGCCCTCCCACGCTGGGGTCACTCCCCCCAATTGAAATCAAGAGAACCACTTCCGAGTGGCGCCTGCGCTGCGCGGTTCCAGAGGGCGAGGTTTCTGTTGCAGGGTCCACATCTCCTGCCTTTACCATGAATTTGCCTGCAACAGTTGCCGATGATCCAGATGGCACGGGGGGCAATTTCTCTTCCCGACTGGCAGATGTACAGGTGGGAGGAGGCAACCTGACTGCCACTGGTGTCCTGAGCACAAGATTCATCGCGTTTGATGACTTCTTCTTGTCTTTCATGTCTAATGAGAGCAGTACCTCTACTCCATGGTTTTGGACGAATGAACTCGGTGCGTCAGTGCCGATGGCAACGCCCACGACCGTTCAAAATGTGAACTTTTATTTCTTCAATGTCCGACATGTCCCACCGAGAGATTCATCATCAGAGTGGCGCGTGGTTGACCATGTGAATGTTCATCTTGCTGGAGCTGCTACAGCACAAAAGAGAGTTTTAGGCGCAGGTCTACTCCACCGATGGCAAAGTGGGTCAGACGAATACATGAAAGGGGTTGCAGTCGTTTCATCTGGAGGGACAGGCGCGACGACTGCTCATGCCATTTCCATCAGTCATTTCACCTATAAGAAGCCGTCCGACACGGGCGTGTGGGGCTGGGAAGGGAACGCCACACAAGGGGGGATAACCTCTCCATTGCAGGTATTTACAGCTTCTGCAGGCACTGGAACTGCAACTAATGCTGTAACTACGGTTAACAATCAAAATGTGCAGAGCGAGAGACATATAGTTGTTGGCAGTTTCGGAATCATCATGCAGAATCGCCAGGGCATCGGCGGCAACAACTGGTGGCGGTGCATGTACTTCCCACGAACATCGACAACCACTTTCGAGAATGACAGTAATTTCAATCCGATAGCGACAGGGACATGGGTGGGTGGCAACGCCTTTACCCTCCTGAGGCCTTTTGTGGCACAGTCCAATTCGGGAGATAACTTTGTATTCATCGAGAGAGGGACGAATAGTGGTCGCGACGCCGTTTATTTCTACGGGCAAAATGGGCTTTTGAGTCGTGGTGGACTCACATTTTCGGCTACATACAACTCTGCAGCCACCAGCACGGGAAATCCTGATCAGGGGCAGATGCAATTAGGTGTAGCGGCAGATATACCTCATGTATACGGTTGTAATTTCGCTCGTCGTGGCGATAGTGGCTCAGAAGTCATTTATGTGATGCAAGGCCAGGTGGGTATCAAGGCTCGCGCCGCCGTCGGTTTTACAGTCCGATTTATAACTGTGTTCAATAGACCCCAATTTTGGCCCGTTATACCACCTGGCGGAACTGCAGACTTAAGTTTGCCGCCGAGGAACAATGTAGCCCTCATCCACTCTCAGGACGGTCAAACTCCCCTGCTCCTCTTGGGGGATACCGTGGCGATGGCGGGCGGCACGGGGCAGCCACGATTTATCCGGGTGTACAAAGTCGAAACAGACGCAGCAGAGCCTGCGCCATTGGAATATCTTGGTGTCCTCGTATTCCCTCCAACCCAATCTGGGGCGCCGTTCAACTGGAGTGGTCAGACACTCCACACCACATCGGATGGTAGATTGTGTGTCAACACGGCTGATGAGTTCTGGGTGTTCGACATAGTCTATAATGAATCGGTTTCTGCATCTGCCGAGCCATCTGAGTTGAAATCGGTGCGCGCAGTACACTACTACCCAAACCCGAGCAGGGAGTCAATCAATGAAGATGAGGCGGATGCTTCAGCTAAAGGCACTCCTTTGTTACTCTATACCAATACGGCCACACGACAGTATCCAGTAGACCTCCTTGGACAAAACCGTCAGGCAAGTGCATCAGGTGAAACCATCGGAAGTTGGGCACAATTTAGAGCACAAAATGGATCAATCATCTCATTCGAGAACACTCGGGAGGGCTTGCGAATATATAATGGTGCTCAGATAGTCGCCAAGATTCCCAATGGTCAAATCAGATCTCGACGTCCTGGTGCCCCCTCATTGACATCAGGAGGACTTTACTTCAGCGGTCAAACAATGCCCATGCAGGCGCCATGGGGCAACATGTGGGCAAATATTTCTGTCGGAACGAGAATTATTACTGGGAGCACGCAACGCGTTTTATTTGTGGGTGATTATTTTGGATTTTTCGACAGTTCGAACAATTCTATTGGTGGACTCACTCGCGAACGTATCACGGAAGACTTCATATGGATTACTGAATTCAACGCGAGGAGGGCTCAGGTATCCCGGGCGGATGGGCAGACTGTCGTAACCGCCCTCCCACAGGAGCGGATTGCTGGTCAGTTGCCGTACACGAGGGTGAAGGAGAAGTATCGCCTCAACGACACGCTCTACTATCCTCTTGGTAGCGGGACTCCCATCAAGGTTGAAGGCACACTCCCAACTGATCAGAACCTCTGGGTCTACTGGGGAAGAAAAATATTCAAGATAGGGACACAGGCTAACCTGCCAATTGTCGAGTCCACATTTGACATTTCTAGCATCGGAAGTGATCTTGAGCGGTGGTTCCACAGTCCACTCGGTGACACAACAGAAGGCTACAGTGACTACCTGGATGGTTATGTGACATCTGCCGCAGGCAAAAACATACTTGTCATCGCCAACTCCAGGTGCAGGTACCAATCCGTAGAAGACACGGCAAACCTTGACCCAGGAAGGATGGAGATTGCCATGCTGGGCTGGAACGGCTCGACCTGGACGCCTGCAGGCAGCATCATGCTCAATAGCAGCACCATCCCCGAAGCAGACAGGGGCGTTAAATACCATCCCGACAGTTATCTGCCCCAGAGGCTTTCTTTGGCTGTCTCGGAGGATGGCCTGATTGTATGCGTCGCAGGTCATGTGTGGGAGGTCGATGAACAGGGCTTGCCCCGCAACAGTCGCATATCCGTCTTTGCCAAGAAGAAAGGTGGATATCAATATCAGGTATCCATACCGAATCCATCGGCTGATCCAATCATCAACTTCGCCTCGCGGATGGAAATAGCTTCCGAAGGCGGGGGAAAGTATCGCCTCAATGCCTACTCCCCTCTCGACCTTGCGGTCTCTCCAACCACCACTGTCGATACGAACGCTGAATACTCCCCCCACAATACGGTCAGCAGCTACCTGATAGATGCACAGGGCGTTGCCGCCTCTGTGATCGAGTGCAATGATCTTGTGGCGGCGGGAGATGTCAATTTTGACAACAGTGCAGCCGCCAACCTCAACCACTGGGTCGCCTCTCCTTCCCCTGCCTTTGACGGGATGCAGTCGGCTTCGTGGGCAGGGAATCTCCTCGCGATCACCACCCTTAACCGTCTGATGATGCTCAAGTCAGACCGCTCCAATTGGTCGATGCAAGGACATAAGGATAGGCCATATCTCTTCAATGAGGTTGACGTGTTGCAGGCGAATTTCTCCTCTTACAAGGATGCATTCACCTGTGCCGATCCAGGATGCGCGTTATCGACGGGCACGATCAAACTCCCCTCTCCCGCAAATGGAAAACAGGCCCTTGACGGGAGGGTGCGTGCCTCGTTCTTCGTGCCCAATGCCACCACACAGCCCAACCAGCAGGGTTTCTACCAGATCGACAATTCTGCAGGAACCGAAGCGGGATGGTTCACCGCAATAAAAACGGATAGCGAATTCTCCAACTTCAGCCATTTCAGGTTGGGAGATGCGATTTCAGAAACTGCGAAGCCATCTCCTGGTGAGCCGCTTTTTGATCCTGCGGTTCAGGGTGCATTCAGGCAGGTTCCACTTTCTGGCACAACCACGGGAGAAATGACCGCAGTCGGCGGAAATTCTCCATGCACAGTCAGGAGACCCCTGTTTGCAACCCTGCCAGGTGGAACTGGGGAAATAAACTGGCCATTCACCGCCGCGCTGAGGGTGGAACCTAGATATTTGCTCCGTAGCGACGAGCCGACAACCCTGCGGGCATGCGGCATTTCAGGGCTTGATCTGGTCGATGCAGGGGCGGTGGGTCTGACCCGCAATGCCCAAAACATCCTGGTGCTGAAGGACGGCATGGATATGGATTCAAAGGGAAATGTGCAGCCATCCCTGACACAGACCAGTTGGCCTGCAGGCAGCAAGAGGGTGACGGATGGCGGTCAACTGGTATCTGTCAGGGTCGAGGCTACAGGCATCGTCACGCGCAGTTTTACCAAAACTGGAATATTTCCAGAGTCAGGCGGCACCGGAGTCAACACCATTTCTCAGCGTTTCGGAATCAAGAGACCCGCTGCGATCACCGTCGGGGGCGTGTCGGCATGTGGGGCAGGAGCATTTGACATTGCAAGGCCTTCCCGATCACCATTTGCACCTTTCGAAGGGCGGGCGGGTGGATCCGGAGCAGCACCGTGGCTGCTTGTTTTTGAGCGTCACGGTTTCGATGCGCAATATTTCTCCTATTCGGCAGGAGATTTTGGGGCCAGAACCCTGAGCGTTGGCAATCCTGACGAGATCGTCCATGCCGACCCCTTCTCCGTAGACCCTCAGGCTCCATTCGATCCCATCGGAATTGTCCCTCGCGTTGGCTGGTGTGGCGGCAAGGCATACCCGATGGGGGCAAACTCAGAAACGGTTGCGGAAGCCATGTTGCGGATGTTGAGGGGGGTATTTGACCCCACGACAGGAGCCGTCTTCAATTCCGACCGCATCGCCCTCGCCACCTCTGACTCACTTGTCGGAACCGACGCTCCAGCTACCTACCAGTGGAGTTTCCCTGCCCCGACAGGAAATGTTTTCAGCCACCAGAAATGCGTGTGCGAGTCCACCCCCCTCGAAGCCTTCGAATGGCTGAGAAGGATCACCCGGAGGACATACACCCCCACTGCGGCAGAATGCGCCCTGCGGGCGCTCCATGGCGCAGGGACTGACCCCGACGCCGTCGCCCCCTTCTTCAACAGATTTCAGGAGAATGGGGTTCAGCTCAAGAGTCTAGTGTTTGTGCTCACCTGCAACGGGACCATGGGTGATGAGTCTGTGACTGGCACACCGATGGAATCTCCGGACGAAAACATCTTGAGGACATGGGCACAGACAATCGTGACTAACTTGACGACAGCGGGCATTTTCGGCGCACAGAGTTCTGTCCATTTCGTGGACATGATAAAGCGCAATCCCGGGAGTCCCTACAGGAGGGCTTGTGAGATGCTTGCAGAAGTGTCAGGTGGTAGCTACATATCCCTCGGAAGGCCGTGGCCATCTGCAGGGGCAACCTGATACAAAGAGATGCTCAACCCATTTGACCAGACACAATACAGCAGCCAATTGGCACCAGTGGGAGGCACTTATGATCCCAACCCGCTGTACTCGGGAGGCATCCCCAGTCTGGTCGCCTCCCTGCGCGATGCAGCCAGGTTGCGGCAGGAGTCGATCAGGCTGGGATATATGGACGGCAAGGGTGGTGGGCCAGCCCTCGTCGACCTGTCCCCCACCTCGCTAGACACAGAAGGTGCTGTGGCAGCGACCACCCGTGCGGTCGGTTCTGCCATTTCTCAATTTTTCTCTGGCAACCAATTCTATGACTGGTGGGCACGGGGAAGGTGCTCGTCCCCTGGTCCTGAGGACTATTTTGGATTTTTTCGCAAGTTGGAGGGGACTGCGCCATCGGATTCTTTTGTCAGCACGGTTGCTGATATAGGGGTTTCTGATGCTGACCTCTTCACCTGCGTCGAAGGGGTCACATTCAGTGGCGATCTGGTCGACTTTCGCAACCAGATCATAGCCTGGGCAGCGGCATCCACCAGAATCTTGAATGGTCTGGTCTTTGCCCACACGGGACTGGAAACCCCACTCCCCAACATAACATGTGGCAGCGTCACGGGAGATTGTGGCGGCCCATTTATCTTCGCCCTCGCAGCAGGGGAGACAGGTCCCGTCGACTTCCTCATCGATGCATCTGCTGCTGTCGTCTGCGACAACAACGGGCAGCCATACGGTAACATCTGCATCCAGTGGTATGCAGGTCGACGGCCAGGCAGGCTCGTAATAGCGCGAACAGCAGGAAACACAGCAGAGGATTCTGCCGTGGTGAGGAGGCCCTTGTGGGGGCTGTCCACAATCGGAACAAGCGCCTCGAATCGCGCATCTTGCGACAACCCTTCGGGCGTCGGATTCTGCAACCCGATACTGTACGAAACCTTCGTCACAGGCGACAACTTGCCACCGCTCACCTGGGTTCCAGAGCAGGGTGCAAGTTCTGTCGAGCCCATACCGCCCTACATGATTTTGGTGGATTCTGGCTGCGTTGCCACGGCCTTCGAGACACCCGAAGCCCCGTGGCGCGACGGTCAGGGGGAGGCTGATTATGTATGCCTTGAGATCAGACCAGAATATCTGGGCATATCCCAGTTTGTGGGTGGAGGGGTTGACAATCCAGGGTGGATGAGGGAAACTCCTGCCCCGCCGCAAAAGTTGCTTGCGGGCTACCAGTGCACATTCAATTGCTGTTGCAATGGCGGCACATGCTCGGGCGCCGAGCTCGTCAGTGTCAGTCTTCCAGGCAGTCCAACTATAACCTGTCCGTGTGCGGATTTTCCAAGCACATGCGGGAAGGCAGGCTGCACTGGCGTCGTTGACAACATAGTGGTGCAGGCAAATTCCTGCGAAGAGGCCTGCGTACTGTGCGCCCAGGCGATGCCGAGTGCTCAGTTCCAGTGTGCAGATGGGCTTGGTATTGGAGATTGCGGTTTTTCTTCAAGTTCATCTTCAAGTTCATCTTCAAGTTCATCTTCGAGTTCATCTTCGAGTTCATCTTCTTCAAGTAGTTCTTCATCCAGCAGCAGCAGCAGCAGCAGCAGCAGCAGCAGCAGCTCGTCCTCTTCCTCCAGCAGCAGCTCTAGTTCGTCTTCTTCCTCCAGCAGTTCCAGTTCTTCATCCTCTTCCGACAGCAGTTCCAGCTCATCCTCTAGCAGTAGTTCGAGTTCATCCTCTAGCAGTAGTTCGAGTTCATCCTCTAACAGTAGTTCGAGTTCATCCTCTAGCAGTAGTTCGAGTTCATCCTCTAGC
>JACCDS011003502.1_pt1 | contig 17559 bp, 26 predicted proteins | sample 7446441 | NCBI WGS metagenome assembly JACCDS01 (sample SAMN15323445, study PRJNA562643) | freshwater metagenome | isolation source: river surface water | place: USA:Blue River Watershed | collected 2017-08-17
CAATGAGCTCGATAGCAGCCTCTCGTTGTTCCATCAGTTGATGACGTTTGACCCCCAATGCCCCCAACTGCTCGACCAGTGGGACACATGCGACGATACTGTCGCGCTCCGCCGAGAGCACCATGGCCCGCCGTTCGAGCGCCGATATGTCCGCCGTTAGGGCATCGCGCTGCTTACAGAGTAGGTACTGTTCGTAGAGATACAAGCGGCCCAGTAGTCTACTTGCCATCTCAGACTCGCGTGATCTATCTAGTTGTTTCTCTAGCAAGGCAAGACGTTTCAACATCGCACCGCGCTCTGTATTGGAGGCGTTGGCCTGGCGTATCGCCGCTAGTTTATTAGTGACGTTCGCTATGTTTGCCTTGGTTAACTCAATGTCCTTGTTGAGATCGGCTATGCGGCGCATCTCCGTTATCTGAGACTTGAGTGTCGCGATTTCACTAGCCACCGCCGTGTTGAACTGCCGTGTCTCGACGTCCAACTGCATGGTCTCCGCCAGTTTGCCCCTAGTCTGCATCAGGTCCGCAGAGAGGTCATCGTGCTCCCTCTTAAGCCGTCTGTAGGTATCATTCTCACTCATTATACGCCTTACAGTGGCTATCTTAGCGGCAAGTGCACGTCTCTCGGCGTCGACCTCATCGTTCTCCCTCTGTATACTTATGGCGCGCTCAAGAGCGAACTCAACCCGCTTCAACTCGGCCACGAGTACTCCATGCTCTATCTCCAGATGCTCAGCCGTGGTATTGTCACTCTCTATCTGCCTCGCCACATTGATTTTACGCATCATCTCCTGCCTGCGTTCAGTGATAACCGCGTTCTCTTTTCGCGCCCTCTCGGCCTCCACGAGCCGCCCCTCAGCCCGCACCAAGTCCTCTGCAAGGATACTCTTGTTGTGCGTGCAGCTCCTACATGTGGCCTCGAACTGTAGACCTAGGGCAGCCCTGAGCTTATCAACCTGCGCCCGAAGTACGTCCACCTCGCCGCCCACTACCCTCAACACAAGACCCCCCAGTTCACCCTCCAGTTCTCCGATGTTATCATGCGGATGCCGCGGCTTCAGCTGTATGTTACCTATCTTACAGGATAACTCGTCGATGCGTTCTCTAAGCCGACCTGTATCCTCATGTTTTTGTGTTTTGAGGCCACTCAGTCGCGTCTCTAGCGGCCCAAGATCATCGCATGGCGATACTCCAGGCCCCAGCTGTATCTGCCCCAGTTTAGCTGACAGTTTATCAACTTGGGCCTGAAGTGTACTGATCCAAGTCACCTCGGGCCGCAAGCTGAGGCTGTCCAATCGCTTCACTAGGGCCTCGATGTGTTCTGTCTCATCACCCGCTGTTGGCATGGGAGGCGGTGCGGGGAAGCCCGCCAGAGCCTCGTTCAGCGCCCCCAATTGCTTCTCTAGGGCCGGCCCCTCAGCCAACTGTGCGGCCGACATGCCGGAAGCAGGTGGGAGCACTGCCTTGATATGCGTTATCTCCTTGGATAGTTGATCGCAAGATGGCAGTGATGGATCGCACTTCGACTGGAGTTCTATGCGTTTGGCGGGCTCTATGGTTACTATCTCAGCATGATTCACCTCCTGTTCGACGTGTATCTGAGCCAACTCTCGTCGCGCCCGAGCCAACGACTGTTCGGCCATAGTAAGCTCAGCACTGACCTGGTCAATTGGTCGCAAGGCCACTATGCGGGCCCTGATGGTGTTCATAGATGTATCTATCTCCGACAGCTCAGCCGCCAACTGAGCCCGCAATGCCTGCTGTTCGAGCAGCTGTGCATTTATCGCAACGAGGTCCGTCTTGTGGTCTCCTTGCCGCGGCACAACCAGCTTAGCGATCTTCTTGTTGGTCGCCGCTATGGTCCTCTTGATGTCCTTGATGATAGAACTGTTGTCAATGACGCCGAATAGCTCCACAAGTAACTTCATCCTGTCAGCGGCACCGAGCCTGAATATGTCCTCTCTTGCCTCGTAATATAGGCCTGTGGCGAGGAACTGTCGAATGGTCCCGATGAGATTACAAATCATCGTGTTGGTGTTGTCAATGCTCCCACCAGATATGTTGACCCATGCATCATTCTCCTTCTTGTACAGGCCCACTATGGCCTTGCTCTTAGAATAAGCGCGGTCGACGTAGTAGTCCACTCCTTTGACGTTGAAGTCGACCCGCACAGACATGCGCTCTGAGCCATTGCGCTTCACCGACTTGAGATCCCCGCGAAGACTCTCCCCGAACAAACCAAAGACCAACACATCAATGATCGACGTCTTACCGGCGCAATTAGCGGCCACCACACCGCTTGTGCCAGTCAGCTTAGTGAAGTCAATCACGTTACCCTTGCCGTACTTGAACATATAATCAAAGGCGAGTCGAGTGACGTGCCATCGGCGGCTCTCATAGGCCACTGTCTTGCTGGTATGTAGCTCAATTATGGCCGCTAATTGGTCCTCTGTGGCCCCACTCTTCCGCACGAGCTCGGTCAACGCCTCTACAACGTTGGCCAACGGGTTAATGATCGCAGGATGTGTCTCCACACGCTTGACCCTGTCTAATCGGCCAGTGATAGCCTTCACTTGCTCAGCTTGCTGACGGGCCATCTCCTCGGGCGCGTCAGTTATAATAGAGACCTTCCGCAAGTGCTCTGGCCGCGACCTAGCGATGGTCTCTAGGGCCGCCATGGTCTGCCCCACAGTCTGCCCCCTGAGGTCCAAACGGATGAATCCGTGATTGTTTTCAAGGGCGACGAATTGACCGCTGTTGGTGTTCAGGTCCCAGATTACATACCCCTTGGCCCTGTCCTCAGCGATGTTCTGTTGAATGAGACTACCGCTATACGCTGCGTTCGGCGTGATGAACTGATGTTGATGTATATCGCCCGCCAGTAGCAGTCTGGTGAGGGCGATGGTCCTCGCAGTGATCTTCGATCCACTGACTGTATGGTTATTGTATTTGGTCCCGTTAATCGCCCCATGGAACAACATTATGGGGAACTGTGCGGCCTCAATAGCCTGTTGTATCTCATCGGACGTCAACCGCTCAGCATCGAAGATGTTAACATGATAGAACTTGAGGCCATGCACTGTGAATACTCCTGACTCCTTCCTATATATTACGTTAGGATAATCAGTCGTCAACGGTGTGATGAGGTCAGTACGCGATGGGTTGCGGACGTTGTCGTCGTGGTTGCCCGGTATAATGATAACAGGATAAGCAGACAGTCCCCTCATTAGGTAATGGAAGTCATCAACATCCTCACCAGAGTACTTGGTCTTGTAATGAAATATGTCCCCAGCGATGACCACAAGCACACCCTGGGGCCGCCCATTGGCAATCGCAGAGAAGAGCTTGTCGAACACGCAGCGGTACTCTACGCCCCTGTCCGCCGATGAACCTATGTGGATATCGGCCAGGTGGACTATATGTGTAATAGAGGTCTCCATGATTGATACTGTAATGTGTATTACAAGTCTATATGGGAACGCCGCCATAGCCGTTCTTCCAAAAAACATAAGGGCCCTACACAGCGTCTACTGTCGCGGACGAGCGTGCGTCACACCAACGTCTTACAACAACGGCCAACATGGCACTCGGTATCACTACGAGCATCACATAGCAGTACGCTATCGTAACCACGACAGACAACGTTGGCGGACTATCCCCATAGTACCTAGTACTGATCTCCCCGCTCTTGATCGCTGCTATCACGAAGACGATCCCTACTACCGCTGCGATGATATACAGCCTGCAGAGTACGTTCGCCAGTGAGTTAACCATTGATGTATTGAAGAGCAAGCGTATTCAATTTTAACAGGGGCCCGCACGGCAAAAACAGACGTCGTACTACAACTGCCCATAGACGTCGCTGAGTGGGCTTGTCTCGTCGACATCGCGGCCGCAGACAGTCTTCACGTAGTGCACCGCATTGGCCAACAGGAAGGCGATTGGTACCGCCACATACACTACTATACAGTATATGAGAACGGTGATAGTGAGGTAGTTCGGGGCTTTCAGCTGGGCAAGACTCAACGAGCCTCTATGGCCGGCTATTATCAACAATAGCCACCCTATAATGACTGCAACGATATACATGATAGTCAAAGGTGTAGGTGGCGCGTGAATAGACATGGATCCTTCTACTATAGTGTATATGAGGATCCTTTGATTCAATTGTGGCGGCCACATTGGCCATCCCAATAGTGATCACATATGTGTCCCTTCACCCATGTCTTGGGCCTTCGACCGCTCGACTTATGGTAACTCAGCCCATAAATCACGCATTCAAGGTCTGTCATTGATACTGGTTCGTCTACACTGGACTCATACTGCCTATAGTATGCCACTGTGTTCTTGCCATCCGGCCGATGGTTCATCACCCATTCGCGTGCAGTGTCCTTTTGGACTCGTCGCCAATCCATAGCGTCAGGGCCCTCCATATATACCACCATAAAAGCTATCAGTCTAACACGTCAATCAGCTGTTTACTCAACGGATGTATGCCTGGGTTATCTAATGTCCCTTGCAACCATGTGGTGTGATACAAGGTGCTGCGTGTATGGCCTATCGGATAGGTGTAGTAGTTCATTAACAATATCCATGGGCTAGTATACCCGCGGTGGAAGGCACGCATTCTACTTCTATCATGGTAGATCAGATGTCGTGCTTCTGTACCCTTCACGTATAGATATACTGGGGTGGACTCGTTGGTATGATCACTAAACACAGTGAACTTCCCGATGCTCGCTTCCGGCCTGAACCGTCTTTCATAGCGGCCATATAGGCCATTCCAGTGATTACCTACGGCAAACTCACCAAACCTCCACTGAAGCACATGGGGGCCGACTACATAGGTTACATCAACGTACTTACATTTGGACTCGTGGCGCACCACTACCTCCCCATGGACATCCATCGTGTTGATCATCGCACGCAATCGTCTGCATGTCCTGCGCAAGGACCATATGTCGCGGATAAGGGATGCACCACAGATGACCCCTAGAACATCTATATTGATAGCGCCTATGCTCATGCTAGCGCTCTCTTATACAAGAGGGTATGACTCTTGATTCAATTTTGCTCTTCTCGGGCCAAAAAGGAACCCTAGTGGGCTCACGCGAGCTTGACCCCATCCACGATGTCCAGCGCTCGAGCCGAGCATAGCATCTCATGATCAGTTATGTTCAGCAGCCAACCATCCGGTATGACTAACTCGAGCGGACTCTCATCAACTGTCTCCGTATGTGCCCTTATAATAAAGTCATGTGGTTTCATCGGGGCACCATAATACAACGGGAGGTTACCTCCAGGGCGAACTATGATCATGCACTTGACGACATCGTTAGTGACATACATGTATGTATCAAATAGCAGATCAACGCCCCATAAGCGCCACACAGTGTACTTGCCGGACACTCTCGTGTCAACGTATCTGACAATATCATAAACACAAGGACGCACCACCCGTATACTCGTGGGCACCTTACTTGCAATAGTGGGGACAGTGTATCTCATATATAGATGGCACTTATCTCCACAGTAGTATACCTCATATTCCCTATCAAACTGTAGTATATTAATCACTCCTAACGCACTACATGTGGCCCTCAAGTGCACCGCGTCGTGTATCTCTAGCCGCTCGCAAATGGCCCATAGGACGTCGATATGTAGGCTCACTAGGTCCATTATAAGGGCCTTATCAGTATTCATTTTTGGCCCAATGGTCCGCCCACGATAGGCTATCAATAGGCCTAAAAATGAATCAATGAACTGCCACATACATATGATAGAGGCCTTCCCTATCGAACTACTGGTGGCCATTGCCAGAGCAGCGACACTACATGATGAATACGTGTTCAATTCCCTTGCGCGGGTCATCCCACGGCTCGGCAAGTGGGCCGCACAGGCCGGCAATAGGGCTGCTATGATGAAGATGTTTGGCCACGAGGTGTTCAATCGCCGCTTATATGATGGTATGATGGTGGTTGAATGGCAGAAACATGGAGTGAGACACCGTAATGATGGCCCTGCGTACGTCGCTCATCCTACTCATGCGATATGGTACAAGATGGGGATTAAGCATAGGATAGGCGGACCTGCTATCTCTACTAACGATGGCCGAGAAGAATGGTGGCAGAACGGGCAATTGCATCGAGAGGACGGGCCAGCCTATATCGAGCCCCGTGGAATACAAATATGGTACATCAGAGGTCAACTGCACCGTACAGATGGGCCGGCCGTACTGTTCAGCGACAAGTCAGAGGGGTGGTACCTCAATGGCCTCAAACACCGTATCGGGGGGCCGGCTGTACGGTTAACTACGGGCCGCGGCACGGCGTGCGAATGGTGGGTCGATGGGCATCGTGTGGGCTAACCTATCGTTTTTCCCGCGGAGGCCCACAGTGATTTCCATATATACGCACGATGCGACACTCGTATACTCATGGCCCCGATAAGTCCGTATGACGTTCAACTACTGCTCGCCAGCATCGCTAACCTCTCGACCACTCTGTCAAATCTGTCGCCGCGGGCGCACAGTACTGACTATCATCGCCTACTGTTGTACATTGATACTGCGGCCGATAGTCTGCACATAGCGCGCTCTGGGTCCCACAGTAGGCTGCATGACATTACATCTGCAGAGCCCTCCTTGTTTATTGACTCAGGTGGTATCAAACACTTGATCAACATACAATGGCGGCTCGCATGCCTATGTCAAGCAGCCTCCTCAAGGGCCCGACTGTAGACTTAAAAATTGAAGTGAAATGCCTTATCCTGTATAATACATAGAGCCCCCCATGGAGTCCACTAACTACATTCAACTGGCCCTCGATTGGCGTTGGAAGATGGACTTGATGAGGTTCATCGAAGTGGTCAGTTATCCCATCAACACGTTCCATCTGAACAAGTACTGGCACTCCCTTGTTGAGGGTCATCTATATTACGTTGACGACCTGGCCATCGTTATGCTCGGTATCGCCGGCCTCACGAAGGAGACTCGATGGGCGGCATTCAAGAAGGTCCTAGAGAGCTACAGAATAGGCATTGACTTCTATCATATGACGAACGAGGCATATACGCGCTACCTATCTAGTAGTCCGATGTATAGACTCAAGTACCCACCTGCGGGCAAACCCCCGGCGGACGACTCCATGCACCATCTGTTGATTGAGCCGTCCTGCTTAGCATCGTTGATGCAGGCCCATGGAGAGCTATATCGACACTACCTTGATATCATGGAACTGTCTCGAGTGTTTGCCAAATATGAGAGCTTGCATAGCTCGCGGAGTACTCAAGAGACCGAGGAGTTCATTGACCTGGGGAGCTCGCCCCTTGACACCTATGACATGGAACTCATGGACTATCATAGGAACGCTATTGAACTGGCTAGAGAATCACTCGCACGCACTGCCTAGTGAACCACTCTCTTTTTTATAGGGGCGCGGCCAAAAAACGAAGTACGGGCCCCTAAGCCTACGAGCCAATATGCATGCTGAGCACATGCGTGGTGGGGTCATAAATCAAACTCTCTATGACTAGGTCCCCAATATCATGGCCCCAGATACCCCAGAAGCCATCCGACTGCGGGCGATTGAGTAGGTTACTCGCGGCCCACCTGGCCTCCATAGTAGGGACTATATCAGTGACAGATAGGGTAGTCCATCCGCCGTTACATGAGCTGCATGTACGAGTGCGGCATAGCGGGCACGTAGGGGACTTGCCGATCCACTGCGTTATGCATTCGTTGTGGAACACATGGCCGCACGATAGTCTTGAAGCAACCGAATCAACGGCGATCACAGAGAGGCATATGGGGCAGTCCTGGCCGTCCTCCGCAAGAACATACGTCTGAGACAGGTCGAACGTGATCAGGCAGTCTGAGCATTTCACTCTGTAGTGGAACGTGTGGCGCGTCGCTGTGGCCTGTTCTTGCGCATATATATCCCTATAAGTGGACTTGATGAGACGCAGCAGTTGGACTCTGGTGAACCCTCCTCTAGACTCAAACGTGAACGTATGGTGCCTCTTGAGAGGATAGCTGAACGGTATCTTGATGAGTGAATCAGCGATGACCACCTCGTCTTGGTCAAGCACATCATGTAAGGAGTCATAAGCGCCCCACTCGGCCACTTGACAGTATGCATCCACGCGTGTCATGTACTTGTCGCATCGCCCATCTTTATAGGATTCATTGGGCACTTCCTTGCCTCTCCCGTTGCGTTCTATGATGAATCGGGTACTGCAAACAGGGGAGCATATATGGGCCTCAGTCACGGCAATAGCGTATTTAGGTAGTGTCTGCATATGTATACATACTAGTAAGCTCTGTTTCAATTTTGGAGGCGTACCATGGGGCCGGCTGATGATGCGCTATGAGTTGATCATAGTGAATCACCCCATAGCGCATCACAGGGCCACTACCATACGCGCAGTTTGGGATAGGGATCCCTCACTTAGCCGGCCATGAGTGGACAAAAGAATCCCTTAACGGTTCGCCCATGCCGCCGCCAATCCCACACCGAAGATAAAGCCAACGTTCAGTACTAAGATGATAGTCAGTATTCTGTCTTCACGGCATCCATATTCTACGATCCTCTTATTGAGCCGGCCTATCTGGAGCTCTACAGCTCGACTAGCAGACTGCTCTGCCGAAGGAGTCAATAGCACCCTTAGTTGCCCTAACGATACATAGATATCAACACTCAGATTTAACTCAATAGAACCACTCATGCTCCTATTCACTATCAACTTGCATCCGCGATGTTCCTTCGACGCGGCGTCAAGGAGCAGCCTCTCCAACATAGAGTTACTGCCTATCCAACTGATCCTGCGAGGATCAATCCATCCAGTATAGACTGTAAGGGTATTATAGTCCATGCACTGAAGTGTCATGGTGTCTTCAGTGCAGATCATCGTGTATTCAAGATCGTTGTAAGTGAATGACATTGCAGCTCGTCCCGTCGTATGTTATAAGCCGAACTCAATTCAATTTTACAATGGCCCTCGGGAGCACCATAGTACACCACTAGCGGGCCACCATCGTATACCACTAGACAGCTCATTAGCGTCCCATGGCGGCCGACTATATGATGCGCTAACTAGCCGGCCCCACGATGCTCCATGAGCCCACTACCCAATACACCCCTTGTCGGCCGCCATAGTGTACTACAGGGCCATCAAAGAAGCCCATAAAAAAGAACTCTATGGCCCTCATGACGAGCTCCTGACACATTACAGGGCCACTACTCGAGTGACGCGTATGTTGCCGCAAGTAAACACACTATAGTCATTATCAATTGAATAAGGGCGAGTTGTCGATACTTGTCCATCCACCCCTCCATCTCTTCCAGCGTCTCATCGATCTTCTCGTTAAGCCGACCTATCTTGGCGCCCAGGACTTGCGTTGCAGACTGCTCTGTGGCCCTGCTCAGGAGTATCTCTAGCCGCTCGTTCAGCATGTAAGATACAACCTCTAAGGTCAGCTTGATGGTGTCATTCTCTGCGTTTCTATACATGCTCAACGTACACTCCTTACGTTCCCCTGATGCCCCGTCGAGTAGTACCTTCTCAAGAGACCCACTGCTGCCTATCCAACTGGTCTCTCGGGGGTCGATGTTCGCAGTATAGACTGCGAGAGTATCACAGTCCGCGCACTGTATGGTTGTCACATGATCTGTTACACGTAGCGTGAACTCGAAGTCGTCGTAAGTGAATGACATTTATACTAGGGGATCACCGTATGTTTAACGTAAATAACCTCTACGGCCCACTGGTCAGCGCACCATGGCGGCCGACTATGCGACTCCCTATGTAGGAGGCTCTACGGTGCACAGAGTGACCCCCTACTCAACATACCCCTTGCCGGCCACCATAGTATGTAGTTCGGTGCTCCACTAGCCTAAAAAAGAGACCCTAAACCATTCATCACCAGTAGATGCGTGAATTGATCCACTCGCTGAACAACGGTCCTCATGAAGCCCGGCTCTAGGATGTTGAACTTGATAACGAGCACGCCCTCAGAGTGCATATAGACTGACCTTGCTTCGCATCTCCCGAACGTAACATGCTTGAACTTGTCGCCCTTGCACAAGTATGCGATACTGCCGTCAGGTCTTCTGATTGGTAGTAGTCTATTGGACATGTGGGTGCTGCCACTTATATACACTTAACGAGACTGCATTCAATTTTGACGATGGCCCACCAAGTACTCAGCGCGAGCATGTTCAAGAAGCTCACCCCGCTATACACCAGGCGTATCACGGTCGCCCGGTTCAATGACTCTAGGGGCCACTCAATGTACATCAAGAATAACGGCCTAAGGACAGCTCTATATACCGCCGATGAGTCGGCCCCAAGTCGGCCCGTGGGGGATTGGATGACCGCCTATAGGGAGCTCTTTGCGGCCGGCTATCAGAAGACCCAGCACGTGGAGAAGATCCGCGAGGGGTACCTATACAAGGACTCCATCGTGGCCTTTGATCACTACCCTGGCCTGCCTCCGCACATCGAGACCAATGGTTTGCGCATGCACTTGCCTGCCGCCCCACAGTGCTCCGCGTTATCTAACGACGTGGAGTACCCACTGCACCTCTATTGGTTCTACTATGGCGTCTCTCTACCCCTCGCTGAGATCTCCTTTGACTCTGCTACAGAGAAGATCAGGGGGCTCATCACGAAGTCCCATGATCAGTTCGACAATAGACTGTGGCGGCAACAGTTCTGGCTCGTTGGGATAAAGCACTGGGGCGACTACCCTGGTGGCATGATATCGATATAGAGACACCATGCGTACTTCATACGAGATGAGCGGAGTATCATATCCCTGTACTTCCTATCAGTCCCCAACAACACTGCAGTTCCGTTACATTAACATGTACACTCTCCATGAGTTTATCAATAAAACGGACTCCACAGAGGACGACATCAGGCGTACAGTTAAGGCATGCACCGACTATAACGAGGCGGCTAGAGTGCTGAACAGACTAATCTCGAGGTATCGAGATGTGATACTCGAGGCCCGTAGAGTCATGAACTCGGATGAGTTGCCAGAGGTTACTATGGCCGACATTCGTACGACCTTGATAGTAGCAGTTCATGTATTACGTAGAATAACCGTGTCCAAACTAGAAGAGTTCTTGTGGGACCGTAGGGTGATCAACTTGGATGACTTCGTAGGTCCAATAGCAGACCACGCGAGGAGTATTCGTTGCCTCATCATGGACATCAAGCCATACTACCGCGCACTCATGCAGATAGAAGCTCAAAAATAAGAGCGAGGTGCTTCTACATACGTAATGCCTTCTCGAGCTTGCGCTTGATTCGGCCATTCGACCAATGCACTTCGCATCCAGCGATCGCCTTCTCTATACATTCAGTCCTTCTCCAGTCCTTTGTTGTTCGATGTTCCAAGTCAACCAAAGCGTTGTGTAGATACACTCGGTATGTGTATTCGTAGAGTACTGTTGCAGCGATCGCGAAGAACGCGAGTGTCGCCCATGTCTTCGGGTAGAGAGTACGCGTCGTGGTCTCCGTAAGATATACCCATTTAGTCTTGTGGAGTAACTTCGGCTGGGACCACTGTGGATCCACCACGCGGGTCCTCAATACGATTCTATATACACCATCATGCTCCAAGACCCAGTGAGTAGAATGCACCACATTCACGTTGGATAGATATCTCGCTATCAGCTGTGCTGCCATTGATCTCTCTAGTTATAGTGTAACTAGAGAGATCCAATTCAATTTTGGTGGCTCGTATGGCCTACTATGGGGCCTACTAATGGGGGTACCGCCCAGGGTGCCGCAACGCGCTTATCACGGCCAACCGTGCAGTCGCCCGCATAGTCGGCCCCATAGTATGCTCAAAAATAAGAGCAGAGGCCTTCTCTACACGTCCATTATCTGCCTTAGCTTGCGCTTGATATACGCTTTATCGTAGCCGCTCATGTCGCACTCTCTATACGCCTTCTCTGCTAACGTGAACCTCCGGTGGTTCCTTGTTTTTTGATGTTCCAGACTAGCTCCGGCGTTGTGCAAACGTATCTCTAACACATACATGCGACGCGCCACTGCTGCTATTGTGAGAAATACGAACAGTCCCATCGTCTTCGGATACAGTGTTCGAGTGGTATGACCTGTTAAGTATGTCCACTTGATTGTACATACGTTCTCGCCAGGCTCGGACCAAAACGAGCTCCGTTCATAAGCCCGCAGTATGACTCGAGGTGCACCATCGCGTGTCCAGCTCCAGTTGGTAGAGTATGTCGAATACACAGTTGATAGGTACTTCGCAATCAGTTGATCCGCCATTGATCCTCCTGTTTAATCTCTCTTGTTGTATACATATAACGAGACTGGATTCAATTTTGGAGGGCCCAGTATGGCTCACTATGGGGCCGACTAGCCCGCCCACAAAAGAGCCGCTATAGGATGCTACATGGCGCCCACTGAGCCATCCACTGAGCGAACCTACGAGGCGGCCTAGGTCGGCCATCAAGTACCCTATACAGTCGGCATATGGCATCGTCAAGTATGTCCAGGTGGTCCATCAATTCATAACACTCCTCGAGTATCAACTTGCATATCATGGGGTCAGACATGAACGTGAACCTGTGGGTGATCGTCGCCAACTCGTTGAATACCACAGCGACCTCAGGGTGCAGGTCAGGCATGCGGCTACTGACGTACAAGGTGGATAACTGTGCGGCCTGTGACTCATCTACTCTGCCCACTGTTCGTATAAGCATGTACCATCTCTTGCATACCCTGCTGAGCATGTATTGGCTCCGATAGGGGAACATATAGAAGATAGCTATGGATATCTCGTCTGGGAGCATGCTCCAGTAGTCCTCCATCGTTTATAGGTTTGATGGGTAGCCATTCATTTTTGGCCCAAAAACAGCTAGCTATGGCCCTTGACTCGGTCACACCGGCATAGCGCATCATGCTGGTCGAGCCGTCTCCATAGCCTAAATCGCTCGGCACAGAGCTTCTCAACGAGGGAAAGTGGAAGGTCCTCAAAGGACTCAACGCTCAATATCATAACTGGCCCTCGGTCAGTGATCTTGGTGTTCTGCATAGTCAAATACAGGTCCTCTTGCGCGCTGCGGACAGTCAACTCATCTATGAAATAGCGGCGGAACTGCTCATATAACGCGAACATACTATGGGCGTACTCCGCGGCATTCCGTGGTATCACACGTCTGTTCGCCTTGGTCATATCGAGTAGCCATAGCACTCCCTCCCATGTTGCTGAACATCGGCCCATGATACACCCCCAGGGGATCACGAACTTGGCCCTCAGTTGGCCCACAGTGACTTCAAATGGGCCTCGTAAGTAGTTCGGCAGGAGGACTTGCCATTCAAATGGGAGCAAGTCCCAGAACACAGCGGGTACATGTGGTGGTGACATCAAGGTCACTAGGTCAATGAACGCATGACGGCATCGCATCAGCACCATAGTCATCTCCTTGCAAATCAAGAATAGACCCTTATGGAAGACCCGTCTTGATATGTTGATTACCACGTCCGAGCACTGCAACATGAGCATGACGAGTCGTCTGTATAGACCTATCGTTCTCTGATTCAAATTTCATACAAAACGATCACTGTCCCGCCATGAACTCAAGCATTCGTCTACTTGGGAGCAGACTCTTGGCACTGACATTAGGGAACTTGACGGCTATCTTGATGGCCATGCCACGATCTTCATACGTGCGGTACTTGAGGCTTATACTACCGAGTGCCGCCAGAGCAGCGTCATGAAGCCTATCATGTATACTCATGGGGCACTTTGGCCTCCATATGGTCATCCCTCGAGCGTCTAGTCGTGCGGCAAACGTCGACATATCGCCAACTGCATACACATACATCTTGACTTCAGGAGCAGTGACCACTAGAGTCTTGGCTTTTAGCCGCCTGATCTCGCTCGCCAGATGGATGGGCAGCGTGACTATGGGCCATCCCCTAATGAACTGGATACTGGTTGGCGTGTCAACGCAGGCTCGACCATCGGCAATCAAAACGTGACTGTTGATCCTATAATGATCCCCGAGGTGCATCCATGTGCATGTCACTAGCCGCTCTCTTGCGGCCCTTAGTCGCCCCCTCAGTCGTCTCTCTGCCGCCCTAGTAGTCCGCGACAAGTCCACTAGGTCGAACACGTCAAGGTACTCGTAGATGATCTCGTTGATGTCCTCTATCTCGAACATAGTGAGGCTCACTTGGGATATATAGATCAGGGGTCTCCCATTCATTTTTACACGTAGGAGGCCTGATGGGGGCCAAAAACATTACATGTTGATCACATGTTCCAACAGCTGCTTACTAGCAATATAGGTACTGACTTCACCCACAACGGGTACGTAGGTGAACGTATCGCTATCTGCCAAGTGATACTCGCATAGTGCAAACAGAATCGCTTTGAGCAGTGCCCCGTTCATACTAATGTCTTTATTGGCGAACCCCATTACCTTCAGATGGCGGCCCCCCTCGTATACCTTTATAGCAGACTTAGAGATCCCATCAACTACACATAGATACACCGTGTTGAGGCTACTCCAGATCTTCAACATCATTGCACTACGCAACCTACTCACCACCTTTATCCCATAGCACCCCCTCCCATCATGCGTGGTATACACTGGGGTAGTTACATCGATCTGTCTCGGCACCATCTCCTTGAGACCTAAGCTCTCCATCAACCATATACTATAGGAGATGTGACAGTTGTTGTATATTACATTCTTTATGTTCCTAGGGCCGCAGTAGACGTGCTTATTGAATAGACTCCATATCTTCTTCCGAGTGCACATAAGGGCCCGCACATCGTGCACCTCTAGTAGTCTACAAACAGCCCATAAGCAATCAATAGCTCCTTCTCGCGTGGCTAGCATAATCCTTCTATCTTATATAAGATAGAGGGATAAACTTCAGTTTTCAGTCGCGCCATGTATATACATGAAGGTAACCTTCGAGGATGCATACTCGTCCATCAGGACACTGCCATCGCCGGACAAGATAGACAGTGCTGATATATACCTATACTTCGACACGTATCATCTAGCGGCCCTCAAGCTGCCCGATGTGGCCACCTTCGTCAGTGATCGCACTGACAACCTATTCTTCATCATCGTTGGACTAGGGTCGCCCCCTACCCGATCGCCGCCCAAGATACTCATGCAGATACGCTTCCCAGAGGCCCCGGCTAACCTCAAGGTGATCATGCAGGCCTGCATAGACCTCTTCCCTGCTGAGTATGATGGCTGGGGGGTCACTGAGAAGCATCCCCAGCCGCCGGCCCCTAGGTCGCTATTGAAGGCTGTGAAGAGGCTCCATAAGTCCAAGAAGTGACCTACTCAAGCTGTTTTAAAATTGAAATTGATCCGTCCTAAAGTACATATACGAACGTATAATGCACTCTATCATAATCGCTATCTTAATCGCTTTAACAGTGGCCCAAGACAGGGTACCAAGTGGTGGGGCTAACTGTACTAAGGCATCAGACTGTGGGAAGAATGGAGGGCTATGCGAAGATCAAACTGAAGGTGGTAATGTCACGATAAAGCGGTGTATCTGCTTCGATGCATACGGAGACGCTGACTGTTCATACAAGAGGTACTCAAAGGCAGTCACTGCAGGCCTACAAATAGGACTATCGTTTATCTCGATCGATGGTGTTGGGTGGTTGGTAATGGGAGAGAGACAACGTGGACTAGCCCAATTATTAATGGGACTAGCAGTGTGGATATCAACGCCACTGTTCTGCGTTGCACTCTGCGTTGGCATGATCAAGAAGGGAGAGAATGGTATCCCCAAAGCGGGGGGCTTCGCGGCATGCCTAAAATGTGTAGTACTCATGGTGATGATATCAGCGTGGGCATGGAGCATCGCCGATGGTGCTCAAATGATAAACGATCCTAACTTCGTGGATCCAAATGGGTTCACTCTTGCATAAGACCGATGAGTCATATGTTTTTTGCAAGTGGCACGATGGGCCTGCGCATTAGTCCACTCGCTCGTCTACATGTTCGCCGTCCACAAAAAGCATGCGTACTACATCAGTTTGGCCGCAGTGAACGTTATCTCGTTTATGAACTGGATTACGTTGCGATGTACTCCACAGTCCCTCATTATCATGATGCTCCGCCACGTCTGTAAGACTGGAGCTTGCCATCTCGTAGTCTTCCCGCGGGCCTCTAACCAGGCCACCGTGCAGTGGGCTAGGACGTCCCACTCGTCGAACCATATGTCCGTCACATCAAACACCTTACAGTTGGCCCCCATAAGAGGATTACATCCTGAGTCGAACACATCCAAGAGCAGTGATAAGTCCTCACCGGTACTCACTGTTACGTTGCGTATGATCACTGCTGAATACTCAGTCTGGCGGCTCAACATGGCCCTGATGCGGCCCTTGAAGTGCGCTAGGGGCCGACGATGCTGGGCGCTGTTGTTGAACCCGTCGATAGTCCACGCAGTCTTCGCTATGTTAATCATCGTTAACGCCATCATGTACTCTTATGATAAGACGTCTGGGATTCACTTTTGAGGCCAAAAAACAAGGGCAAGGGGACCCATCAACTATTGGGCCATAGTCTCCACATCACTGTATACTATAGAGGCCAAGCATGCGCACATATCAGGGTCCTCATCGTACATGAGCTCGACATATGCATCGTATATCTCATGGTCGTAGTAGTTGTACCCATCGACGAAGAACCTGTTCACTACGTCGTCTACATGAGCGCCGGACGTCAGTGGACGGGAAGTCGCTATTAGGTAGTGCAACAACATCTCCGTTAGTTCCTCATGTGTCAGTCTATCCAACACACTCCTCAGCTTGCAGGTATTCAAGTTCATTATACTATGGCTCTACCAGAGTTTAATAGGGAACCGACTCATGGGCCGGTCACAAGTGCGTGCAGTAGAGTGTTCTGCGGAGACTATCATGGCCCCCATAGCGCGCATAGTAGAGGGCCCCATAGGCGGCTAGTGAGTGGACTGTGGGTATACCACTAGCGGGCCCCATAAAAAGCTATTAGTTGAACTCCGTGATGTACCTCAGGAACCTCTTGCTGGCCAGTAGGTGCGACGTGGAAGGCTCGTTCTCGTAGGTATTGGATATCGACTCCGCTAACTTTGGGTTGGTGACTGTATACTGCTCAACATCGCCAGGTGTATCCAGCATACGGAGCAGCTCGATGGGTGATGGTGGCGTTCGCGCCATGATCGTATCGTTCACTACAAACCAGACGATAACGTGCTTCACGTAGCCATTAGCTGTATATATACAGATCGGAGCAAGGCTACACGGCATTGGGCTAACACATACCGTCTTGGCCCTCAGTTCCCTTATCCCACATAGCCTTTTTATACTGAATGTCGCCTCGTTCCAAGCGATGCTCACGGGGAAGGCCTCTCTGATACCAAGTAGTGGGATAGTAGTGATGCTCAGCTGTATGCTCCCAGCAGCGCGGTGTTCTGTTACGTGTTTGCCCCTAGTCATTCCAGCTAGGACCCTCTCAATGTCCGCACATGTCTTCCTGTCGACGACTCTCAGCTCGAG
>JACCDS010045735.1_pt1 | contig 17553 bp, 16 predicted proteins | sample 7446441 | NCBI WGS metagenome assembly JACCDS01 (sample SAMN15323445, study PRJNA562643) | freshwater metagenome | isolation source: river surface water | place: USA:Blue River Watershed | collected 2017-08-17
CTCAACCAGCTGCGCGAGGCCGAAGGCGAACCCCTCTACGCCAACCCCCGCAACCTCGCCGCCGGCACGGTCAAGCTCCTCGACGCCGAGGAGGCCCGCCGCCGCCGGCTCAGCATCGTCTGCTACGGTCTCGGCGCCTGCGAGCCCGCGTCGGCCTTCGCCTCGCTCAAGGCGTTCAAGACGAAGCTCCGGGACTGGGGCTTCCCCATCCGCGACGACCTCGACGTCCAGCAGGGCGTCGACGCGGCCTGGTCCGCGATCCAGCGGCTCGACGTCCTCCGCCGCGACCTGCCCTTCCCGACCGACGGCGCCGTCGTGAAGGTCAACCGCCTCGAAGACCAGCGCCGGGCCGGCGCGACGAGCAAGTTCCCGCACTGGGCCGTGGCGTTCAAATTCCCGCCCGACCAGGCCGAGACCACCCTGCGCGCGATCAGCATGCAGGTCGGCCGCACCGGCGTGATCACGCCGGTCGCCGAACTGGAGCCGGTCCTCCTCGCGGGTTCGACGGTCGCCCGCGCGACCCTGCACAACGCCGCCGAGATCGCCCGCAAGGACATCCGCGAAGGCGACACGGTGCGCATCCAGAAGGCCGGCGAGATCATCCCCCAGGTCCTCTCGGTCGTGCTCGCGCGACGCCCTTCCGACGCCCGGCCCTTCGACTTCGAAGGCCGGCTCAAGGAACTGGGCCTCGACGCCGTCCGCGTCGGCGACGAGGCGGCCTACAAGCTCCGCGCCCCTTCGCGCGAGATGAAGATCCGCCGCCTGATCCACTTCGCCTGCAAGCAGTGCCTCGACATCGACGGACTCGGCGAAGCCGTGGCCGAGCAGCTCGTGGACCTCGGTTATGTCGACGCCCCGGTGGACGCCCTGCGGATCACCGCGGCCGAATGGCGGATGCTCGACGGCTTCAAGGAGAAGTCCGTCGACAACATGCTGGCCGGGCTCGCGCAGGCGAAGCAGCGCGAGCTCTGGCGGGCCATCCACGCGCTCGGCATCCCGAACGTCGGCATGCAGACCGCCAAGGACCTCGCCCGTCACTTCAAGTCCATGGACGCGCTGGAAGCCGCGCGATCCGAAGACCTCCTCGTGACCAAGGTCGGCAAGAAAGGCGGCGTCTCTCATGAGTCCGTCATCTCCGGCGTCGGCGTCGAGGTCTCCGAGTCCATCCTCTCCTTCTTCAGCGACCCCAACCACCGCGACTGGGTCAAAGCCATGCGCGCCGCCGGCCTGAACCTCGTCGAAGCGGCGGCCGCCGGCTCGGTCGAAGGCGTCGCCGGCAAGACCTTCGTGCTGACCGGCACCCTGCCCACGCTCGGCCGCGACGAAGCGCGCGACCTTATCGAGAAGGCCGGGGGCAAGGTCTCGGGGAGCGTCAGCAAGAAGACCGATTACGTCGTCGCCGGCGAGGAGGCCGGCTCGAAGCTGACCAAGGCCCAGGAACTCGGCGTGGCGGTGATCGACGAGGCCGGCCTGCGCGGGCTGCTCGGCGGGTGACGGACCGGGCGGGACGGAGACGAAGGCAATTCAGCGTCACAGGCCATTAAGTTGGCCGGGATAGCGATATTTTATTTATAAATAACAATATTAAGTGTAATTGCCCGAATAAGACTGATGTGAGATAATATCAGACTTATGGCCCACCTAGGTACGCGTATCCAATCAAGCCTCTCAAAGTTCCCGAAGGTCTGGGACGGGAAAGAGTGCATCAATCAAATGCGCGAAGAGGGTTCTAAGCACTGGAGGCAGATGGAATGGATCGGCTGGTACTTCCAGCACCTTTGCGAGACTAGGCTTAATACTGTATTTCAAATCCCCGGTGAATCATTTCGAAATGGTAACGTTTCTTTTGATGGGGCCGCAGAAGGATATAACTTTGACTTTAAGGCACACGCATGGGTTACCGCTTCAGGAAAGCGCAAACCATGCACAGTCTTGAACGACAAAGTCTCAATGGATGAGTCCGTGGCTAAATATGGTCGTCATGGACTCCTACTAGCCTTGCTTAAATGTGAGTATGACCAGGACGGAAGCTTCAAGAAATGGCACGATTCGATTAAAGGAGAAATTTCCGAATACGTTAAAGACGGCATAAAGTCAGGCCGTCTGTCTCGAAAAAGGAAAGTGCGTGCCTACGTCGAGAAATACGTGATTCTAACTATCACGAGGGAAAATATAAATCGTCTTCCCGTTATGAATCAGGGGAGAAACTCGAATGGTAAGCCCAGGATGCAAAAGTATGGAATTAACCTGGAAGATATGGCGCTCTTCTCACCGATCGAAGTTTAGCCGCAACTTCTGCTGACCTTTAACTACAGCCTCAGGATTAATAAGTCGGTTGGCTAGATATCGAACTACGCCGACATTAACGGCATTCCCGAGTTGCTTGTAGGCGGCCTTATCATCGATACCGGATGCCTCAAACACGTCGTGAGGCATACATTGCAGTTCTGCAGCCTCCTGGGGTGTAAGTTCACGATACTCTTTGATTCCATCCTTAACATCTGGACCAACAACTGAGGTCTGGGTGATGGCAACGAGTGCTGGCAAGTATGTGGGAGGTTTAACGCGGATCCCACTGGGACGGAATTGCAAAACCAGATCCCTAAGCGTACGGCCATCCCTGCAAGGGTGCGCGCGCTTAGCCTGCCACTCAAACAGCTGCCTCGATGGCGGGAACTCAGAAACGCTCTTCTGGGACTTACCCCACTTCATCTTCTTCCAGCGATCAATGATGGTCTTATGTTCGTTATAGAACTGTGAATTCTTTATTAGAAAAACCCTCTTCCAGTCTGGGCAATCATCAGGGATCTCAGGCTTTTCCTTGAACTGATCAGACCAAATCGGAAATCCAGGGAGATTGTCATCCGGAATGTTCTGAACAAACCACTCCCATGCCTCGACCCATGCCAGTTCATCGTCGGACAGACGATACTTCTTCACATTTTTAATCTTAGAATCCGGAAGGAGGATCTTCGAAATCCTCCACTGGTGCTGATTCCAACCCCTTGAAATGTCACCGGTCTCGATATCAGCTTGGATATGCCTAATTCGATCAAAGTGACTCTTGTCACGGGAAGCCAAAATAAAGACGCGCTCTCGAACTTGCGGCGCGCCACCATCGTCAGGATGAAGGATATGCGGAGACAGAACAATCGGCTCGTCTAAAGTCACGTATCCAGCCTCCCTGATTGTATCCCTGATAATGGCCCATGTCTCACGATGACGAGGGCCTGCCAGATTGCGCACGTTTTCCAGCATCAAGAACTGTGGCTTACGCGCGTAAACAATCTCCATGATGTCAAAGAATAGCGTACCACGCGTGCTATCCTTGAAGCCGAGCTGGTGACCGGACTTTGAAAACGGCTGACAGGGAAAACCAGCGCAGAGCACGTCATGCTCTCCTACGCGCTCTTTAATCGCTGCGATGGAGCGTCCGCTGTCAGGATCATCAACATCTTTACGAGTAATTGTCCGGATGTTGTTTACGAAATGACCAGGTTTTTTAGCCGAAGGGAAAATTGACTTATAAACCAGTTCGCATTGCGGATCCAATTCACACGTAAGCACACACTCTCCGCCAAGGCTCTTCAAAGCATGGTGAAAGCCGCCGATACCTGCAAACAGGTCGATGAACTTAAACTGTGACATCCAAAGAAATTTGGTAGGCCATGATGGTGAACGCAAGCTCACTCTTTGTGATTTAGAGTCAATTTAGGAAGACACTTTAGCCTCCTAGATTTTATTGAGCGAGAGCCCGAACTATGGCCCAGGGCGCATATTAGACCACGATGCGGAGGTCCCGATGTCGGTTTCCTTAGGCATTAGACAAAGCCGCGGACTTCCCTAAGCTGGACGGCATGCGCACCTTGTTCCTCGTCGCGACGATGCTCGCCTCCTCCCTGCACGCCGCCGACCCGGCGCAGCACCCTGACGCCGCCAGCCAATGGCAGAAGGCCTACCCGGCCGCGGCGAAGGGCATGAAGCGCATCGTGATCCATCTCGAGGCGAAGTCCGACGAGTTCGCCTGGAAGGTCGAGCTCAGCGCGGGCCGCACGATCGAGACCGACGGCGTGAACCACGTCGGCGGCGGCGCCCGCATCGTGGAGAAGACGGTCGAAGGCTGGGGCTATAACTATTTCGAAGTGAGCGCGGCCGGCCCGATGTTCTCGACCAAGATCGGCGTGCCCGCCGACCAGCCCAAGGTGACCCGTTTCGTGACGATGGCCAAAACGGACCCGGTGCGCTACAACAGCAAGCTGCCCGTCATCATCTACGCCCCCGCGGACATGGAAATCCGCTACCGCCTCTGGCAGGCCGAGCCTGAAGCCCGCAAGGGCGAAGAGGGTTGAGCCGCCGGACCGACCCCATGAGCCAGACGCCCGGAATGCTCCCTGAACCGATGGCCGAGCTCGCCCGCACGGGCGACGACGCGCGGCTCGCCGAAGCCCTGCGCGCCGGACTGGACGTCGACCTGCGCGACGCCAAGGGCAACACGCTCCTGATGCTCGCCGCCTATCATGGGAAGACCGCCGTGGTCGCGATGCTGCTGAAGGCCGGCGCCCAGGTCGACCTCCGCAACGACAAGGGCCAGACGCCGCTGGGCGGCGTGGCCTTCAAGGGGCATGTCGAGATCGCCGCGCTGCTCCTCGACGCCGGGGCGGATCCCGTCGCGGACCAGGGCGGCTCCACCCCGGCCGACTTCGCGACCCTCGCCGGCAAGACTGAGATCCTGGCGCTCCTGCAGCGACGCCAGGACCAGGCCGCCCGCCCTACCCGCTGGTACAGCAAGCTGGCGGGGTGGTTGCGACGGAGTTGAGGTAGGGCTGACCGGCCCGGTCAGCCGCGACCTATCGAACAAGGAGAGCACGCGGTGCTGTCCCTGCCTCCAGACCGGCAAGCGATGCTCCCGTTACTTGCAGCAGCCCGGCTTGCCGGCGGAAAGGTCGGCCAGACGAAGCGTCAGCTCTTTCCGCACGGACTCATCGCCGGCCTTGGTGAGCAGCAATTCGACGGCCTCGAGCTGATTGGCCTTCACGGAAGCATGGCGGGCCGCCGAGAAGCGGCGGAGGGCCAGCAGGAACAATGAGACCTGGAGCGTGAACAGCGCGACGAAAGCGGTCAGCTGACCGATGAGACGCGGAGCCGGAGCGGCCTCGCCGGCGAGCGCCGGGCAGCCGGACTGGGCCGACTTGAAGGCGACGAAGGCGACCAGCACGCTGCCCAGGAGGGAGGCCCGGGCGGACCAACGGGCGCACCGGGCGGCGCGACGATAGATCTGGGAGACTTCGGTCGGAGCGGAGCAGGACATGCCGGAAGCATGACGAGGACGACGCCCGGCGCAATCTCGCAGTCGGTCGCGGACCGGCCAATCCTTGACCTCTCCGGCGCGGGCGTGTCTATTCCGGCGTGGCCACGAAGCTCCTCCTGCTCGACTGCGACTCGACCCTCTCCTCCATCGAAGGCATCGATGAGCTCGGCCGTCTCCGCGGCCCCGAGGTCTTCAAGGCCGTCGAGGACATGACGAACGCGGCCATGGACGGCGGCACGCCGATGGAGGCCATCTTCGCCAAGCGCCTCGAGATCATCCAGCCGACCAAGGCCGAGCTGGAAGCGATCGGCGCGAAGTATGTCGCCACCGTCGAGCCCACCGCCAAGGCCACCCTCGACCAGCTCCGCGCGGCCGGCTGGAAGGTCGTCATCGTCAGCGGCGGCTTCACCCAGGCCATCCTGCCCCTCGCCGCCCACCTCGGCATCGACCGCGTCGAAGCGGTCATCCTCCGCTTCCACGCCGACGGCTCCTACGCCGGCTTCGACGACTCCTGCCCCACCTGCCGGTCCAAGGGCAAGAACGTCGTCGCCCGCCGCCTGCGGGCCGAATTCCAAGCCGCGCACGTCGTCATGGTCGGCGACGGCGCGAGCGACCTCGAGGTCAAGGGCGACGCCGACAAGGTCGTCGGCTTCGGCCGCTACGCCCGACGGCCCAAGGTGGTGGCGGGCGCCGACGCCTTCATCCACGCGCTGAGCGAGCTGCCCGGCGTCGTCTGAGCCGCGGAGCAATCAGGTTGCGGGCGGCCCGTCGGAGGCTAAGGTGAGGCATGCGCCTGCTCCTGCCCCTGTTGCTCGCCCTCTCGCTCACCGCGGCCGACACGCCTCCCAGGACCGCCGGCCCCGATCCGCTGCCCCCGCCCCGGACCGGCGGACCCGACCCCTTCCCGCCGAGCGGTCCGGGCTCGCGACCCCTGCGCGTGTTCGTCCGTTCGGGACCCAAGAGCCATGGCCCGGGCGACCATGACCATCCGGCCTTCCTGCGGGACTGGGTGCCGCTGATGAACCGCAACGGCATGGCCGCGACCGGCGGCGACGTCTTCCCCACCGCGGAACAGCTCGCGCAGACCGACGTCCTGGTCATCCACCGGCAGGTCGGCGGCGACTTCAAACCCGCCCAGCAGGCGCTGATCGAGACCTACGCGAAACGCGGCGGCGGCTTCGTCGTCATCCATGCCGGCGCGGTGGCGGGCGGCGACGCCTCGGCCGATTACTACCGCGACCTCATCGGCGGCTCATGGCGCCACAAGGTCACCAAGTGGCGCGAAGGCCCCATGCAGCTCGACTTCAAGGATCCGTCCCACCCGATCACCGCGGGCGTGGCCGCCTTCGCGATGAAGGACGAGATCTATTACGACATGGACCTCCGCGCCGACATCCGCGTGCTGGCCACGGCGCCCACGCCGAAGAAGACCGCCGACGGCTTCGAAGCCCAGCCGCAGGTATGGACCTACGAGAAACCCGGCGCCCAGCGCGCCTTCGTCTTCATCCCCGGGCACACTTACGTGAACTTCAGCCGCCCTGACGTGCGCACGCTGCTCCTGCGCGGCATCGCCTGGGCCGGCGGACGCGTGAGCATCGCCTCCTACGCGCTCCAGCTGGCCGACCCGGCGCCGACGGGCGCGAAGTAGGCGTCAGACGCCGAGGATCTCGCGGATCTTCGCGCGGCGGTAACGGAAGATGCCCTCGACCTTCGACTTCACGAACGGATAAGCGACCTCGCCGAGCGGCCACAGCGGAAGTTTGTACAGCACCTCATCGTCCATGCGGGTCTTCCCGCCTTCGTCGGCGAACGTGTGCGTATGGAACCACACCGCGTAGGGACCCTTGAGCTGCTCGTCGGCGAAGGCGTAGGGCGGATCCCAGTGGGTGATGCGCGTGCGCCAGCCGAAGGGGACGCCGTTGAGCGAGAGGCCGTAGTCGATGAGCGTGCCCTGCTTCATCGCGATCGGCAGGGGCGTCTTGATGCGGAAATTGAGTTCCGGCGGCGTGATCGCCTGCAGGTTCTCGGCCTTGGAGAAGAAATCGAAGACGCGCTCGAGGGGCAGCGGGAGGAGCGTGCTTTCGAAGTAGCGGTGGACCCCGCGCGGAAGGGAATTAGGCTGCGCGAGATGGTCGCGGCGATGGGCGCGGATGACGTCGCTGTAATCAGACACGGTGGGTGGCGGTGGGAGCAGGCTGGCTCGCCCGAGGCGGGGTGTCAAGGGACGCCCATGGGGAAAGGGCTTGCCGAGGGGACCGAGCGGGTTTCCCTTGGAGTCCTCCCTTCACCAATGGCCTCCCCCCATTCCCGTCGTCGGACCTCCGGCGCCTTCGGCAACAGCAAGCCTCGCGACATCAAGCGGGACTTCTCGCGCCCCGAGCCGGTCGCCGCCGACGCCACGCCCCGGGAGCCCAGCTTCGCCGACAAGCTCATCGCCTACTCCCAGCCCATCCTGGAGCAGGCGGGCGGGAACCATACCGCCGCCAAGGGCGCGATGAACGTGGCCATCATGATCTGGAACGCCGCCATCGAGGGCGAAGCCAAGATCGCCGAAGCCAAGGTGCGCCTGGCCGCCCTTCCCGGCGCCACCGCCGAGCAGGTCGAAGAACTGGTGACCACCATGGTGGCCCGGAAAAACGAGCTCTACCCCGAGGAGAAGCTCGTGGTCACCAATTTCATCCTGAAGTTCAAGCACAAGCAGTCCCAGTTCCGCGTCTCCGCCGTGAACATCAATCCGGAAGGCGTCAAGAAGGCCGACCTTTCGGACATGGTGAAGGTCTGACGTTTTCCCGTTTGCGAGCGGTCGGGAATCGGGCTCACTCGGTGGCGTCATGGCCACTCTCGTCCTTCGTAACGCTGAAATCATCAACGAGGGCCGGCGCTTCCACGCCGACGTCCTGATCCGCGACGGTCGCATCGAACGCGTCGGCCCCGTGCCGACCGGCGTCGCCTATGACCAGGAATACGACCTCACGGGCAAGCTGCTCGTGCCCGGCCTCATCGACGACCAGGTCCACTTCCGGGAACCCGGCCTGACCCACAAGGCCTGCATCGCGAGCGAGGCCCGCGCCGCCGTGGCCGGGGGCGTCACCTCCTTCATGGAGATGCCGAACACCAACCCGCCGGCGGTCACCCACGAAGAACTCGCCAAGAAATACGCCATCGGCGCCGCCACGTCCGTCGCGAACTACTCCTTCTTCCTCGGCGCGACCAACAGCAACCTCGAGGTGGTCAAGTCGCTCGACCCGCGCGACGTCTGCGGGGTCAAGGTCTTCATGGGTTCCTCGACGGGCGACATGCTCGTGGACCAGGCGGCCACCCTCGAAGGCATCTTCCGCCATTCGCCCGCCATCATCTTGACGCACTGCGAGGACACCCCGCGCATCAAGGCCGCCGAAGCGATCGCCAAGGCGAAGTGGGGCGACGACGTCCCGGCCGGCGAACACCCCCGCCTGCGCGACGCCGAGGCCTGCTACGCCTCCTCCTCGATGGCCGCTGAGCTGGCCCGTCGGCATGACGCCCGCCTGCACATCCTGCACATCACCACCGCCAAGGAGCTCTCCCTGTTCTCCGCCGCGCCGCTCAAAGGCAAGCGCCTGACCGCCGAGGCCTGCGTGCACCACCTTTGGTTCTCCGACGCGGACTACGCCCGCCTCGGCCACCAGATCAAGTGCAACCCGGCCATCAAGACCGCCGCCGACCGGGACGCCGTGCGGGCCGCCGTCGCCGCCGGCGTCATCGACGTCATCGCCACCGACCACGCGCCCCACACGTGGGAGGAGAAATCGCAGACCTACTTCAAGGCTCCGTCCGGCCTGCCGCTCATCCAGCATTCGTTGCTGATCCTGATGGACCTCGCCCGCCAGGGCGCGTTCACGCTCGAGACCGCCATCCAGCGCGCCTGCCACGCCCCGGCGATCCTCTTCGGCGTGGAACGTCGCGGCTTCATCCGCGAAGGCTATTGGGCCGACCTCGTGGTCGTGGACCCCGCCAAGCCCCAGCCCGTGACCAAGGCCGGCCTGCTCTACCAGTGCGGCTGGTCGCCCTTCGAAGGCCATGCCTTCGGCAGCAGCATCGAACGCACCTTCGTCAACGGCGTCTGCGTCTACGAACATGGCAAGGTCCGCGCCGACGCCCCCAAGGGCATGAGGCTGAGCTTTGATGGGAACCGTCGCTGAGAGGACTGAGTAGATCGCTGCGTTGAGGACTGAGTGGAGGACTGAATTGAAAAGATGGCAGGCTTGATTGCCCCATTGCCCTTCTCAATTCAGACCTCAACGCAGGCCTCCAAATCTGGTTTTGGCGGCTAGCGGTTGGCGGTTGGGAAAATGCCGCCTAGGAGGACTGTATTGATCGCTGAGTTGAGGACTGAATGGAGGGCTGAATGGATGAAAGCTCAGGGCCAATCCTGACTGACTTCTTCTCAATTCAGACCTCAACGCAGGCCTCCATTCAGTCATCGATGCAGTCCTCCATGGTGCTCGACTCCTGTCCTTGCCACCCCGCCGGCCCGCCCCCTAGTTTCGGGCCGTGTTCACCCTGCTCAAGACCGATACGACCACGGCCGCCCGCCTCGGCGTCCTGAAGACCCCCCACGGGGAAGTCCGCACGCCGGTCTTCATGCCGGTGGGCACCCAGGCCACGGTCAAAGGCCTCTCCCCGCAGCAGGTCGCCGACACCGGCGCGCAGATCCTGCTCAGCAACACCTACCACCTGAACCTCCGCCCGGGCCGCGAGATCGTCCGCGCCGCCGGCGGCCTCCACAAGTTCATGCACTGGGACAAGCCGATCCTGACGGACAGCGGCGGCTTCCAGGTCTTCTCGTTGGCGAAGCTCCGCACGATCACCGACGAGGGCATCCACTTCAGTTCCCACCTCGACGGCAACAAGCTCTTCCTCGACGTGAAGGACTGCTTCGAGATCCAGGACGCGCTGGGCTCGGACATCGCGATGGTGCTCGACGAGTGCCCCCCCTACCCGTGCGACCGCGCCTCCTGCGAGGTGGCCGTGACCCGCTCCATCCGCTGGGCCAAGGAGATGCTGCAGCTCGCCAAGGATCGCGGCTTCCTCGCCTCGGGCCGCCACCTCTTCTGCATCAACCAAGGTTCGGTCTACGACGACCTCCGGATCCGCTGCGCCGAAGAACTCGGCGGACTCGACTTCCCCGGGCATGCCATCGGCGGCGTCAGCGTCGGCGAACCTGAGGAGCACATGCTCCACCAGGTCGGCCTGGTCGCCCCGCTCCTCCCCAAGAACAAGCCCCGCTACGTCATGGGCGTCGGCACGCCGCCCCAGCTCCTCCGCATGGTCGCCCTCGGCGCCGACATGTTCGACTGCACGATGCCGACCCGCATCGGCCGCCACGGCGGGGCCTTCACGCCCGACGGCCCGATCAGCGTGAAGCACCTCCGCTACCGCGAGGACCATCGTCCGCTCGTCGAGGGCATGGACAACTACACCTGCCGCCACTTCTCGCGCGCGTACCTCCGTCACCTGCATCACGCCGGCGAACAGCTCGGCGGCACGCTCCTCGCGCTGCACAACATCCACTTCCTGCAGGACCTCATGGCCCAGGCCCACGCGCACATCGCCGCGGGCGACTTCGCCTCGTGGTCCAAGGCATGGTGCGAACGTTACGAAGCCGGCGCGAAGGACGAGATACCGGCGGACTAAGCTACAAGATAAACATTCCCAGGTCCCAGGTCACGGGCCTCAGGAGCCAGGCTCAGGTCTTCAGGTACGGGCGTCAGTCCCGGGTCCAGCACCCGAACCTGAAATACCGAACCAGATACCTGACGGCCGAGACCTGAGACCTGAAAAGGATCTCCCCAGCCGTTCGTCCGGTCTCCGGCCCCCTCGAGTTTGGCTAACCTGCCTCGAGGCAGGGTTGAGCGCCTCGCTAAACCGCGACCGACCAAGGGGCTGGTCAGCCTTACTTGAGAAATCTACGTCGTGACGCGGTCCCGACCCCGCCCAAGAGGACAACTAGGGCAGTACGCGATGCGGCCCCTACCACGAGAGGCAACCAAACCCCCTTGCCCACGTGCCAGCGTGTCAACGTGCCCCCTCGCTTCGACCTTCGGTCAAAGCGAGAAACTTTCCCCGCAGGAACAGCTGGCCTTGGCGTTAGGGTTGGAGAATTTGAACCCTCCGCCGATCATCTTGTCGGAAAAGTCCAAGACCGTACCCCGTAGGTAGAGGGCGGACTTAGGATCGACCAGGACTTCCACGCCCTCGCTGCGGACCAAGATGTCGGACGGCTTGGCCTCACCCACGAAACGCATCTTATACGACAGCCCGTTGCAGCCGCCGCCGCTGATGGCCACGCGCAGGAACCCCCCTTGGGCCTCACGCAAAGCCAAAGCCCGGACCTTGGCCCCCGCCGGCGCGGTCAGACGGATCAGCCGTTCGTCGGCGACGCGCGGGCTGGCGACTGGTGCGGTGTTTTCCATCGATGTCCAAGATGCAGCACATCGCCTGAAAACACAAGTCGCCAGGCCCCTGTCGGCCACGCCGGCGGCGGAAGCCCGAAAACAGGCTTGCCCGCCTCCCTCCCCGGGGGAATAGGATGCTGGTCCGGGTCACGGTCGCGTAGCTCAGTTGGTTAGAGCGCAGCATTCACATTGCTGAAGTCACAGGTTCAAGTCCTGTCGCGACCACCACCCGGAAGGCTCCTTGGTCCGACGCGGCCAAGGTTTCTATTACTTTATAATATTACGCGCGGACGCTAATTAGGTGTTCCCAGCCTACTGTCGGCTAATTATCCCTTGGGCATTCCTTGGCGTCCTTCGCCTGATCTTTCCCGACCGACCAACGACTCCGCCCACTCAACCGACTTATCGCGCCGATGTCCGAGTCTCCTTCGAGCAAACTTCCCGCCCAGATCGACGAGCTCCTGGAATTCCTCCATGAGCGCCAGTCCAAGCGCGGCAACTGCACCATGCGCGACCGCGCCGAACTCTGGCTGCGCTACGGCGGAGACCAGCTGGACATCAGCCCGGCCAACTTCCACCACGCGCTCGCCCAGTGGCTGACCAACGCGGGCATGATCCACAAGGACAAGACCCATGACGTGGCGGCCGTGCTCTACTGCCTGGGGGTCACCAATTCCAACAATCTGTTCCAGAAAGTGAACCAAGGTAAGCTCGTCGCCATGGGCATCGGCAAGAACGGCCGGCGTAACGCCAAGGGTTCCCGTAAGAACTAAGCCCGCCGCCCTCCCCGCCGGGCGGCCCCGCCGAACCCGTTGACATCCCCCCGGAGGTGCGGATGATAGGGGCATGAGCCGGCACCAGCAAAGGCGTCAACAGGAGGTGGCACGCGCCCGTTCCTTCCTCGAACGGCGCATGAACGACCTGCGCTCACGGCTGGGGCTTCGTCCGGACGCCGCCCCCCTGCCCGGCGAAGCCGCCTACGAGGACACCGAGATCGGCCGGGCCCCGGGACAGCTGCCGGCCGCCTCCCCCTTCGAATCGACCGTCCCGACCAAGTTCCGGGTCATCTCCTACGATGAATCGAGCTGCAAGGTCGAGGAGTTCGCCGACCTGGACTCCGTCGGCCGCTACGCCGGCAAACCGGGCATGGTCTGGATCCAGGTCCTCGGCATCACCGACCCCCAGATCGTCCACATCGTCGGCGCCTTCTTCGACATCCCGATGCTGGCCCAGGAGGACATCCTGACGGCCACCTCCCGTCCCAAGTTCGAAGAACACGGCGACAAGCTCCTGGCCATCGCCCGCGCCGTCCGCATCGGCGTCGAGGAAGACACCCCGCGCGGCCAGCAGATCTCCATCGTCGCCGCCCAGAACTGGGTCATCTCCTTCCACGAGAACGACGAAAAGGTCTTCGAAGCCGTCGAGAAGCGCATCGCCGACAACAAGGGCAACATCCGCAAGTGGCACGCCGGCTACCTCATCTACTCCCTCCTCGACACCCTCGTCGACCGCCTGCTCTACCAGACCGAGGAGATCGAGGACGCCACGACCGAGCTCGAAGATTCGATCCTGAAAGGCACCGATGACTGGGACCTCAACGAGGTGTACCGGCTCAAGCGCATCGTCGTCCGGCTCAGCCGCCTCGCCCAGCCGCTCAAGGACATGGTCAGCGTCCTGGAGCACTACGAACACCCGCTCCTGCCGACGTCCCTGGACATGTTCCTGCGCGACCTCTACGACCACGCCATCCGCGCGGCGGACCGCATCGAACACGCGCGCATGATCCTGCAGGACCTGCAGGAATACCACCACACCCAGCAGGAGCGGAAGACCAACGAGGTCATCCGCGTGCTGACGGTGATGAGCTCGGTCTTCATCCCCCTGACGTTCCTCGTCGGCCTCTGGGGCATGAACTTCCATTTCATGCCGGAGATCCACACCGAATGGGGCGACAAATACGGCTACTTCCTCGCGCTCGGTTCGATGGCCGCCCTCGCGACGGGGATCATCCTCTGGATGAAGCGCAAAGGGTGGTTCTGAGGGAAGAGTAGAGGACTGGGTGGAGGGCTGACTTGATCAAGAGTCAGGATAGCTGCCGACGCTGTCTTACATTTCCCTTTATCAATTCAGTCCTCAACTCAGCCCTCCATGCTGTCCTCCATTCAGTCCTCGGTTCAGTCATCTCGCCTCACGCGCAGTCCTGGGCGTCGACGTCGATGACGTCGATGACGTCCTCGTCGCCGAGGATCCGGGCGCGCAGGGGCAGCAAGGCGGCGAGCAACGAGCGGACGCCGGCGACGAGATACCAGACATGCACGCGGTGCTGGTCCTGGACCTTCTCGAACGGGCACGGCGCGGGGCCGCGGATCTCGCAGAGCCCGGGATGCAGGCGCTCGAGCTCCTTGACCCAGGCGTCGGCCACGAAGTTGACCTTCTCGGCGTTGCGGCCGCGGAAGACGTGGCGGACGAGATGCCGGTCCGGCGGATAGCCGAACTCGGCCCGCTTCTCGAGCTCCGCCGCCGCGAAGCCATGGAAGTCGAGCCGCTTGGCGAATTGGATCGGATCGGAGGCCGGCTGGAAGCTCTGCACGACGACCACGCCTTCGAGGTCGCCGCGCCCGGCCCGGCCGGCGACCTGGGTGAGCAGCTGGAAGGTCCGTTCCGCGGCGCGGAAATCCGGCAGCTGCAGGGAAAGGTCCGCGTCGATGATCCCCACCAGCGTCACGCGCGGGAAGTCGAGCCCCTTGGCGATCATCTGCGTGCCGAGGAGCATGTCGTAGCGGCCCGCGCGGAAATCCGAAAGGACCTTCCGGAAGAGGTCCTTCTTGCCCATGGTGTCGGCGTCGATGCGGGCCACGCGGGCGCGCGGGAAGAGCTGGGCGATGGTCTCCTCGACCTTCTGGGTGCCGTAACCCCGCCAACGGACCTTCGGGGAGCGGCATCCCGGGCAGAGCACCGGGGCGCGCTCCTGATGGTTGCACAGATGGCACCGGGCGGTGTCGTCGGTGCGGTGCAGGGTCAGCGAGACGCTGCAACGCTTGCACCGGACGGCTTCCCCGCAGTCGGGGCAGACCAGCGAACGGGAGTGCCCGCGGCGGTTCAGGAAGAGGATCGACTGCTCGCGCCGCTCGAGGCGGGCGCGGATGCCGTCGGTCAGCTCGCGCGAGAGGATGTGCTGGCCCTTCGCATGCAGCACCTCCCGGCGCATGTCGACGATGCGGAAGGCCGGCATCGGCCGGTCGTCCACCCGCTTCGCCATCACGTCCAAGGCGTAGCGGCCCGAGGTCGCGTTCCGCCAGGTCTCGAGCGAGGGCGTGGCCGAACCCAGCACGCAGGCCGCGCCCAGCAACGAGGCGCGCATCACCGCGACGTCGCGGCCGTGATACATCGGGGTCTCGCCCTGCTTGAAGGACGGCTCGTGCTCCTCGTCGACCACGATCAGCCGCAGGTCCGGGAGCGGCGCGAAGACCGCCGAACGGGCGCCGACCACCACCCTCGCCTGCCCGAGTGACATCGCCATCCACGCGTCGAAACGCTCCCCGGCGGACAGGTGGCTGTGCCAGACGACCACCTTGGCGCCGAGGTCCGCCAACCGGGAACGCAGGCGGCCGACGGTCTGCGGCGTGAGCGCGACTTCAGGAACGAGGAAGATGGCCGAACCGCCTTCGGCCACGACCTTGCGGATCAAGGCGACGTAGACCTCGGTCTTGCCGGAACCGGTGACGCCGTGCAGCAGGTGGGCGCGGAAGGCCTTCGAATCGAGGGTCTGCGTGACCGAAGCGACGGCGGCGACCTGCTCGGGGTTCAAGGTATGCCCGGCGGACGCGACCGTCTCCCCTTCCGCATAGGGATCGTCGTAGGCGACGCGCCAGAGCACGCTGGCGGCTTCCTTGACGACGCCGGCCTTGATCAAGGCATCGACGGCCGGCTGGGCGACCCCGAGCCCTTCGACCATCTTCGCCCGGTCCGCGGGCTCCTGCTGGGCCGCCAGGAAATCGATCACCTGCGCCTGCCGCGGCGCCTTGCGACGGAGCTTGGCGAGCGCCTCGGGCTCGGGCGGCGCGACGAGCGTGAGCAGGCGACGCAGCACGGGCCGCACGCCTTTGCGCACCGCGGCGGGCAGGACCGTCTCCAGCACGGAATTAAGCCCGCAGCCGTAATAACCGGCCATCCACTCGGCCAGCCGGCAGCAATCGGGCGTCATCACGGGCTGCTCGTGCTCGAGCACCATGATGCTCCGCAGCTTCGCCGCCGGCGGCGGCTCGGCGGGATACTTCCAGACCACCCCGATGCTCGTCCGACCGCCCAAGGGCACGCGGACCAGCTGACCTACCTTCAGGACGTCCTTGAGGGCCGCCGGCACCGAATACGAGTAGGCCCGGGCCCCGCCGTCGAACGGGACCACCTCGGCGACGCCGGGTTCGATTTCACCGAAGAGATCGGGCACGCGGGAAGGTTCGCCGAAGCGTCGGGAGGATTCAAGCGAGGGTTGCCGCCCTCGCCATCATTTGCCTTCCGGCTTCTCGGCCGCGACCAGCGGACTAGCCGGAATGATGACTTTGGACGGATCGTCGGGGTGAGCCGGGTCGAAAACGCCCGCCGAAGGGGCGAGGAGCGACGCCAGCTCCGGGACGCGGGTCCGGATCTCCTCGACGACGCACCGGGCCATCTCGTAGGCGCCGTAGGCGCTGAAGTGGGTGTCGTCGCGGAGCGGGGTCGTCTGGCCGGGAAAGGTGTTCGCGGGAAAATGGAGCAAGGCCAGCTTGCTCGGCTCGATCCCCATCGCCCCGTAAAGCGCTTTGGACCGGGTGTTGAGGTCGATGAGCGGAACCCCGAGCTCCTTGGCCACGCGGCGCACCGCCACGGGGAAATCTCCGAGCGACTCCATCACCTTGCCCTCCGGGTCGAAACGACGGCGGGCCACGGAGGTGACCAGCACCGGCTTGCCCCCTTTGGCGCGCACGGCCGCGACCGTCTCGCGCAGACGGTCGGCATACGTCGTGAAGGCGCCGACGCCCGGCCCCTTCTCCTTCTGGTCGTTATGGCCGAACTGGATGAGCACGAAGTCTCCGGCGCGGAGCTGGGAAAGGATCTTGTCCAGACGACCCTCGGCCCCGAAGGAGCGCAGGGTGCGACCGGACTCGGCATGATTGACGACGACCGCGCCGGGGCCGAAGAACAACGGAAGGGCCTGGCCCCATCCGGCATAAGGCTCGAACGCCTGGTCGCAGACGGTCGAGTCACCGGCCAGGAAGATCCGCCGGATCGCCGGATCCGCCGGACGGACCGACACCAGCCGGGCGCGGGCGCTCGCGCCGAGGAACTCCAGCGAGAGGGCGTCGTCCCACGAGGCCGACCCCTTCTCCCGCGCGTTGATCGCCACGCGACCGCCGGCGAAGTCCGGCCGACGCACGTCGACGAGGTACTCGCGGGTCTCCCGACGTCCGCGCGGCACCGCGACGTTGAGCGCCAGCAGACGGCGAGCCTCGCCCTTCACGGTCGTGACCGAATCCGCGTCGTCAGCCCCGAACTCGAGGGTGACCACATAGACGCCCTCCGGCCGGACCTCGCGGTGGGCGAGCACCGGTTGCGCGGGCGTCCCCCGGAAGGCCGGCGGTTCGGCGGCCGCCGAAGCGACCAAGGAAAGACAGGCCAGACCGAGTCGGAGCATCGCCGGAGGATCTCAGGGATGGACGTCGGTCACCGGCGTCCCCGAGTGGGCCGCGATCCGGGCGCACATCAGCGCCCAGAAGCAACCGATGCAGTTCGCGACGACCAGCTGGAGGTCGAGCGGCATGCTGTAGAAGATCA
>JACCDS010520157.1_pt1 | contig 17552 bp, 13 predicted proteins | sample 7446441 | NCBI WGS metagenome assembly JACCDS01 (sample SAMN15323445, study PRJNA562643) | freshwater metagenome | isolation source: river surface water | place: USA:Blue River Watershed | collected 2017-08-17
GACGGCCTTGCCGATTTCGGCCCGCAGGCGCGGCACGCGGGCGAGCAACTGGGCGACTTCGGCTTCGGTCAATTCAGGGGCGGGCATGGCGGAAGGGAAGGTGCGGCAGGCTTGGGCGAAGGTGAACCACGGAGAAACGGAGGGCACAAAGAAATCCTCCGGGCATGATCGCCGGAGTTCACAGGCCCAGCGCGTAGGCGACGATGTTGACGCCGAACTTCGTGTTGTCCTCGGCGAGGAAGCGTTTGTTGCGGAAATCGTAGTCCCATTCGCAGCCGTAGTCTTTGTTGCTGTAGAGCACGCGGATGCGGCCGTCGATTTCCACGGCCTTGAGGTAGTCGTGCACGAGGTCGTCGCCCCAGCCGTTGAGTTCGAACGACGTCGTCGGCGGACCGTCGAACCGGAAGCAGGCGCGGTAGAGCGGATGCGAATTCGGGATTTTCCGCAGGGCCGCGGGGCCGAAACACACCGCCATCTGCGCTTCGAAGGATTTGGCGAAGAGGCCGTCGATGTCGTGGTTGCAATCGTCGACGAAGACGAAACCGCCGCGCCGCACATAGGCCTCGAAGTTCGCTCGCTCGCGGGTGCCGAACTGCACGAGCTTGCGGCCGCTCAGGTACACGAACGGGGCCTCGAACAGCGCGGGGCTGCCGAGGGCGACGACGGCTTCGCGCGGGTCGACCTTGATCGTCGTGTAGGCGACCAGCGAGTCGACGAGGTTGGCCGGCATCCGCGGATCGACGAGATCCCAGTCGCCGGAATCGTACTGCAACCGGGAAAAGACGAAGTCGGCGCGGCTCATGGCGGCGGCGCCCCGCGCGGCGGCGGGGCGGCCGGGCGGCTCAGATTCTCCGCGCCGTGTTGATCACGTTGACCTTGTCGAAACGGGCGGTGGCGCTGCCGTGGGAGACGGCGCTGATCTGCGGCGGCTGGCCCTTGCCGTCGTTGAAGGCGCCGCCGAGGGCGTAGTCGCGGCGGTCGCAGATCGCCGAACACGAATTCCAGAATTCCTGCGTGTTCGACTGGTAGGACACGTCGCGCAGCATGCCGGCGATTTCCCCGTTCTTGATCTCGTAGAACAGCTGCCCGCCGAATTGGAAATTGTAGCGCTGCTGGTCGATCGAGAAGGAACCGTCGCCGATGATGTAGACGCCGCGCTCGACGTTCTTGATCAGTTCGGCGGGCGCGAGCGGGGCGGGGCCCGGCTCGAGGGAAACATTGGGCATGCGCTGGAACTGCACGTCCGACCAATGCTGCGAATAGCTGCAGCCGTCGCTTTCCGCCTGGCCGACGATGTGGGCCTGGTCCCGGGTTTTCTGATACCCGACGAGAATGCCGTCCTTGATGATCGGCCAACGTTTCGTCGGCACGCCTTCGTCGTCGTAGCCCACCGCGCCGAGGGACCCGGGCTGCGTCTTGTCGGCGAAGAAGTTCACCCGGCCGTGGCCGTACTGGAAATTCCCGCTCTTCCATTTGTCGAGGGTGGCGAACGACGTGCCGGCGTAGTTCGCCTCGTAGCCGAGCACGCGGTCGAGCTCGGTGGCGTGGCCGATGGATTCGTGGATCGTCAGCCAGAGATGCGACGGGTCGAGCACGAGGTCGTACTGCCCGGCGAGGACGGATTTGGCGGAGACCTTGGCCTTGGCCTGCTGCGCGGCGAGCGTCGCGTCCTCGATCAGATCGTAGGAATCGGTGTAGCGCACGGTGGTGTCGCCGACCGGCGCGAGTTTGTGGCGGGGATCGGCGTCGAGGTATTCGTAGCCGCGGCCCGAGGGCGCGCTGATCGAACGGCGCGTCTGGAAACGGCCGGTCTTCGGATCCGTCACGGTCGCGAGAAACGTCGGCCAGATGCGGTGGATGTCCTGGTCGATGTAGGAGCCGTCGGTGCTCGCGAAATATTTCTGCTCGTTGACGAGGAAGAGCTGCGAGTTGACGAAGTTGGCACCGGCCTTGAGGGCGGCGGCGTTGGCGGCGAGGAGGCGGTCCACCTTGTCGGCGAGCGGCACCGCGAAGCCGTTGATGCGGATCGGCGTCCGCCAGGCGGTTTCGCCGACGCCCTTTTGCGGGGCCAGCACGACGGGCTCCGTCTGGATTTTGGCATTGGCCTTGGCGATCGCGACGGCCTGGGCGGCGGCGCGGGCGATGGAGTCGGGCGTCAATTCGTTGGTGGCGAAGAAGCCCCACGCGCCGCCGGCGATGACACGGATGCCCGCGCCGTAACTCTCGGTGCTGGAAACGCCCTCGACCTTCTGCTCGCGGGTGGAGACGGACTGGTTGAGGTAGCGGCCGATGCGGACATCGGCGTAGGTGGCGCCGAGTTTGGTCGCGGCATTGAGGGCGGCATCGGCGAGTTGTTTCTTGCGTGCGACGGCGAGCGGGTCCTTGGCGGCGAGGGCCGCGGCGGCGCTCGTCCATTGCGGCAGGAGCAACGAACCCGTGACAAGGCCGGTGGTCTGGAGGAAGTGGCGGCGTTTCATGGGCGGCGGGCTCAGACGGCGTCGGAGAGACTGGAGAACGTGAAATCCCGCAGGACCATCGGCGGGATCAGGCTGTTTTCGACGCGCTGCGGCCGGCCGAGCGCCTCGAGGTTGTTCAGCATGATCACGGGGCTTTCGTTGAAGCGGAAATTCTTCACCGGGAATTTGATCTCGCCGTTCTCGACGAAGAACGTGCCGTCGCGGGTGAGGCCCGTGTACAGCAGCGTCTGCGGATCGACGGCGCGGATGTACCAGAGCCGGGTGACGAGCACGCCGCGTTTCACGCCCTTGATCAGCGCGTCGAGCGGCGTGTCGGTGCCGCCCATGATGCTGCGGCCGAAGGCGGGCGGCGGCGCCGCGTTTTCGTCGCGGCCCTGCTGCTTCGCCCAGAACCGCGTGTAGCCGACGTTCTTCACTACCCCGCCCTGGATCCAGTCGGTGCGGCGCTGGGCGCGGCCGTCCGAGCCCCATTTGTTGCCGGGGAGCTCGGCGTTCATCGGGTCGGTCCAGAGATTGACGCGTTCGTCGACGATCTTCTCGCCGACGCGCGAGGCGCCGCCGGCCTTGCTCAGGAAGCTGCGGCCTTCGTCGGTGAGGCGCGCGTTCATGGCGTTGAGCATGAGATTGACGAGCGTGACGCCGGCGCTGGGCTCGAGGATCACCGTGTACTTGCCGGGCTCGATGGCGCGGGCCTCGCGGGATTGGAGCGCCTTGCGCGCGGCGATGGCGGTGACGCCGCCGGCGTCGAGGCGGGAGGCATCGTTGAAATCGGCGAGCGCATAACCGGAGCCGCGGCCGTCCTCGGTGCGCGTGGTGACGGAGAAATCGATATCGGTGCGGCGCTGGTAGCCGAAGAGTCCCTTGGAATTGGCGAGGGCGGAGAAACGGGCGCTGTCGGAAAGGTAGCCGGCGGCGGTGAGCTTGTTTTCTTTGCAATGCCCGATGCTCGCGGCGGCCCAGCGCACGCGGTCGGCCTGCGTAAGGTTGGCGGTGGCGTCGAAGTGCGCCTTCGGCTCGACGTAGGTCTGCGGGCCGACGAGCGGCATGAACTCGGGATTCTCGGGGGAGAGTCGCGCCAGTTCCTCGGCGGACCGGACGGCGCGCGCGAGGGAAGCGTCGTCGAATTCGTTGATCGTGGCGGCGCCGGATTTGCGGCCGAGGCTCGACGTCACGGCCAGGCTCAGCGTGTCGGAACCGCCGCTGGTGGAAACGGTGTTGCGCGCGAAGCGGAGATTGCCGGCGCGGGCCCCCGAGAGGGAGACCTGGCATTCGTCGGCTTTCGAGAACGAGAGCGTCTTCTGCAGGATCGCGCGGGCTTCGGATTCGGAGAGGAGGGACATGGGGGAAAATTGCGGAATGCGGATTGCGGAATGCGGATTTTTCGCCGGCGGCGGTCTTCAGATTCTGCGGCCGGTGTTGAGGACGTTGACCTTGTTGAAACGGGACGTGGCGCTGCCGTGCGAGACGGCGCTGACCTGCGAAGGCTGGCCCTTGCCGTCGAAGAAACTGCCGAAATGCATGTAGTCGCGGCGGTCGCAGATCGCGACGCACGAATTCCAGAACTCCTGCGTGTTCGACTGGTAGGCGACGTCGCGCAGCATGCCGGCGATCTCGCCGTTTTTGATCTCGTAGAACAGCTGGCCGCCGAATTGGAAATTGTAGCGCTGCTGGTCGATCGAGAACGAGCCGCGGCCGACAATGTAGATGCCGCGCTCGACGCCCTTGATCATCTCCGCCGGCGTCAGCGGCGCCGCGCCGGGCTGGAGCGAAACATTGGGCATGCGCTGGAACTGGACCGCATTCCACGACTGCGCATAGCTGCAACCGTCGCCGGCGTTTTGCCCGACCATGTGCGCCTGGTCGCGCGTCTTCTGGTAATCGACCAAGATGCCGTCCCGGATGATCGGCCAACGCTTCGCCGGCACCCCTTCGTCGTCGTAGCCCACCGCGCCCAGCGTCCCGGCCTCGGTGCGGTCGGCGAAGAAATTCACGATCGGACTGCCGTATTTGAAATCCTTGGACTTCCATTTGTCCAGGGTCGCGAACGACGTGCCCGCGTAGTTGGCCTCGTAGCCCAGCACGCGGTCGAGCTCGGTGGCGTGGCCGACCGATTCGTGGATCGTCAGCCCGAGGTGCGTCGGGTCGAGCACGAGGTCGTATTGCCCGGCGACGACGCGCTTGGCGGCGAGTTTTTCCCGGGCCTGCTGCGCCGCCAGCACCGCGTCCTCGACCAGGTCGTACGATTCGAAGTAGCGGACCGTCGCCCCGGGCCGTTTCCCGGCGGGATCGGCGCCGAGGTATTCGTAACCGCGCCCGACGGGCGAACTCAGGGCGTTGCGGGTTTCGAAACGGCCGGTCTTCTGATCCGTCGCCGTCACCGTGAAGGTCGGCCAGAGCCGGTGGATATCCTGGTCGATGTAGGAGCCGTCGGTGCTCGCGAAATACTTCTGCTCGTTGATCTGGTAGAGCTGCGTGTTGATGAAACTCGCGCCCTGCGCGAGCGCGGCGCGGTTGGCGGCGAGCAGGTGGTCGACTTTTTCCCGCAGCGAAACGGCAAACGGATTGATCCGCATCGGCGTCCGCCACGCCACCTCGCCCACCCCGGCCTGCGGCGCGAGCACGACCGGCTCGTCCTGCAGGCGGGCGTTGGCCTTGGCGATCGCCACCGCGTCCGCGGCGGCGCGGGCGATCGACTCCTCGGTGAGCCGGTCCGTCGCCATGAACCCCCAGGCGCCGTCCGCGATCACGCGCACGCCGGCGCCGTAATTTTCGTCGCTCGTCACGCCGTCGACCTTCGTTTCGCGGGTCGAGATCGACTGGCTGAGGTAGCGCCCGATGCGCACATCGGCATAGGTCGCGCCGCGCTTCGTCGCGGCATTCAGCGCCGCGTCCGCGAGGCGTTTCTTCCGCGCGGCCGGGAGCGGATCCCCCGCCGCAAGCCGCTCGGCGGCGGCCGTCCACACCGGCAACAGCAGGAACCCGCCGGCGGCCCCGGCCCGGCCGATGAAGCAGCGGCGATTCATGGCGCAGAAAAACGAAAGGGGAAAACGGACACCCGCGGACAACGGCGCGGAGCAGACTTCGGCATCGCGTCGCTGTGTCATAACCGCCGCGGGCGCGTCAATCCGCGTTTCCGAATTCTCCGCGCCGGCGCCGTTTCCGGCCCCCGAATCAACGATATCAGCAAGGTTTCGCTTGTGGAACTGCGCCACCGCACAACCTTTCACAGGTCAGGCCCGTCTCCCCCGACCGGCTTTTCCCCTATGACCCACCCCACCCTGGCCTCGCTCCGCGTTGCTGCCCGGCTTCTGCCGGCCTCGTTCTGCCTCCTCTCCGCCCCGTTGCTCCGGGCGCAAACCGCGCCCGCCGCCACGGCTACCGCCGCCGCCGTCGCCGCCAAGGACGAGACCGTCACGCTCTCGCCGTTCATCGTCATGACGGAGTCCGAGGCCGGCTGGTCCGCCAACGACACGCTCTCCGCCACGCGCACCAAGCAGGCGCTGAAGGATGTGCCGGTGAACATCGACGCCATCACCGCCGACTTCATGGAGGACCTCGGTCTCTTCACCGCCGACGAAGTCGCCAACTACGTCGCCAACGCCTTCGCCCCGCCCACCCTCGAGAACGACAACCAGAGCGGCGCCGTCTCCTTCCGCGGCCTCAGCGGCTCCACCGCCGCGCGCAATTACTTCCGCTGGTACATCCCGAGCGACACCTACAACGTCGAGCGCATCGACTTCGGCAAGGGCTCCAACTCCCTCATCTTCGGCGACGTCGATCCCGGCGGCCAGGCTTCCGTCTTCACCAAGCGCGCGCAGATGCGGAATTTCGGCACCTTCCTCTCCCAGTACAACAGCGACGGCGCCTACCGCTTCCAGATCGACCTCAACCGCCGCCTCCGGAACAACCTCGCCGTCCGCTTCAACGCCGTGCGCCGCCAGGAACGCACCTTTCAGGACGCCTCCACGTTCCAACTCGCCGGCGAAACGCTCACGACCACGTGGCAGCCGTTCAAGGAAACGATGATCCGCGTCGAGTACGAGCAAGGCGACTTCGCCAACGTCCGCGGCTTCGGCGGCGTCACCATCCGCGAACAGTCCGCCCGCTCCCGCGCCTACACGACGGACCGGCTCTATTACACCTCCGACAACGAGTGGATCGTGCGCAGCACCCTGCCCGCGGCCGACCGCGCCAACGGCCCCGCCGGCGGCTCGCCGTCCCTGATCGAGGGCGATTTCTTCGATGTCACGATGCGCAACGCCGCCGGCGCCGTCGTCGGCACCAAACGCTTCAACGGCTACCCGAAACACTACAACCTCCGCGGCTCCTTCGACCGCCAGAACCGCCCCTTCGACACCACCTCCGTCACCGTCGAACAGCGCTTCGGTCCCGTCGGCGTCGAGGTCGCCTACAACCACCAGCGCCAGACCGCCATCCGCAACGACAACTTCTTCTCCAGCACGATCAGCGTCGACGTCAACGGCCGCCCCTACGTCGAGACCGAACTCGACGAGAAACGCTTCGGCAACACGGTCGATTCGTTCCGCGGCACCGCCGTCTACAAATTCGACAAGTGGAAGTGGATGCAGCAGCTGATCGTCGGCAGCGCGGAGTACCGCGAAGACCAGGTCACGAACTACCGCTTCAACACCTACAATACCTACAACGTCGACCGCGGCGGCACCCTCAACACCAACTCCGACCGCATCCGCCTCCGCCTCTTCCTCGACGACCCGCGCTTCTACTCCCGCGCCCTCTTCGACGCGATGAAGCCGTCCAACCTGCCGACCACGCCCACCGTCACGCCGAAGTCCCTCGCCTCGTTCCCGTCCGGCACGAGTTCGACCGACGGCACCCAATGGCGCCAGTCGTCCGCCGTCGCCCTCTCGACCAGCGGCCGCTACTTCGGCGGCCGGATCCAGACGCTCATCGGCGCCCGCCACGACTGGAATCGGAATTATGAGTACGAAGGCACGCGCACCTTCGGCCCCTACCGCGAGGAAGTCCCGCCGCCGAAGCGCGGCGACGCCCTCCCCGGCGAGTACATCGAGAACAAGCAGCTGCGCCTCGAGAACACGAGTATGACGGGCGGCATGACCGTCGTCCTGACCAAGGACCTCAACTTCTACGGCGTGTACTCCGAGTCCTTCCGTTTCCAAGGTGTGCGCACCTTCGACCGCGAGCGTTTCCCGCCGATCACCGGCGTGACCAAGGAAGTCGGCCTCAAGGGCAGCTTCTGGGGCGACCGCGCCAGCGTGAACCTCGGCGTCTTCGACATCGACCGCCAGAACGTCGCCCTGAGTTGGAACGGCGTCATCGATTTCAACACCGCCGAAATCGAGGACCTGATGAATCCCAACGACGTCCTCCCCGGCGATCCGCGCTACAAGTACGGCGAGGAAGGCACCGCCTCCGCGGCCCGTTACTACAGCTCCACGGAAAATTCCCGCGGTGCCGACGTCACCCTGAATGTCCGTCCGCTCAAGGGCCTGCAGCTCCGCTTCACCCTCGCGCGCACCAAGGTCACCGGCCTCCCGAACCTCGATTCCTTCCGCGGCTACTACGAGGCCGCCGTCGCGCGCGGCAACGAGGCCCCCGCCCTGCTCAACGAAGCGAAGACGCTGCTCGATTCGCTCGATATCGACCAGAAGCCCACCGGCGCCCGCGCCTCGCCGTGGTCCGCCAGCTGGGTCGTCGACTACGCCTTCGCCCGCGACACGTGGGCGCCGCTCCGCGGCGTCCGCGTCGGTCTCAACGGCAGCTGGCGCGACGACTACCTCTTCGGCATTGCCAACGGCCAGGCGCTCGCCGGCGGCTCCACCCATCTCGTCCACGGCTACGTGATGCGCGACCAGAAGATCTGGAACCAGCAGGTCCGCGCCCGCCTCGGCTTCCGCAACATCACCGATCTCGAAAACGGCGACCTGCGCAAAACGAGTTTCACGACCCTCGCCACCGGCGCCAACGTCTACCGCTACAGCTACGTCGTCCCGCTCCAGGTCGACCTCAGCCTCACAGTCCGGTTCTGAGCCCGGGATCATGCAGTTGAGAGTACATCGTTGAGGGTTGAGAGATCGATCCTCCGAGCCACGGAAAATCTCGCCGAAACCAGCAACCGGACGAACCTGACGGCTTTGCTCTCAACTCTCAGCTAGGCTCTCTCAACTGCCGGAGTTCGGCTGACCCCGGCCCCCGCTCCGCGGCCTTAAATTCGGCCCGCGCCCTTTTTCGGGCTCGGGCTTTTTATTGAGCGCCGCGCCTCGTTCCGCAACGCCACCAAGACTTCCCGGCAGCCTTCCGCCCTGCCGTTCCGTCAGTGGAAGCCCAGCAAATCGAGCACGTGGCGTTCGACGTGCCGGTTCATGCCTTCCGCCGGAAAGTCATGGATGTGCAGCGCCGGGTTGAAGTTGAGTTCGAGAATGCAATACGGCGCCTCCGCGCCGTCCGCCGCGACGTCGGGGATGATCATGTCCAATCCGCAAATGGCGGCGCCGACCGCCGCCGTCGCCTGCTCGGCCCAGCACCGATAGACCGGCGGCATCGTATCCGTGAAATCGAGACTGTCGCCTCCCGTGCTGATATTGGAATTCTTGCGCAGGAAAACCGTCGCGCCGTCGGCCGGAACACTCCCGGGCCCGAGGCCTTGGCCGTCCAGAAACGCGAGTTCGACCGCCTCGAGGCGAATGCGTTCGAGCGGCTTGCGGTAGCCCTCGCCCCGGTACGGATGCCGATTCTTCACCTCGACCAGTTCGCGAATCGTCGCCCGGCCGTCGCCCCGCACATTGGCCGGGATCCGATGCAGCACGGCCCGGGTCATCCCGCCGATCACGAGAAAACGGAATTCCCGGCCCTCGACAAACTCCTCCACCAGCACGCTCGCATCGAGGGCAAAGGCCGCCGCCAGCGCCGCCCGGTACGCCGCCTCATCGGCCGCGGCATCGAGGATCGCCACGCCTTCGCCGAAGTTCGTCGAGTTGGGTTTGACGACGATTTTCTTCCCCCGGTAGGCGGGAAACGCCGCCTCGGCCGCGGCAAGTTCCCGGAACTTCTCGCCGGCAGGCACCCGCAGGCCGGCCGCGCGCAGGACTTTCTTCGTCACCTCTTTGTTCTCCATCAGCAGGGCGCTGATATAGGTGTCGGCCGAGGTGCGCGTGGCCTGCTTGACGTACTCGGTGCGGCCGTCGCGCCGGAGCGCAATGAAGTTGTCGTCGGCATCGAGCAGCTCGACTTCGACGCCGCGCCCGCGGGCTTCGGCGATCAGGACCTGGGTCGAGAGTTCAAGGGCTTCAAGATTCATGGGCGAGGGTGCGGCGGTGCCGGCGGGCGAGATCCAATCCAAGTTCCAACGCGGAAAGCGGTCCCGACGCCACGGCTTCGCGGAGCCGGTCGATCGGACGCGGACGGCGTCCCGCCCAGCGTTCCCGGGCCGCGGCGAGCGCCTGCGCGTAGGGCGGCGGCAGTTCGGCGGCGATCGCGTCCATGGCCGCGAACAACGCTGCCGCCGCGGCCTGCTCGTCCGGTCCGGGACGGCAGGGTTCGCCGAGCAGCGAGGATCCGCAGAGCGTCGACCAACGATTGCGCTCCGCGATGCGCAGACGTTCCTCGGGAGAAATCAGCGGACTGGGCATGAACAGCGCGGCCAGCACGAACAGATGAAAACCATGTACGGCCTCCACGCCGATGCCCACGGGTTCGAAAGGATCGAGATCGAAGATGCGGAATTCCAGATAGCCGACGCCCTCGCGGCCGAGCGCATCGAGCAAAGCGAAACGCTCGCCGCGATTCGAAGCCGGCGCCGCCGGCCCGGCGGCCGGCGCGGATGCAGGTTTGGGCCGCACCGGACTGTAGAATTCCCGCTCGTGCGCCAGCAGCGGCACCGCGGGCGGCCGCGGCTGGATCGCCGCCGCGATTTTTTCCCGATATTCGTCGAGCGACGCAAAGGTCACGCCGATGGCGCGTTCGACATCGGGCGCCAACGCATAGCCGAGGGGGCTCAGACGCACACTGGAAATGCGGTTCCGGCAACGCTCCGCGTTCGCCCGCAAGTCGGGTCGCGTGTGGTCCAGCAGGACGCGCCAGAAGGCCTCGTCGGCCGGCGGACTCACGCCCCAGAGCGCGTTGAACACATGCTGGTGCCGCAGGAAATTCCGCATCACGGCAAAGTACGCCGCGTCCCGCAGCGTTTTCTCCGGCTCGTCCGAGCCGACGGCCGTCCGCCACCGCGCGAAAAACTCCGCGGCAAACGAGAAATTGTAGTGGATGCCGCTGATGACTTGCCGGGCCTTGCCGTGCCGGCGCTCGAGGTTCTGCCGGTAGCGCCGTTGCGCGTCCCACTCCGGCCGGCCCGCAAACGCCGCGGCGCGCACCCGTTCCGGCGCATCCCAACGGCCCGGCAAACTGAGCGGCCACAGCAGTTCGTCCCCGATCGCCGCTTGCAGGCGGCCTTGCAACCGGCGCAAGGCGGCGACGGCCGCGGCCGGGTCGGAATACGGCGACGTGACGAGCTCCGCCTGGTTCTCCGCGAAATCGACCGAGATCTCTTTGTCCTCGGGCGGAAACGGATGCGGCGTGCGCGCGGGCTGGCCATCGGCTTCGACGCGCAACACTTCCCGTTCCAAACCCCAATGCCCCGCGGTCAATGCCGCGGCCCCGCCTGCCGCGACGAAGCGCGCGAACCCCGCGAGCAGCGCATCCCGGGTGACTCCTTCCGCGGCAATTCGGGTCGACGGCATCCTCCAACCGTGCACCACCCGGTGGCGAACGCACATATTTTTTCGCCGCTCGAGCCGGGTTTTTCCCGGACAACACCCCATAGCTGATCCGATCCGCGCGCCGCTATAGTCACCACCGGCACCCTCGAACCGCGGCGTCCATCGACGCGCGGACCAGCGGAGCGGGATCACATGAACAACCATCAGCCAGTCGCGACGGTCGAATCTCCATCCGGCCCCGCCGTGCCCGCGGCCCCGGACCCTATCCAAGGCGCGGCACCGTCGGGGCTGCCGCCCTGGATCAAGGAGCACTGGACCGTGCTGATGGTCTCGATCGCCGGTGCAGCTCTGGCGCTCGGCTTTTTCGGGGAAAAGTTCTTCGGTCTGCCGCCGTCCGTCGCGCTCGCATTCTACCTCCTGTCCTACGCGGCCGGCGGCTACGATGTCGCCCGCCACGCCGTGCCCGCCCTCTTCCGCGGAGAATTCGACATCGATCTGCTCATGATCACGGCGGCCGGCGGCGCGGCGGTGCTGGGCGAATGGGCGGACGGTGCGTTCCTCCTGTTTCTCTTTTCGCTCAGCCACGCCGGGGAGAACTACGCGCTGGATCGCGCGCGCAACGCCGTCGGCACACTCGGGAAACTCATGCCCCGAACCGCCTTCGTGAAACGCGGGGACCATCTGGAGGAAGTTCCGGTGGAGCAGCTCGCCGTGGAGGAAATCGTCGTCGTGAAACCGGGCGAACGCGTGCCGGTGGACGGCATCATCGTCGCCGGGGAAAGCAGTCTCGACCAGAGCGCGATCACCGGCGAAAGCGTGCCGGTGCCGCGCAAACCCGGGGACGAAGTCTTCGCCGGCACCATCAACGAGGACCACGCGCTGGATGTGCGCATGACCCGCCTCGCCCGCGACAACACCCTCGCCCGCGTGATGCAACTCGTCGCCGAGGCCCAGGAGCAAAAGAGCCCGACCCAACGGTTCACGGAGACGTTCGCGCGCCGCTTCGTTCCGGCGGTGCTGGTCGGCACGTTGCTCGTCATCGTCGTGCTGCCGCTGGGGTTCGGCTGGACCTGGAGCGCGAGCTTCTACCGCGGCATGTTGCTGCTCGTGGCAGCCTCGCCCTGCGCGCTGGCCATCGGCACGCCCGCCGCCGTCCTCGCCGGCATCGCCCAGGCGGCGCGACGCGGCGTGCTCATCAAGGGCGGGGTTCACCTCGAAAATCTTGGACGCGTGAACACCGTGGCTCTCGACAAAACGGGCACGCTCACCACCGGCCGTTTCGCCGTCACGAAGATTATCGCGTTCGAGGGCATCGCGGAGGACGACCTCCTGCGCCTCGCCGCCGCCGTCGAGGAACAGTCCAGCCATCCTTTGGCCGCGGCCATTGTGCAAACGGCCAGATCGCGCCGCCTGGAATTCCCCTCTGCGAGTGCGATCGAAAATCTCGCGGGCAAGGGCATCCGGGCGCAGGTCGGGGGCGAAACCGTCTTGGTCGGCGCACTCCGGGCCTTCGCAGGCGAGTCGGCCGCGGCGCAAGGGGGCAAGGTCGCCGTCGCCGTTGCCGAACTCGAAGGCGAGGGCCAGACCACCGTCATCGTTCGCCGCGCCGCCACGTTCCTCGGCGTCATCGCGCTCGCGGACGAACCCCGGGCCGCGGTGGCCGGCGTCATGCAACGGCTGCGGGCCCAAGGCATCGACCGACTCGTGATGCTGACGGGCGACAACGCGTCCGTCGCCCGCCGGGTGGCGGAGCAAGTCGGGATCACCGAGGTGCGCGCGGAACTGTTGCCCGGCGACAAACTGACGCTGATCCGCGAACTGCAGCACGACCGCGGCGTCATCGCGATGATCGGCGACGGCGTGAACGACGCACCTGCTCTCGCGGCGGCCACGGTCGGAGTCGCCATGGGCGCGGGCGGGACGGCGGTAGCGCTGGAGACGGCGGATGTCGTCTTGATGGGGGACGATTTGGGAAAATTGCCTTTCGCCATCGGCCTGAGCCGCGCCAGCCGGCGCATCATCACCCAGAACGTGGGCATCGCGCTCGGCGTCATCTCGCTGCTGTTGGTCGCCGCCGGCTTCGGCGCAATTCCCCTGAGTGTCGCCGTCGTCCTGCACGAAGGCAGCACCATCGCCGTCGTCCTCAACGCCCTGCGCCTGCTCGCCTGGCACGAGCAGGGCGGGTAACACTCCATCGCCCCCGGCGGCCCGCCCGCCTATGCTGGCCGGCACGCGGCACGATGGCGCGGCCACCGCCAATTCAGGAACCGATCACTATGGAAACAAATCCCCTCAACCAAGGCGCCATGACCGTTAGCGGCGCCGGTATCGGCGTCGTCAGCCGCATAATGATCCGCGAACGCGCCGCTGAAATCGGCCTGATCAACGGCCACCCGGCCAGCGAAGTCACCAAACCCGAGTGGGACCAAGCCAAACGCGAATTGACCGGCGGGCCGTCGATCGGCCCCAAAACCGCCCTGCTGCAGTCCGCGCCCGAGTCCGACCGCTGGAATCCCGTGCCCGGGTCGACCGGGCACTCGGCGCCGGAATCGGGCAGTGAAGAAGAGGACGCCGAAGGTCTGGGCGTCGCCGCCCGGCTGGTGGCCGAAGGCGTGAACGAGGCCGCGCACGACCAGATGCTGCAAGCCGCGCGCGTCGCCCAAAAAACCGACGAAAGCTCACCGTGAAAAACGTCTCCGGGCTCGCCGCCACGGCGCAGGCGCTGGTCGCCCCCGGCAAGGGCATTCTCGCGGCCGACGAAAGCTTCCCCACCATCGGCAAACGCTTCGCCGCGCTCGGCGTCGCGGCCACCGCGGAGAACCGCCGCGCCTACCGCGAAGTGCTGTTCCGCACTCCCGCGCTCGGCGAATCCATCAGCGGCGCGATCCTGTTCGACGAAACTCTCCGCCAACGCACCGGGTCCGGTGACTCCACCCTGACCGATTTGCTCGTCCGGCACGGCATCATTCCCGGCATCAAGGTGGACACCGGCACGGGTCCGCTGCCGGGGTCGCCGCACGAAAAAATCACCGGCGGACTCGAAGCCTTGCCCGTGCGACTCACCGCCTACGCCGCGCTCGGAGCCCGGTTTACCAAGTGGCGCGCCGTGCTCGCCATCACCCCCGAGGGCGAACCCAGCCGGGCCTGCCTCGACGCCAACGCCGCCGCCCTCGCGGACTTCGCCGCCTTCAGCCAAGCCGCCGGGCTGGTACCCATCGTCGAACCCGAAGTGCTCCTCGCCGGCCACCATTCGCTCGCGCGCAGCGAGGACGTCGCCGTGGCCGTGCTCGACGCCGTCTTCCAGGCCCTGGCTGCAAAACAAGTTTCGCTGCCCGGCCTGCTGCTCAAGACCAGCATGGTTCTGCCCGGCGCCGATGCGCCCGGGTCCGTGACGACCGCCGAGATCGCCGCCGCCACGTGGCGCGTCCTCAGGCGGAGCGTGCCCGCGGCCGTCCCCGGCATCGTGTTTCTCTCCGGTGGCCAGTCGGAGATCGCGGCAACGGAACGCCTGAACGCGCTCTGCGCAGCGCACGATCTTCCGTGGACGCTGAGTTTTTCCTTCGGCCGGGCCTTGCAGGATACCGCGCTGAAAACGTGGCGCGGAGAGGCGGCAAACACGGCCGCGGCGCAGGCCGCGCTGCTCCATCGTGCGCGGTGCAATGCACTCGCGGTGCAGGGAAAGTACTCGGCCGCCGCGGAAAGCGCCGCGGCTTGAGCTTCGGTCGCGCCGACCCGGGGCGCGGCTCGGCGGTCGCGATTTCGCAGGCACCCGGCGGCGTCTACTTCTCCAACCGCCGGCGGATTTGCTGCAGTTCCTGCCGGCGTTTCGCCGTGGTTTCCGGATACGCCAGTTTCAATCCCCGCCACGCCGCGAGGATGATTTCGGAAACGATCAGGCGCGCGCTTTTCTTGTCGTCGGCGGGCACCACAAACCAAGGGCTTTCCGCGGTGCTCGTCGCCCCCAGCGCGGCGGCATACGCGTGTTGATAGTCGTCCCAGTGCGTGCGCTCCTCCACGTCGGCCAGGCTGAACTTCCAGTTCTTCGCGGGCTCGTCGATGCGAGCCAGCAGCCGTGCGCGCTGCTCGTCCTTCGAAAGATGCAGGAAGAATTTCAGGATCCGCGTACCGCTCCGGTGGAGGTGCGCCTCCGAGTCGCGGATGGAGGTATACCGCTCCTCCCAGAGCGCCCGCCGCACCGTCTCGTCGCCGGACAGCCCCTGGGCCCGCAGGAGTTCCGGATGTACCCGCACAATCAATACCTCCTCGTAGTAGGAACGGTTGAAGATGCCGATTTGCCCGCGCTCGGGCAGGCGCCGCTGGGTGCGCCACAGGAAATCGTGCTCCAGCTCTTCGGCGCTCGGCTGCTTGAAGCTGTGCACGGCGCAGCCCTGGGGATCGACGCCGGACATGACGTTCCGGATCGCCCCGTCTTTTCCCGCCGTGTCCATCGCCTGAAAAATCAGCAGCAGGGCGTAACGGTTCGACGCGTAGTGGATCCGCTGCAAATCGCTCAGCGACTCCACCTGGGCCTCCATGGTTTTCTTGTAGTCCTTCTTGCTGCGGTAGAGCTCGGGCCCCCGGGTGGGCCACTGCGCGAGGTCGACTGTCGTACCCGCCGGCACGCGGTAGTTCTGGGGATTGATTTTCATGCCTTGGACCTCGGCGCGGCCTGGACGGCGTTGCTGCCGTTCAAGGACCTCCGTCGGGACCGACCGGGGCGCTGCGCCGGCCGCGTTCGTCCTGCAGGCGACCGAGCGTGTGCCCGATCAGGCGCGCGAGCTTGTCGGCCGCGCCGTGGACGGCGTCGTGCACCGTCGCGGCCTGATGGATGACGGCCGCGGGCGGCCGGCCCTCGAGCCTGGCTTCCATCACGCAGCGCTTGTCGTCGCCCACGGTCTTGGCGCCGTTTTCGTCCGCGACGTGGACCTCCACGCGGGTGACGTGCGCGGCGAAGTGGCCCAAGGCGTCTGCCACGACGTTGCGGAGGTAGGCGCCCAAGGCTTCGCTGTTTTCAAGAGTGGCGTCGGTGTTGATTTGGATCTGCATGGAATTTCGGGATTCGGACCGGGAGCGGATGGGCAATCCGATCGGCGGGCGGGCGGCGAGCAACCCTGGTCCTCCGCCATCGCCAACCGGGCGGAAGCCGCACTTTACCGGTGATCGCAGAAGACTCCGCCGCCTCCCGCTGAACCGGGATTTCGACGGGCTGCGTCACCCCGGACCCTGCCCGAAATCGCGACGGCCGGCAGTGGGGTAAAACCCGAATCGCGGCGGGACCTGCAGTCGCCCCCGCCGCAGTCACGCGGCCGCCGCGTAATACCGCCGCTTGATCCAGAACGCGACGTGCACGAGTCCGATCAAGGCGGGCACCTCGATGAGCGGACCGACGACCGCGGCGAAGGCCACGCCCGAGTCGAGCCCGAACACCGCGATGGCGACGGCGATCGCGAGCTCGAAGTTGTTGCCCGCGGACGTGAAGGCCAGCGACGTGGACCGCGGATAGTCGGCCCCGAGGCGCTTCGCCATGGCGAAGCTCACGAGAAACATCACCGCGAAATAAATCCCGAGCGGCAGCGCGATCCGGAGCACATCCGCCGGCAACTGCACGATCGCGTCGCCCTTGAACGTGAACATCACGACAATCGTGAACAGCAGCGCGCCGAGCGTGAGCGGCGAAATCCGCGGCGCAAACGACGTCTCGTACCACGCTTCGCCCTTGAGCGGGACCAAAATCACCCGGCTGAGCACGCCGGCGAGAAACGGGATGCCGAGATAGATCATCACGCTCCGGAAAATGTCGCCCATCTCGACCTTCACGACCGTGCCCTGCAGGCCGAAATACGGCGGCAACACGGTGATGAAAAGCCACGCGTACACGCTGTAGAACAGGATCTGCGCGATGCTGTTCAGCGCGACCAAACCGGCGGCGTATTCCCGGCTGCCCTCCGCGAGTTCGTTCCAGACGAGCACCATCGCGATGCAGCGGGCGATGCCGACCAAAATCAGGCCGACCATGTAGTCCGGATGGTCGGGCAGCAGCAGCACCGCGAGCAGGAACATGAGCACCGGGCCGACGATCCAGTTTTGCACCAGGGAAAGCGCGAGGATCCGGGTGTTCGCGAAAACTTTCGGCAGTTGCGCATACTTCACCTTCGCGAGCGGCGGATACATCATGAGGATGAGGCCGAGGGCGATGGGCAGATTGGTCGTGCCGACGGTCATCGGCGCGAAGAACGCCGCCGGATCCTCCAGCACAAAGTGCCCGAGCGCGACCCCGAGCCCCATCGCGGCAAAAATCCAGACCGTGAGATAGCGGTCCAGAAACGACATATTTTTTGCGACGTTGTCGGACATGCGCGAATCC
>JACCDS010516732.1_pt1 | contig 17550 bp, 9 predicted proteins | sample 7446441 | NCBI WGS metagenome assembly JACCDS01 (sample SAMN15323445, study PRJNA562643) | freshwater metagenome | isolation source: river surface water | place: USA:Blue River Watershed | collected 2017-08-17
CCATTCAACCACGTCATCACTTACTTACCAGAATGGGACCTCTACGTTGATACCACTCAAGAGCTTGCCCCCTTTGGCGAACTAGGAGACAACTTAGTTGATAAGACGGTATTGCTCACAGGTCTTAATAAGATTGGTAAAACACCCAAGTTAAGCCCAGAAAACAACCGCATCATCACTCACTCAAGCATCAAAATCATGCCCAATGGTGAAATGAAGGGCGCCTCACACACCACCTACAAAGGTAACCGTGAGATCAGTGCTAGATATAGATTCGAAGGCCATGTATCGACCAGTGCCGCAAAAATGGTTTCTGATCAATTATTCAAATTCAGAGAAACCGGTACGGGTAAATTCAAACCCAGTGATGTTTACAACCTAAACAAACCCTTTGAACTCTTAACAGAATTCAACCTAGACCCAAACACCAACTTCCCTGGACCGGGCGCCATGACAGTACCTGTTGGATTGGCGCCAGGCAACATCACCGCCATCTCGCACAACAAACCAAAAGAAAAGTTCTACTTTCCTTTTGAGTGCTCAGCTGGTTACGTAGAAGAAACTACCATCATTGAATTTCCGAAAAACACAAAACTAACCAGAGTACCTAAATCAATGCACCACATCCAGCCAGGATCTGAATACATTGCCAGCTACAAAAAGGTGGGTAACAATAAACTTGAAGTAAAAAGAAGTCTGAAGCTAGAAAAGAAAACGATGGTTTGCCAACCCGAAGAACTCAAGCTATGGCAAACCCTTTACCAAGCCATCAAGCAGGACATGAGAAGTCAGATCTTTTATCAGTGAGGAATCGTGAGTCTAACAATAAGAAATTGCCGATTTGCTTTTAAATGTGACAAAGAATGGATTTCTCTAGATGAGATCGGTAACGATGACGTGCGTTTTTGTCAAACATGTCAAAAGGAAGTCCATTATTGCAATGATGACGATGAGTTGATTAAAAACATCAAGCTCAATCGTTGCGTTGCATTCTTTAACGACAATGGCCAAATGTTATTAGGTGACATGGTCATTACAAGTCAGACTGAATGATCTTTGTGAAATAAACGTTAGAGATAAAAATGAGTAACGTGACGCTGCGCAACTGTACCTTTGCATTTAAATGCACTCAACAATGGAGTGGCCTAGAAGAGACCGAAAATGAAAGCATCAGGTTTTGCCATGATTGCCAAAAAGAAGTGCATTTTTGTGACGATGATCAAGAACTTCTGGAGTCAATCAAGCTAAACAGATGTGTTGCATTCTCCAGAGATCAAGTCATCCATGAAATGGGCCTCATCATAGCCCCTGAATATCAAAAACAAGAAATCCTTCCAGATGAGGTTCGCAGCGAGATCTTGAAAAAAATCATGATGCTCAAAAGTTGGTTTGAAGAAAATATGGATGTAGAACTAACTCGCAATGAATACAACTACATTGCTGAAAGACTCTTAAAGCAAACAGGGCTCGAATACTCTAACCGCGATCTATTTGGTCTTCAGGTCTGGGCATTAAAAGTGCCAGTGCTGCCTGGTAAATGGTACAGAGAAGACTCAATCAAAGACGGCACCCACTTTGATGACAACATCATTGAGTTCATGAACTCAGTAGGACTGAATTGGGATTATTGGCATTACCATCAAAAAAAGAAATCCTAAGAATGATTACAGTAAAACAGCCACACCGTTCTCAAGCTTCAGAACCTTAGCCTGTTGTAGGCGATAAATAACCTCAAGCACTCTCTTCTTATTGGGTAAGGTGGCACGACGACCGTTCTTCTTAATCACCTGCACTACCAAATCATCAATTGGGATTCTTCGATCAGTAGCAGATTCAAGTAATTCAATTGCAAAATCACTTTCAGCATATTGATTTGCATTTTTCACCGCTACTTTAGGGATTCGATGGTCGACCTTGGTAGATTTTGGTAATGCCGCAATTGAGCCCTTAGTTGGTTCTCGCTTACTGATGAACTGACAGTATGCGCAATTGTCACTTGAATGAGGTGGTGTATCACTGTCCAAGCAGCTCATCAGAGATTTCAAGGTTGGTTCAATCCAAGAACCATTGCCGTCATAGGACAGCAACTTGGTTCTAAACCTCAATACATCATTGAATGGTGAATCATCCTTAATTCCATTGGTATACACAAACCAGGCTTGGTCAGAAACCTGTAAATCATTGCCACGCAATAACCACTGATAAAACTCTACTTGTCTCTTATAAGAAATCTGCCAATCGGCATCTAAACTAACTTCATCGGCTTTACTGGTTGCCTTGTAGTCCACTACATAGTGAACCCCAAACATATCCACCCACAGATCATCAATTGCCCCAAAGAACTCAATATCGCCAAACTGACGAGTAACCCCTTTGAAGTTTTCGCGCCATTGATCTAATTTAGGGTGTGCAACCGGAATAAAGCTCAAGCCTTCCTTAGCTAATCGGGCCGGAACACCTTTACCCCTAGATAAATCAAACTCATTCTTAAAAAGATGGTCCACAGCCACGTTCAAACTGAACGGTGGCCCAGAAGGGCGCTTGATCTTGGCTTTCTGGTCAAGCCAGAAACACAAAGGACACTCAATAAATAGGTCTACTTTTGATCGTGAAATTCTCATATTTTCTAATTTATTTGTCAGAAGGCTCATATTGTGAGCTTGACTTTAAATAGTCTAACTATATCGATATATACTTAAATAACTTATAAAAAATTTAACTGAATAATTTCTAATTTGGGCATCTCACTAAGTACTTTTCCACCGAAACATCGAGGTGAACTGGCTGTTTTTCAACAGTTAACTCACCAGAGTGATGATGCACTTTTTTTATGGGCAAGTTTAGACTTTATACCTGGCGTCAATGACATAGATCTCTTACTTTGGCATCAAAATGTTGGTGTTTTTGTTGTGGAGATTAAAGCAATACCCCTTGAAATGCTGCTTAGTTTTGGTTTCTCATCTTGTGAAATAGAGGGAAGGGGTGTACACAGAAGCCCCCAGAATCAAGCTTACGACGCTTCTCAGTCACTTAGAAACTATCTTGCACCAAAGCTCAAGAAAAGTCCTTTTATGGTCGCAACAGTTTGTTGGCCACTTATATCACGCGCTGATTGGAGACAACGATTTCGAGGAACTCCAGACATAAGTGATTTAGCAGATGCAATGCTTATGAAGGAGGATATTTACTCGGGTTCTCAAATTTTAGAGGCAAAGCTAAAAGATATATGGCTGAAGCCACCAATAAGAAAAGGTTCTGATTATCCTTTCAGGCATGACAGAGATATTTTCAATGAATTTTGTGCTGCCTTAAATCCCGAAGCAAAACCCCAGGCAATTAAGTCGGATCTCGGAAAGCTTGAGGCATTAGAAAAGGGTATTAAGCGAGAGCTTATGAGAGGTTTTGCCCCATTTACCCCCCAAAAAGCTATCTTTCAGGGCCGCCCGGGGACAGGTAAAACTTTTAGGTTGCAACAAATTGCGATTATGCATGCAAGGGAAGGTGCCAAAGTTTTATTGTGCTGTTTTAATCAAGTACTTGCCTCTGAGTTTAAAAGAATATTTAATTTATTAGATATTAGCTATAAAGAGCTTGGTGTGGAGACTTCGCTGAAGTTAAATATTGATGTTTTGGATATCAGTTCGTTAGCAAGTCGGCTGTGCATGGATATGGGAATAGAGCTTGCAACTCAGGACTATGATGAGTGGGGGCAATTAATAATTGATGAGCTTAGAAGCAGTGGCCTTCTTGGGAATTACCCAGTCTACGACACTGTATTGATAGACGAGTCTCAAGATTTCAAAGAATGGCAATTGGATCTTCCTATGTTGCTGTTAAATTCAGGCGGAACCATTGTGTTAGGAGTTGGCTCTGGGCAAGAGTTATATGAAAAATCTCCGAATTCAGAGTCTTTGGGAGATAAGCTAAAGAGACATAATTACAAAGTATTTAACTTGAGAAGAAATTTTAGAAACGCCAGGCCGATATATGAGTTGGCACACTTAGTCTTTGAAACTGAATTTTCTTCTGAAAAAATTTTAGACGTATACAAGAAGAATTTTTTGAATAAAAAAAATGAGCAACAAGATATTGAGTTCGATATATCAGATGCAAAATTTCCAAAACTGACATATATAGATGATGAAGTTGACCTAGATTTTGATGAGCCAGGATATAAAGCTAAACTAGTAGATAAATTAGCAGTTGAATATGAAAGAGTAATTTCTTTTGAATATTCTGCTATGTCTGATGAGTCTGATCCTTCTGATCTTCTGATACTTGTGCCAGACACATATGGTGATGAAATTGTGGCGGTAAGGTGTGCACTTGAGAAGCTTAGAGTTGAACAAGATATTCAGTACATCGATTATGTTGATAAAAACAACCGAAAACAAATTGCACCATCAAGCAAAATAAGGCTGGTAACCTTTCACAGTTCTAGAGGCTTGGAGGCATCAAGTGTCATAGTTTTAGGGGCGGAAAAATTAGCCTCTTTAGGTAGAACCGTGAATGTAAATCCTGCAAAACTTGCTTACATAACTTTGTCCAGAGCGATTTTTAATTTGAATATTTGTGTTAGATCTAATAGAAAAAATGTAATTACTAATTTTTTAGAAAAAGCGCTAACTCATATTCAAGAAAATTATTGAAATTGTGAAAATTTACTCAGATCTCGATATTGTTAGGGCGGTAATATCATCCTCCACCATCTCAATTGATGGCGTGCGCCCCATACATTTTTTAAGACTTGAGGCTTTATCAAAAATATTTGGCCTGGCTGGCGATTTACTGGCAGCGCTAAATACATTAAAGAATATCCATGAGATTGAGCATGTGGGAAATGGTTACTGGGTCCCATGTCCATCTAGAAACGTTCGAGTCGGTAATCATTGGATGATTATTTCAGCAATGTCTACAGAGCAAGTTGCTTCAATTGTTCCATTGTTGGATATTGATTCAACCGCCAGAGTTTCTGAAGATTTGGTGGAAGAATTTCCAAGGCAAGAACTAAAGGATTGGATTGGATCAATTAATCTAGAAAATTGGTTAATAGATGAGCTGGAAATGGTTAAGCAAAATTTATCTCGAACAGCTTTAGACCAAACAAAGATTGAATATTACACCCCAAGAGTCACAGTTGGGGGCAGTAAAAAATATAAAAATTGGTTTTCATACTCTGATCTAATTGGAAATAGAAAAAATGAGGTATTTCTGGTCAGGCACGAGCGTAACTATCACTGGTGTTTATTTGACGAAAATACTCTGCTCGAAAGTACTATTCAAGTAGCAGATTATAACTACCTAATTAGGGCTCAACTAGCAATTGAGATACTTAATGGACGACCGCCTAGAGCTATAAAAACCATCAAAGAAAAAGAAATTATTACTATTAAGCAAACATTTCCGTTCCCAAAGGAAGAGGAATCACTATTATCAGCATTAAGCAATAAAAAAGTAATAGATGGAGTGACTCAATATCAGTTGCCAACAATTTTTAATGACGTGGTGTCCGAAATTTTTTTAAATAGTCACATAAAATTTGAATAGGTTTTGCATGTACTCAATTAGCGGAATTACCAAAGATCTAACTACCACACTGCATCAATATCTAGAGGCTGATTATCACATCTGGGATGAGAGCTTAATCAGGGCTAGACGTCATTTATTTGAGCAGCAAAACTTAACAGCTAGCGACCCACGTTTAGAAGCTAGCCCAACTTTTTTAGCGGGCGTTCCATTTGTAAATATGGATATACCGCCCGCAGCCGTTCAACTATTGACCGACTTATCTAAAATAAGCGGATCAGGCGTATATCCAGAACCTAGAGCCCATCAGCGTAATGCTTTGGAGGCTTTTTTAGGAAAAAATCAAGAAATCATTGTTGCAACAGGAACTGGTTCCGGTAAAACCGAGAGTTTTTTATATCCAATACTTGGCTCGTTAGCGAACGAGGCTCAACGGGGCGTTGATATAGTTTCAAAATCTGGCTGCAGAGTAATTTTGCTTTATCCAATGAACGCACTTGTTAACGATCAGTTAACTAGGCTAAGAAAAATGCTAGGTAATAACGAAGTTGCTCAGAAAATTAAAGATATAAGAGGCAAAAGAGCAACATTTGGTGTTTATACCAGTAAAACTGATTATCCGGGTAAGAGGAGTGACTCAAGAGATAAGAATCTTATTGAAAGATTAAAGAGCTTGTATCAGGGCCCCGCGGAAGAGAAAAAAAATGAATTATGGAACGAGGGTTTGTGGCCCGCAAAGGATATGGGGACATACCTTGATTTAGGTTTAGAAACCACGAAAGAAGATTCTGAATTATTTACCAGGCATGAAATTCAGAGTACGCCTCCTGATATTTTGATTACAAACTATTCAATGTTGGAGTACATGCTCGCACGACCAATCGAGAGAAATATTTTCGATCAAACAGCTGATTGGTTAAAGTCACATGAAGACAACTACATAACAATTGTGTTGGATGAGGCTCATATGTACCGGGGCGTTGTTGGTGCTGAGGTTGCTCTTTTATTGAGGCGTCTGCAGTCTAGGCTTGGAATTGATAGAGATAAAGTCAGATTTATTCTGACTAGTGCAAGTTTGGGCAGCACAGAAGAAGATAAAAGAAAAGCAATTAAATTTGCTTGTGATTTAACTGGTAAAGTTAATTCTAATGATGCTTTTAGGCTAATCACTAGCGAGATTGAGAAAAAAAACCGCGAGGCTTTGCCAACTAGAGAGCAAATACATTCCCTAGCCAAATTTGATATCAAAAAACTTCATGAGGTTCACAACTCTCTTTCAGAAGCGGTGGAGGAGGTAAGTGCTCTACTTGAGAATCTTAAGTTGGGGGCTTTGCTGGAGAATATTAATTCACAGGAAGATTTAAAAGATGCCTTATATGGAAAACTTGAAATTTTCCCACCAGCTGCATATTTAGCAAATCGGCTGACTAGTAAGCCAACATCTTATGAGAGTATTAAAAAAGAAATGTTGGGAGATGTTGAGTTGCCAGAGGCGCTAGAAGCCCTATTTGCACTCTGCACATTTGCGCAACTTAAAAAAAATCAGCAGGTTTATTTGCCAATTCGCTTGCACTTGATGTATCGGGGCATCCCTGGTTTATATGCCTGTATTAACCCAAATTGCTCTGAGAAACATGAGGCTGATACCAAGACCTTATTGGGGAAAATTTATACCCATCCTGCAATTAACTGCACATGTGGTGGACGTGTATTTGAAGTATTAACTCACCGAGATTGCGGCGCTGCTTTTATTCGGGGCTATATTAGTGAAAGTTCGCCAAATTTTTTACTAGATCAGCAGGCGCTTGGAGTTTCAGGGGAGAGGCTTTTAGAAACGCACTTCTTGCTTGAGACTGAACGGTCAATACATGCAAAGAATCTTGGATATAAGTACATTCATAAATTTACTGGAAGGATGGTTGGTTCAAATCCAGACTCTGATGAGTACATTTGTGTTGGGGTATCTGATCAAGTCAGTGTTGAGCTCGGGAGTGGCAAATACGGGTGGAGTTTTGCAAATGAATGCCCAGTTTGTTCTAGGACGTGGAGGCAGGGTACAAAAATACAAGATTTGGCCACAAAAGGGGAGGCGCCTTTTTCGTACTTGGTTAGAGCGCAAGTGGCAGGTCAGCCAGCCACGAAAAAAATTACCAAAAGGATGCCTCTGGGTGGAAGAAAAACTTTAGTCTTTTCAGATGGTAGACAAAAAGCAGCTCGTCTAGCACGTGATATTCCTAGAAATGTCGAAAAAGATGTTTTTAGAATTTCATTGGTTTTGGCAATAGATAAATTGCAGAAATTATATGGCGCTCCAACACTAAATCCCTCGCTTATTTATATTTCATTTTTATTAGTCTTGCTTGAAAAAAATATTTTACTTTTTGATGGAGACTCTAGAGCAACACTGATTTCGGATTTAAAGCGAGCTCAAGAATTTGTTGATGAGGCTGAGTCAGATGGTCTTGATCACCCGATTAGAGAGATGTTAGATGATGCTACTTGGGAGCCACCATCTGCTTTTTCTGAGTTATTGCTAGTAAATCTCTGCAGCACATACTATTCATTTTCTTCTTTAACCTTAGGGTATGTGTGTCCTACAAAAAGGGCGCTGAAGCAATTTCAAGAAAGGATTGCCCAACTTGGGTTGGATGAGAAAGATGCTACAGGAATTTCAGTTAATTGGTTGACCAGAATTTTGGAGTCTGGATTTGCGTTCAATAAAACAATTCCATCTGGTGTTCGAGTCAGTGCTGCAGGATATATGAGGGGTTTTGATGATTGGGGTGTTGCAAAAGGTAATCGGAGTTTTTACAAGAATTTTGATTTTATAAGTAAAGATCAATCGAATGATATTGAAGAGGCTTTGCTAAGTACTTACTGCACAGATGACCGTAATAAGTTCTTTATTGACCCTGCAAAAGTTAAAATTAATTTAAATCTCTCTGGTTCTTGGTATCAATGTTTATCCTGTACAAAACTATCGATGGAGTTAATTAGAGGTCGCTGCCCTCATTGCGGCTCTGAGGAACATAAGATTCTTGATCCTGAGTCCAGTCAGTACTTGCGAGCGAGAAAGAGTTTTTATAGAGACCCAGTCCTAAAAGCGCTGAATGGTGAACCAATCTTTAATTTGGTTGTAGAAGAGCATACCGCCCAACTCTCATATCGTGATGAGGAAGATCATATATCAACAAATGAATCTTATGAGCGGAGGTTTAAGGATATCTTAATTAATGATAATGACATGCCTGTAGATATTCTAAGTTGCACCACAACAATGGAAGTTGGTGTCGATATTGGTTCTCTGATAGCCGTTTCCATGAGAAATGTACCGCCTGCCAGACAAAATTATCAACAGCGTGCTGGTCGAGCCGGTCGAAGGGGGGCTGCTATATCAACCGTATTAACTTTTGCACAAACAGGATCTCATGATAGTTATTATTTTGAGAACCCTGATTTCATTATTTCCGGTGAACCAGTCGTTCCAGATATTGATATTGGTAACGTTAAGGTAATTTTTAGACATGTTGTTGCTGCAATTATTCAATCATTTTTTCATAGATTAAACATTGATAAATCTACTGGTGATAATAATCTTCTCAGTGTCTTGGGGTTAACGAGAAACTTTTATGAGGGGGAGGATGACTTTAATTTCAATTTATTAAAGAATTGGATTGAGGGTGAGTTTTTGACTAGTGGGATCAAGCATGCAATTCAGAAGTGGCTTCCAGATGCTGGTATTGATGTCGAAGATATAACTAAAAAACTTTTATTGAAATTGGAGATGTGTAAACCTTCCAGCTTTGATGATGCTAAATCATATGAAGAGAAATTTTTGAATTTCTTGTTTTCTTGTGATTTGTTGCCTTCCTACGCTTTTCCAAGGCACATATGCTCATTTCAAATCGAAGGAAAGCGAAATGATGCATTTTCAAAAATTGAAATTTTAGAAAATCCTCAACAAGGACTTGCTACGGCATTATCTGAGTATGCTCCAGGTAGATTTGTTGTTGTCAACAAAAAGACATATAAGATTGGCTCGATAGCGGCAAAATCTAGCTCTGCTGAAAAAAATAGAGCAATACCTTTGTTCGAGAAAAAGCGACAATATTTGCAGTGCCAGAACTGTATGTTTACAGAGGACTATAGTCTTGAGTCGCCTAATCTTTCAGGTTGTACACATTGTGGTGCAGCGAGTGTAAAAATTCTTGATGTTATTCAGCCAGAAGTGGTGTATCCAAACAATAGAAAAGAAATTAATGAATTTCTTGATGATGACACTTTCACAACACCTTCATCAGCACAACTCCCCTTTATTAGTAGCTCAAATCCTCCATGGAGAAGTTTTAAAGGAGATGTTAAGGTTGTCTCCCAATCTAACGAAGAGCTTGTAACAATTAATAAAGGTGAAGTAGAAAAGGGTGATAATTTAGGATTTTGGGTGTGTAAGCTATGCGGTAAAGCTTCCCCTGAAAAAGATAAGCCTGAAGTGCCCCACGAGCGTGATTATCATGTTTTTAGACTCCCAGATAATCCTAAAAATAAGTGTCATGGTGATTTTGAAAAAGTAAACATTGGATATAGTTTTAATTCAGATGTTTTTATTATGCGGTTACCGCTAAATAAACCAATGTTACAAATCGGATCTGGAATCTTAAAAGATGGATTGATTACAGCTGCAAGAACTTTATCAGAGGCACTGCTTCAGGAAGCTTCTATTAAGCTTCAGATTGATCCGTCTGAAATGAGCTGTGGCACTAGATTCTTAAAAATTACTGGCACTAACTACCTAGATATTTTTATTTATGATACGGCCGCAGGCGGTGCTGGCTACGCAAAGATGACTGGGGATAATATTGGTTTAATTTTTGCAGACTCCGTTAAGCAGTTGGTTAAAAATTGTTGCGTAACATCATGCTACAGGTGTCTTCAACATTACGGTAACAGATGGCATCACCCAAATATTGATAAGCAATACGGATTAATGCTTTGGAAATTTATCCAAGAATCTAAATTACCAGAGTTGTACTCTAAATCCGATCAATATCAAAAATCTTCTGGATTAATTCACCTTCTTAGGCTTGAGGGGTGGCAAGTGGAAGATGACGGTGGGGACGGCCTTTTAGTCGAGAAGGGTGGCCGTTTAATCCGGGTGGTAATTTATCCTGTTTTGCTAGATCCGGATTATGTGAAAAGCCAATATGATTTAGTTGATGTATGTATCTCTGACTATGAAATTCAGAGGAATCTGCCTGGGGCATATTCAAGAATAGTGGCTGTTAGCTGATGTTATTAGACATAGAGAGCAACCTTAGAAGTAGATTATTAGATCACTTTAGTGATTGTGGAATTTCTTCATCTAATAGTTTGGTATTTAAATGCGAGAAAGATAGATATAGAAAGGCGCACCTTCATCAACGGAGTGAAAAGCTTAATAAGAATACTGATTTTGTCTTAACTAAGTGGCCGTCTCTCAGTAAATTTTTTGCTAGTGGTGCGGATGTTATTCCTGAAAAAATTGATGTCAAACTTGAGGTTGTGAAAGGGGGCACGGTTGGAGCTGATTTGTTTAGGTTGGCTTCTTTGTATTGGAGCGTTCCAGTTTCTGAGGGATATGGAAGAAGGCTAAGGTTTTTAGTCTGGGACAAGTCAAACGAAAAAATTATCGGAATATTTGCATTGGGTGATGCTGTTTTTAATATTAAAGCTAGGGATGATTTTATTGGATGGACCTCGCAAGACAGAAAAGAGCGATTAGTTAATGTTATGGATGCGTATGTTGTTGGCGCTATTCCACCATATAACAATATATTAGGGGGTAAGTTGATTGCCTCATTAATTAAATCTCTAGAAGTTGCTGATGCTTTTAGAATGAAATATAAAAATTCAGTTGGAGTGATCTCTGGCCATAAAAAGAACCCATATCTTACGGGCGTCACATTAACATCTGCACTGGGTCGCTCATCTGTGTACAACAGATTAAGGTTGGAGGGTGATTGGGTATTTAAAAAAATAGGAATGACATCTGGCTGGGGCCATTTTCATGTTTCAGATGAAATATTTCGATTGATGGAGAGCTATTTGAAGTCAATTGGAGAAGATCATTTTTCTAGCTATGAATTTGGCGGTGGACCAAATTGGCGAATCAGAGTGATAAAGAAAGCACTAAGTAGTTTGGGTATGAGTGAAAAGTTAATGCAGCATGGATACCTGAGAGAAGTTTATTTCTCTGACATAGCAAAAAATTATGATGAAATTTTATTGGGAACAAAAAAGCGACCCGACTACAGTCATCTAAAAAGCATTTCAAATATTGTGCAAGAAGCCAAAGCTAGATGGGTGATACCTAGGGCTGAAAGATTTCCTGATTTTATCTGCTATCAACGCGAAGAACTATTGAAGGCATTGCTTAACTAAATGGAATTTGCAATTGATCCGCAAACAAATAGCCCAATATATCCAAATAGGGCTATTTCCAGCAGGGCTTATAAGTGTCCATCATGCGGAAAACCCGTAACGGTAAGAGCGAAATATAGTAGTTCTTACACCCCATATTTTGCCCATAAAAAATATGTGGCTAATGCTGAATGTGACAGATACGTTAAATCAGCATACGACGCTATAGTTGGCGGCAGAATATATGAACCTTATATTAAGTCTATTGACGAATACATTAATGAAATTGATATTTATGAGCCTAATAGACTGGTTGAAAAAGTTTATAAGAATTTATACCTAACAAAATCTGATGAAACTTGGGGGTTATCTTTAGCTTTAAGTTTTCAGAAGCCGCTATATAACTGGCGGGGATACATTTGTTTAAATCTAGAGGATCGAGAAATTCGATTATCCAGTTCAAATATTGAGGGAAAACATAGCTATCCGGTTGGTTTTTCATTTAATTCAAAGTTAATTGAAAGAAAAGATGGCCTTGAAGACTTGATCTGGGATGCATTCATCTCTGATATGCCGGAGCTATCAGATGGATTCAACATCTTTTCTTTTCCACAGGGAACGGGGAGGCTTCTAAAAGATACTGAAGCCTTGAGATTGGGAGAAGCTTATACCTTGGTTTCAAGACAAAAGTTAAAAGCCGGAAAAGATTTTGATAATTTAGTAAATGTATTTGAGGTTTATGGGGGGTTGAATTTTTATCAATTTTCATTTCCTAAGGATGCAAGTCAACAATTAATTTTAACAATTGGCAAATTTCTTAATAGAGAAATCTATGCTCCAAGACCTACTATCAAATTAATTAGGCCCTTACCAAGAAAAATTGATATTGATGGAACAATTCTAGTTAGCAATCAGGCTGAGCAGTTAACATTTCAATTTGATTGTGATCCTGAAGAGTTAGCATACAAGCTTGTAGGATCAAATGATGTGGATGATTGTGTGTTGTTAAATTCAGAGTTTATTCATGTGAATATTGCTGATGCCAAATCATTTGAACTCTACTGGTCAAATACTATGCTTATCAAGGTAGAAAAGGCATATATAAAGAGAGTGCCAATTATCGGTGTCGTAGTTACTGTTGATGAGAATAGTGCTGATTTAATTGATAGTCAGTCAGTTAAAAACATATTGAAAGAGGGGGTTAAATTTTCAATTAGTTCGGATGTCTTGGATGTGAAAAAGATTAGTTTTTATAAGAATCATCAACATATCAAGCTTAATAATTATGATGAAATAGAGTGTGAATCTGGATTAACTATTCAGGCAGGATCATTTGGCTTCTTTTCCACCCAAAAATATTTTTATGAAAAGCCCAGCAAGCCACTCAAACAAATAGATGTTAACCAGGATCTTTTGGCATGGCTTATTTCAAATATTGATGTTGGAGACAAGAGTTTGTTGATTGAACCTAGGGATCCTTTGGCTATTGCTTTCCCAATTTTTTCTGGAAGATCTTTGCCAAGTTCTTGTAGATACCACTTAAGAATACTGCAAAATACATTAATGGCTGAAAGGCGAATATGAATTTCAACGACTTAAATAAAAACCGCTTACGCTTTGTAGTTATGAAGTCTATCGGACATCTGCTAAAAGAATTTTATGAGAAAAATCAAAAAAGACTAATACTCGCAAAAGTTAAAGTTGATGCCATCCCAAAAGGAGACAAAGCTCTCCAGATTTTCGTTGGAATGAATGAAAAAGCGTTAAGCATCGCAAAGGAATGGTTTTCGACTAAGTTGCCTATAGAAGAGGCGTTGGATATTGAAGCTGTAATTAGTAAATTTTTGTTGCTTGAGAGTGGGGTTGAGAGTTTTTTTGACGATGATATAGATAAATACTGCCGTAGAGTTTTGGGAGAGTTGTTTTCGGATAATCCGAATGAAAAAATTCTTAAATTTATGGCAACTCCAATTTTAAGATCTGATAATTCCCCCCTCGCTAAAAACTCATCAGATAAGCCTTCTTGGTCATTATTCGATTATTTAAAGGAAAGTAATCTTGAGGTTGATTCCACCAGTCTGGAGGCTCTGTCAGATGAAGAGTTGCTGATGGCAGCCATTTTTTCAAAAGAAAAATCATTTCATTTATTTGCAGTTGAGATAAAAAACCGCGCTCAAAATTTTGACATTGAAACCCAGGCAATTGAAAAATTAATTTGCGGAATCAGTGAAGGCAAGAGACAAAAGCCAAAGACTTCTGAACTTATAAAAATTAAGGCAGATTACCTGGAAAATATTGGTGATATAGATCCTGCTGAAGTTAAATTCATCGGAGTAATTAAAAATATTATCGAATCCGGTACCAGATTTATTAAGGTTATAGCAATTTTAAGTGGAGACATTGTTTACCAAATTGACTCCGATCAGAGGCGGCAATTATTACCCGAGTCTGGGGATATTGTCTGGCTGACAAAAGGTTTTAGAAAATTACTCGACAGAGACGAGTATGGAATATTTACTGTTAAATTAAGTGATGATAACGGTGAGAATAGATCCAATAAATTTGTTGTGAAGGATTTTGTAAATCAAGTTTTTCCTGTTGTCGAATGTCCATCTGATGCATCAGATGCTACGGGAATAAGATTGTGGTTTAAGGGTCATGAGGAGCAGCTTGCAGCATCTGGATCGTATGTTAATTTGGTTGGAAATGTTTTAATTAGACCTCACAAACAGGGTCCATTGGCTATTGATTTTGATAGACCGGTGGATATCTTTAATGGAGGTGTCTTGTATGAAATCTCGGGATGCCAGTATTTGGTCGGAGCGACTCCAGGCGATGAGCACATCGACATATCATCCCCTGAAAGTTTTTTTAAAAAAATTATCCGTTCGGGTTTGGCCGATAGAGTAAATCTAAGTAAAGACCAAATTACTCATTTAATAGAGGAATTTTCGGCAATTGCAACTGGGCAAAATGCTAGAAAAATTGATGACATTCATTCTTTTTTAGATGAGTTGTTAATTAAAGAGGAGACTTTAAATGCACTCGTAGATGAGTTATTTAAAGCACAAAGAGTACAGGCTGAAATTGAAGAAAGAATAGAGAGGGCGACGGAAAAGAAAACTGCTCATGTTAATGAGCTGAAAAATGAAATCATTTCACTAGAGCAACAAAAAAAGGGGTTGAAAACAGGTCTTGATAAAGATAAAGAGCAACATAAAAAAATTAGACAAAACTTTTCATCAGACCTTAAGTCTACATTTGAAAAAGGTATTTCAGATGGTACAAAGTTGCTGGCGGATGTTGCTTTATTTCAGGCTTTTCTAAGATCTGATCCGGCTAGCGGAAGGTCGGGTGAGCATGTCCTTAGATCAGGTTATCAATGCAGTGTCCGTGATGTAAGTCCATCCGATATTGAAAAGCAACTAGCTAAACAATTGAATTACACCGTTGACGATTTGAAAAGATTGTTTAAGGCAGTGAATCTTACCCAGTCAGTTGGTTTAAATATTTCATTTAAAGGTTCCAAAGCTAGGTTGTTGGCGGATATTTTTGCGGATAATTTGGGTTTTGATTCAGTTTATAGTTTTGAGATTCAAGGTGGCGCACCTGCAATTCCAGAAATGTCCAAAAACTTTTTTTCTGATCAAAAAAATTCTGTATATTTAATTAAAAACTATGACTTATCTCCAATTTCTGTATATGCCCCAGACATTTTAGATTTTAGCTACTTAAGATTTTTGACTGGAGCTGCCCAAAATGAGGGACCTTTTACTCTATTGGTCCATGAGGAGAGCGGTATAGGGTTAAAGGCTCCAGATTCTTTGAATAAATCCATGGTGATAATTGATTCTGATTTAATTGATTTTAAGGATGATGAGATGACGCCAGATGAGTTTAAAGTTGGATTATTTGATGCCCAACTTTCACCAGCCGTTATGAAAACATTAGTTTTGTTAATGAACAATATTTCAAAACGGTACGATCCTGAAAAAGATGAGGAAATTATGGCTCTATTGTTTGGCTTTTTGAATGGAAGTTATTTCAATAGATTTATAGATTAATTATTTAATTTAAAGGTATTTCATTTTTTAGTTCAGCCTATTGCATATCTGAATTTGTATCCACCAAGTGATTTGATTTTGCCTTTTAATACAACTGACATTTATTCTTGCTACCCTAATCAATTTGGTATAAAAATTTCACATGAGACCAAAAAAACCAAATGGCTATTGGCAAGTTCTTGAAAATTGCATTCAAGAGGCAAAAAACTATCAAACTCGAACTGTGTGGCAAAAAGCAAATCCATTAAGTTACAGAACTGCTGCAAAAAATGGTTGGCTTGAGCAATGTTGCGCTCATATGTTAGTAATTAAACGCCAAGATGGGTATTGGACTTTAGAAAGATGTAAAGAGCAGGCTCTCAAATACAAAACAAAGGTTGAATGGCGATTAACTGATCGAGCTTCGTTTTCAAGGGCTAATAAGCAGGGCTGGCTTGAGGAGTGTTGCTCGCATATGGAAAAGGGTCTTCTCTGGTTTGGGCCTGCATCGATACTTGAGTATTTAATTGCACACGATATTGCTTATTTTCAAGAGCATAGATTTAAAGATTCACCAGAAATTGCGCGCCGGCCTTTTGATTTTTATATACCTGATTATAAATTGGTGATTGAATTTCATGGTGATCAACATCGAATAGGTTGGGGGCGTAGGGCTGAAGATGCCGAGCAAATTCAATCAAGGGATCTATTTAAGAAAAATTGGGTGCTTGAGCATGGTCTTGAGTATCTTGAAATTAAAGAGTGGGAAATAAATTCTAAAGAAGATATTCATAATAGGCTTGATGAAAAGCTTCGAGAAGTAGCTCTAAGAAATCATATTTCATTGAGATTGGTTAAAAGAGAGTTAACTAATTCTGAATTAACGAAAGTAAAAAGTCGCGTTAAGTGGACTCTTGAAAATTGTATTCTTGAATCAAAAAAATATAAAAATATTAAGGAGTGGCAGACTGGTGGAGCTAGTTCATACCAAGCTGCCTTTAAAAAAGGTTGGATTGATAAATGTACCGAACATATGAAGCGACAGTTGGCACCTAAAAATTACTGGACTTTGGAGCGATGCAAGGCTGATGCTCTGAAATATAAAAATCGTCAAGAGTGGTCAAAAGCTAAACCAAGTGGATACTCGGTAGCAGCAAGTAAGGGTTGGGTTAAAGATTGCTGTCAACACATGGTAGATGGTCGATCGAAATCGGCTTGATAAAGATTTACAAGGATGTCAATCAAGTAATGATTAAAAGTACTTATAAATCAATTAACTTAAGTAAATAGTTGAACTGAATAAAATCTCCAAAACATATAAATATTATTATATTTATATAAACATTAATATTAATAATCCAAATAAATTATTAAATACTTGCAGATTAGGTATTTAATAGTTACTATAATAAATATCCTCATTAATTAATTGATGAGATAGCTCAGCAAACTGGTTTATTAACTGCTGAGCAAATTAATACTTATTAAACTTATATAATATTTGGAGAATCAATGGCAACTTATCAAGAGTTATTAGCTCAAAAAGAATCTTTAGAGAAACAAATCCTTGAAGCTAAAGCCCGCG
>JACCDS012215043.1_pt1 | contig 17548 bp, 18 predicted proteins | sample 7446441 | NCBI WGS metagenome assembly JACCDS01 (sample SAMN15323445, study PRJNA562643) | freshwater metagenome | isolation source: river surface water | place: USA:Blue River Watershed | collected 2017-08-17
AGTGTCTGTTTGAAAATTGTCGCGAGCGACCTGAGTTCGTCCCGAGAAGCGCAGCCGTACGTGAGGTACGTCGAGCATCGCAGGGGCGAAATCAGGTCGCGCAGTAGATTTTCAAACAGACACTTAGGTACTCAGAACGTCAAGCGACTATGTTTGACATAGTGCCAAAAAACGTAAGGGGAACCAAATAAAACGAGGGTGGGGAAAGAGCGCTGCGGGCGGGAAAAGTAGTACACCGAAAACTGTACTACTTTTGGGCGTAAAAAAAGCGCCCACTTACGTTAAGGCGCTTGTTTTTACTGAATTCTTTTGGTGGTGATAGGTGGATTTGAACCACCGACCCCAGCATTATGAGTGCTGTGCTCTAACCAACTGAGCTATATCACCACGAAGCCCGACATTATCGGCAAGGTAGGTCGAAGTGTCAACTGGCATCTACCCGGATTGCCTGCAGCACCTGCGCCGCGGCATCGCCTGCCAGAGAGTCGATGACGATCCGGTCATCCATGCTGCGCAGCCAGGTCAGCTGCCGTTTGGCCAGCTGCCGGGTCGCTGCAATGCCTTTGTCCCGCAGCTGGTCGCGATTGATTTGCCCGTCCAGGAATTCCCAGGCCTGACGGTAGCCGACGCAGCGCATCGACGGTAATCCCAGGTGCAGATCACCGCGAGCACGTAGTGCGGTTACTTCATCGATCAGGCCTGGCTGGGCGGCGAGCATCTTGTCGAATCGGTCCGCAATCCGTGCATGCAGCACGCTACGGTCGGATGGCTCCAGTGCAATCGGCAGCAGCTTGAAAGGCAGCTCGGGCCGTGCAGATTGGGCCAGTAGCGCCGACATCGGCTGCCCGGTCAGCAGGATGATCTCCAGCGCCCGCTGCACGCGCTGTGTGTCGGTTGGCTTGAGCCGGTCGGCGGTTACGGGATCGAGCGCTCTGAGCCGTTCATGCAGTGCCGGCACGCCGTGCCTTGCAATTTCCATATCAATCTGTGCGCGTAGCGCCGGATCGGCTCGCGGCAGGTCGTCGAGGCCGTCGCGCAGTCCCTTGAAGTACAACATCGTGCCGCCGACCAGCAGCGGCAGCTTGCCGCGCGACCGGATATCAGCGACCAGTCGCAATGCGTCGTCGCGGAACTGCCGGACGGAATAGGACTCGGTCGGATCAAGAATGTCGATCAAATGATGCGGGACGGCCGCGAGCTCGTCGGCAGTTGGTTTCGCGGTGCCGATATCCATGCCGCGATAGACCAGTGCGGAATCGACGGAAATGATCTCGGCAGGAATGTGGCGCGCGATCTCGAGCGCAGCTGCCGTCTTGCCCGATGCGGTCGGGCCCATGATCGCTACCGCCAGCGCCTGCGTCATGCCAGCAGCGGGCGCTTGGCTATCAGCCGCACCGACAGGAAGTTCAGCGCACCGAGCACGGTCGCGATGATGGCCAGCGGGTACAGCGTGCCATTGTGGGTGGCGCCGACGATGCTGCCGATAACGAAGGCAAAGGCCATCATGATCGCGCCCATCAGTCCCGCGGCGGTACCGGCCTGCCGCGGGAATGGCGATACCGCGCCCGATTGCGATACCGGGAAATTGATGCCGTGTGCCGCCATCGCCAGGAACATGGCAAACACTACGACCGACCAGTGCCATAGCCCGAACAGCGTCGCGGCGAGAAAGTAGAGTCCCGCGATGAATGAGCAGGCAGTGCCAATCTTCAGCGCCTGTTCACCGCTGAGGGTCTTCAGTAGTCGCCGGCAGACGAGTGTGCCGCTCATGTAACCTGATACGCCGAGGCCGAAGCAGTAGCCGAACATTTGCGTCGGTACGCCGAGTACCTTGATCAGCACAAAGCTGGAACCGGAGATGAACATGAAGATGCCGCCATAAGACAGCGCCCCCGGTATCACATTCAGCCAGAATTCACGCGAGCCGAGCACCAGCCGGTAGTTCGCCGCGAGGCCGCGCAGGTTCGTTGCATTCGGGTTCTTGTGTTCATTGGTCTCCGGCAGATGCAGAATGCATGCGGCCATCACACAGGCGGAGAACACGCCGAGTGCAGCGAAGGCGGCACGCCAACCGAAAGTCACTTGTAGATAGGAACCGATAATGGGGCCGAAGATCGGGGCCAGCGAAATCCAGGTGCTGGCACGGGCGATCAGCTTCGCGCTATCCTGCGGTTCATACGCATCGCGCACAATTGCGCGCGCCACCATCACTGCGGCGCAGCAGCCAAGCGCCTGCAGGAAGCGCGCCGCGATCAGCAGTTCGATACTTTGCGCCAGACCGCACAACGCGGCTGCTGCCACATACAGCGCGAGACCGCTCAGTACCACAGGCCGTCGACCATACCGATCCGACAGCGGGCCGACCACGAGCTGCGCGCCGCCAAATCCGATCACGAACAGTGAAAGCGTCAGCTGCACCGTGGACACCGGTACGCCAAAGACCGTGGCGAGGCTGGGCAGTGATGCCAGGTAGAGATCGGTCGACAGCGGCTGCATCATCAGCATGGCCGTGATCAGCATGAACAGCGGCGCCTGCGTGAATTGCGGCAGCGGAGAAATCTTCATCGTCATTGCCCGCGCAGGAAAAGCTTGTCGAGGTCGTGCAGCGCAAGCTGTACCCAGGTCGGACGGCCATGGTTGCACTGGTCTGATCGTTCCGTGGCTTCCATCTGCCGTAGCAGCGCATTCATCTCGGGCAGCGTCAGCTGCCGGTTTGCGCGCACCGCGGTATGGCAGGCGAGCGTGCCCAGCAGTTCATTGCGGCGCTCAACGAGAATGCGCGAGCCGCCAAATTCGCGCACGTCGCGCAGGATGTCGCGCGCAAGCGCCTGCGCATCGCTGTTTTTCAGTAGCGCCGGTATCGCGCGCACCGCGAGTGTGGTGGGCGACATGGCTGCAATGTCGAACCCGAGTGCCGCGAGGGTGTCCGTATTTTCTTCGGCAGTGCCGACTTCGACCGGGTCTGCATGAAAGGTCACCGGTATCAGCAGTGGCTGCAGCTGCACTGCATCGGTTTCGAGCGCCTGTTTGAACTGCTCGTACAGGATGCGCTCGTGCGCCGCATGCATGTCCACCAGCACCAGCCCCATGCGGTTCTGCGCCAGCACATAGATGCCATGCAATTGCGCGAGCGCGAAGCCGAGCGGGAAGGCGTCATCGTCCGTCGCTTCCGGCATCGCACCCGGCGTCGGTGTGCCAAATGACGACGACAAGCTGCTACTTTTCGAATAGGCTGAGGAATCTGCGGTAGTGGCTTGATCAGAACGCAGCGTATCGGCAAACATTGCGCCATACGTCGCACGCTCCTGTGCGACACCGAATGACGCCTGGCGCATCGGCAGATTCACCCACGGCAGCGCACCCGACGGCGTGGCAGACAGACCGGCCGCTGGTGCCGGTACGTCGCCCTGCGCCGTCGCTGAAGTTCGCGCCAGTGCGCGGCTGACTGCATGGAAGACGAACTGGTGCACCGCACGGCTGTCGCGAAAGCGTACTTCGATCTTTGACGGATGCACGTTCACGTCCACCAGCGCCGGGTCGAGTTCAAGCTGCAGCACATACGAAGGAAAGCGATCGCCGTGCAGTACATCCTGGTAAGCAGAGCGCACTGCATGCGTGAGCAGCTTGTCGCGTACGAAACGGCCGTTCACATAAAAATACTGTGCATCGGCTCGTGCACGCGCCGCAGTTGGCAGGCCGGCAAAGCCATGTAGCCGCAGCGGCCCGGCGATTTCTTTGAGCGGCAGTCGTGCATTTGCGAATTCGTCACCGAGGATTTGCGCACTGCGTTGTGCCAGCCCGCTTTCCTGCCAATGCTCGGTGGTCTTGCCATTGTGGGTGACGGTAAAGCGTACATCCGGGCGAGCCAGTGCAATCCGTCGCACGACCTCGACGCAATGGCCATATTCGGTCTGCTCGGATTTCAGAAACTTGCGCCGTGCCGGTGTGTTGAAGTAGAGATCCTGCACATCGATCAGCGTACCCTGCGCACCGGAGGCCGGCGTCGGCGAGCGCGGGTCGTGTCCGGCCACCTGCCATGCGTGTACATCGTCGGCAGTGCGCGAGGTCAGTGTCAGCTGCGCAACCGATGCAATCGACGCCAGCGCTTCGCCACGGAAGCCCAGCGTGGTGACATTTTCCAGATCATGCAGGCTGGCGATCTTCGAGGTCGCATTACGTGCCAGGGCAAGCGGCATCTGTACCGACGGGATCCCACAGCCGTTGTCGGTGACGGCAATGCGCTTCACGCCGCCGGCATCAAGCCGGATGGTGAGTTGCGTCGCGCCGGCGTCGAGCGCATTCTCCAGCAGCTCCTTGACCACGGCGGACGGCCGCTCGATCACCTCGCCGGCGGCGATCTGCGAAATCAATTGGTCGGGAAGCTGGCGGATGATGCGTGTGCCATGGACGGGGGTGTTCATGACGCGATTATACCGAGCGGCCGCATGCTCATTGCGCAGCGGCGAACGCATGGCCAGCGTGTATCATCGGCGCTTTGTCACTTCCGCTCCGCCGGTTTCATCATGGATTTTTCGCAATTCCTCAGCCTGATCCTTCACGTCGACAAGTCCCTCGGCAGCCTGCTGGAGTTCTACGGACCGCTGGTGTATGCGGTGCTGTTTGCGATCGTATTTGCCGAGACGGGACTGGTGGTCTTTCCCTTCCTGCCGGGCGACTCGCTGCTGTTCATCGCTGGTGCCTTCTGCGCGAACGGCATGATGAGTGCGCCGCTGCTGATGACCTTGCTGGTGATCGCCGCAGTGACGGGCAATACGGTGAATTACTACGTCGGCCGGGCGATCGGAACGCGGGTGTTCACGCGCAACTATCGCTGGATCGATCGCGCTGCGCTGGAGAAGACCCATGCATTCTTCGAGTCGCATGGCGGCAAGACCATCGTGCTGGCGCGCTGGCTGCCGGTGATCCGTACCTTCGCGCCGTTCGTCGCCGGTATTTCGGCGATGGGTTTCGGCCGCTTCCAGATGTTCAACATCAGCGGCGCATTGCTTTGGGTGGTGACGCTGGTAATGGCGGGGTATTTTTTCGGGAATATCCCGATCATCCGCGATCACCTGAATACCATCGTGCTCGTGGGTTTTGCGGCGGCTGCGGGACCGGTCGCGCTGGCGGCGCTGGTCCGGCTCGCGCGCAAGCTGTGGTCGAAAAAGGCGGGTTCCGGCACGTGAAGATGGACGTAGGATGAATGACGCATGACGCATGACGCGTGATGCGTCGGCTCCTTCGTCAGGTCAGCCGGCCGCGGTTCAGTGTCGGATGCTTGTGCAGATAGCGCATGATCCCGCGCCTGAGCGCGTCGGCCATCTGGTCCTGATATTTTTCGTCGGTTAGCTTGGCTTCTTCTTCCGGGTTCGAGATGAAGGCGGTCTCGACCAGGATGCTTGGGATGTCCGGCGCCTTCAGCACCGCAAAGCCGGCTTGCTCAACATGCGGCTTGTGCAGTCGGTTGACCGTGCCGATTTCACTGAGCACATGGCGCGCCAGCTTCAGGCTGTCATTGATCTGCGCCGTAGTCGACAGGTCGAGCAACACGCTCGCCAGCTGCGGGTTCTTGTTGCGGATGTTGATGCCACCGATCAGGTCAGCCGCGTTTTCCTTGTTCGCGAGCCAGCGCGCAGCCGTCGAGCTGGCACCTTTCTCCGATAGCGCAAACACGGACGAGCCACGTGCGGTCGGCTCGATGAAGGCGTCGGCGTGAATGGATACGAACAGGTCGGCTTGTACCTTGCGTGCCTTCTGCACGCGCACATGTAGCGGTACGAAATAGTCGCCGTCGCGAGTCAGCAGCACGCGCACGTTCGGCTGCTGCTCCAGCTTGCCTTTCAGGCGCCGTGCGATCGCAAGCACGACATTCTTTTCATAATTGCCGCCGCGGCCGACCGCACCCGGATCTTCGCCGCCGTGACCGGGGTCGAGCGCGATTGTGACCAGTCTCGTCAGATTGCCGGGTTCCTCAGCCGGTGCCGGCGGAGTTTTTACTGCGGGGCTGGCCGCCGCAGGCTGTTCCGCCGGTGCAGGCGAGGGCACCGGCGCCGTAGTCGGAGCGGGGACTTTCTGCAGCAGGTCTGCGATCGGATCGACAGGATTGGCAGGGTACAGGTCGAATACCAGCCGGTGTCGGTACTCGCCGACGGGTGCCAGCGTGAAGACTTGCGGTTGTATGTCGGCCTTCAGGTCGAACACCATGCGCACGATACCCGGCCGGTTCTGGCCAATGCGCACCTGCGCGATGTAGGGGTCGTTTGGCTGGATCTTCGCGACCAGACTCTTCAGCTTCGCATCGAGATCCACGCCTTCGATCTCGACCACCAGCCGGTTCGGATCCTTGACGAGGAAGTGGGTTGCCTTGAGCTTGTCGTCCGTCTCGATGGCGACGCGCGTGTAATCAACCGCCGGCCAGACACGCACGGCAGCGATCTGCGTGGCTTGCGCGATACGCGGTGTAACCAGGGAGAGTAAAAGCGTGGCGCCGGCACGAAGCACGGTGCGCCGCGACGCGGGCTTCAGAGATTCGGACTGAGATGCAGTTTTTCCAGACATGATGCGCCCAGATCAGAATGTGCGCGCAATTCTACCTCACGACCTTCACCTTTTGCAGAGAGGAAAACGTCAATATCGGCCGGTGGCAGTACCCCCGCTGCCTGCTCCGGCCATTCGACCACGCAGACCTTGCCGGCGCCGAAGTGCTCGCGAAAGCCGGCATCGATGAACTCCTCCGGACTGCCCATCCGGTACAGGTCGAAATGCAGCAGCTCCACCGGCGCGCCGGCGAGCGTGATTACGTATGGCTCGACCAGTGTGTAGGTCGGGCTTTTCACCCGGCCTTCATAGCCGGCTGCATGCAGCAGCGCGCGCGTGAGGAAGGTCTTGCCAGCACCGAGATCGCCGTGCAGGTGGATCGACAACCCCGGCACCAGCACGCGCGCCAGCGCCGCGCCCAGTGCCTGCGTGCCTGCCTCGTCGTTCAGAAAGTCCTGCCAGTGCCTCATCACTTAAAATGTCCGCCTGCGCCGCTCCGGCGCGTTGTCATTGATTCCATCCCCACGCCCATACTTACGCCCACTGTGCCCCATTCTGCCGAACAGCTTGTCGTGCTAGCGCAGTCGATCAAGGACTGGGGGCGCGCACTCGGCTTTGCCGAGCTGCGCATTGCCGATGCCGATCTCGGTAACGCGGCACAACAGCTGCATGACTGGCTGGCCGCAGGCTTTCACGGTCAGATGGATTATATGGCAGCGCATGGCGACAAACGTGCGCGTCCCGACCAGCTGGTACCGGGTACGGTGCGCGTGATCAGTGTGCGGATGGATTACCTGCCACGCGATGACAGTGAAGACTGGCGTGAGCGCGAGACCGGGCGTCATCAGGAGCCGGCCGCGGCGGTCGTCTCTGTGTATGCGCGCGGCCGCGATTATCACAAGGTGCTGCGTTCACGCTTGCAGCAACTGGCCGAGAGGATTGCACGCGAGATCGGCCCTTTCGGCTACCGTGCCTTCACCGATTCCGCGCCGGTAATGGAGGTCGAGATCGCGCAGCGTGCCGGGCTGGGCTGGCGCGGCAAGCATACCCTGCTATTGAACCGCGAAGCCGGATCGATGTTCTTCCTTGGTGAAATCTATACCGACTTGCCGCTGCCGGTCGATCCGCCGGGCAGCGCGCATTGCGGTGAATGCCGAGCCTGCATCGACGTCTGCCCGACGCAAGCGATCGTTGCACCGTATCGGCTGGATGCGCGCCGCTGCATTTCCTACCTCACCATCGAGCTGAAAGACAGCATTCCGGTCGAGCTGCGTCCTCTGATTGGTAACCGCGTGTATGGCTGCGACGATTGCCAGCTGCACTGCCCGTGGAACAAGTTCGCGCAGCGCAGCGAGCTGCCGGACTTTGATGTGCGCAACGGACTCGATTCGGCCACGCTGGTTGATCTGTTCGCGTGGACCGAGGAAGAATTCGAGCGTCGGCTGGAAGGCAGCCCGATCCGGCGTATTGGCCATGAGCGCTGGCTGCGCAATCTCGCGGTCGGGCTCGGCAATGCTGCGGACGAGCGGCGCGGCCATCCGGCGATGGTGGCTGCATTACAGGCCAGGGCGACGCATCCCTCCGCCATCGTGCGCGAGCATGTACAGTGGGCGCTGGTGCGCCATCGGGACGGCTGAACGGCAGAGCATGCGCAGACGGACAGGGAGCCGGTGCGGCCGCTGTGCTGGTTGCTGTCGCATTGCTTCAGTTATGCCGTCGCTTTGCCGCAGTTGTCATGGCAGACATCAGCCGACACAATACGCGCCGAGACAAGAATAATTACCTGAATCATCCTTCCCCCTATCGACGGAGACCCGTATGCCACGCCGCCTGCTTCTGATTACTCTGCTGTCTGCCTTCTTGTCCGCCAGTGTCGCTGCGCCGATGGCGTTCGCACAGGCACCTATCGTTATCAAATTCAGCCATGTGGTGGCGAAGGACACGCCGAAGGGCAAGGCAGCGGAGAAGTTTCGTGAGCTGGCTGAGGCGGCGACCAAGGGGCGTGTGAAGATCGAGGTCTATCCGAACAGCACACTGTACAAAGACAAGGAAGAACTCGAAGCACTGCAGCTGGGCGCAGTGCAGATGCTCGCGCCGTCGCTGGCAAAGTTCGGGCCGCTGGGCGTGAAGGAATTCGAATTGTTCGACCTGCCCTATATCTTCCCGGATAAGGCCGCGCTGGATCGCGTGACCGATGGCCCGATCGGTCGTGACTTACTGAAGAAGCTCGATGCCAAGGGCCTGCTGGGTCTGGCGTACTGGGACAATGGTTTCAAGATGATGTCGGCTAACCGGCCGCTGCATGTGCCGGCTGACATGAAGGGACTGAAGATGCGCATTCAGGCATCGAAGGTGCTGGACGAGCAGATGCGCGCGCTCGGCGCGAACCCGCAGGTGATGGCGTTCTCCGAGGTCTATCAGGCGCTGCAGACCGGCGTGGTCGATGGCACCGAGAATCCGCCGTCGAATCTGTACACGCAGAAGATGCACGAGGTGCAGAAGCACCTGACGGTGACCAACCACGGTTACATCGGTTACGCCGTCATCGTGAACAAAAAATTCTGGGACAAGCTGCCGGCGGACATTCGCACGCAGCTCGAAGGCGCAATGCGCGAGGCCACGGTCTATGGCGATAAGATCGCGCAGCAGGAAAATGATGCAGCGCTGGAGGCGGTGAAGAAGTCGGGCAAGACCACCGTTTACACGCCGACCGAGGCTGAGAAAGCCGAATGGCGCAAGGCGCTGCTGCCAGTGCAGCAGAAGATGGCCGGCCGCATCGGCAAGGACCTGATTGACGCAGTCAACAAGACGGTCGCGGCAAAATAAGCGATCTGTCAGGACGACGTCCCGGGCCTGCAGGCCCGGGAACACAACAACAAACCATATGAAAATTCTCGACCATCTCGAGGAATGGCTGATCGCGGCGCTGATGGCAGCGGCTACCGTCGTCGTCTTTGTCGCGGTACTGCACCGCTATGCATCCGGCCTGCCGATTCCCGTCTTGCAGGACTGGCTGCTCACGCTAAACACCAGCTGGGCGCAGGAACTGACGATCTACATGTTCGTCTGGATGGCGAAATTCGGTGCGGCCTATGGCGTGCGCACCGGTATCCACGTCGGCGTCGATGTGCTGGTGAACCGGCTTGATGAGCGCCGCCGTCGCGGCTTCATTCTGTTCGGCTTGCTGGCCGGTGCACTGTTCACCGGCATCATCGCTGTACTTGGTGCGGATTTCGTTCACGAGTTGTCGGACACATCCAGCACGTCCGAAGTGCTGGAACTGCCGATTTGGATCGTCTATCTCGCGATTCCGCTGGGTTCAGCATTGATGTGCTTCCGCTTCCTGCAGGTCGCATGGCGCTTTTCACGCGGTGGTGAGTTGCCGGTGCATGATCATGCGCATGTCGAGGGGCTGACCGAGGACGCTGCAGAGGGACGGCAATGAACAGCGCCATCATCTTTGCTTTGCTGATCGTGCTGATGCTGACCGGCATGCCGATCTCGATCGCACTCGGCCTGACCGTGCTGACTTTCCTGTTCACGATGACGGATGTGCCGGTGCAGGCGGTCGCGCTGAAGCTATTCACCGGCATCGAGAAGTTCGAGATCATGGCGATCCCGTTCTTCATCCTCGCAGGGAATTTCCTCACGCATGGAGGCGTTGCGCGGCGGATGATTGTGTTTGCGACCTCGCTGGTCGGGCATTGGCATGGTGGTCTTGCGTTGTCCGGTGTGCTGGCTTGCGCGCTGTTCGCGGCAGTATCGGGTTCGTCGCCGGCGACGGTGGTTGCGATTGGCTCGATCCTGCTACCGGCGATGCTTAAGCAGGGCTATCCGAAATCTTTTGGTGCCGGTGTGATCACCACGTCCGGTGCGCTCGGCATTCTGATTCCGCCATCAATCGTGATGGTGATGTATTCCGTATCGACCAATACCTCGCTCGGCAAACTGTTTATTGCCGGCGTGGTGCCGGGCATGATGCTCGCCGGACTGCTCGCGCTGACCACCTGGGTGCTGGCGCGTAAAAAAGGCTATCCGCGTCTGCCGCGTGCGTCGCTGGCCGAGCGCTGGCAGGCCTTTCGCCGCAGCATCTGGGGGCTGTTGCTGATCGTGGTCGTTATCGGTGGTATCTACAGTGGTGCGTTTACGGCGACGGAAGCGGCGGCGATGTCGGCGGTCTATGCGTTTGCGATCGCGTTGTTCGTGTACCGCGACATGGGCTGGAAGCAGGTGCCGAAGGTGCTGCTTGATTCGGCGGCGATGTCGGCGATGCTGCTGTATATCATCACGAACGCGGTGCTGTTTTCCTTCCTGATGACCAGCGAGGGTATCCCGCAGGCGATGGCGGGCTGGATACTCGACCAGGGCCTCGGTCAGGTGGCTTTCCTGCTAGTCGTGAACGTGCTGCTGCTGTTGGCAGGCAATGTGATGGAGCCGTCGTCGATTGTGCTGATCATGGCGCCTATCCTGTTTCCGGTGGCGGTGGCGCTTGGCATCGACCCGGTACACTTTGGCATCATGATGGTCGTCAATATGGAAATCGGCATGTGCACTCCGCCGGTGGGCCTGAATCTGTATGTGGCGTCTGGGATCACCAAGATGGGCATTACCGAGCTGACAGTTGCTGTGATGCCGTGGCTGTTGACGATGGTCGGCTTCCTGCTGATGATTACCTACCTGCCGCAGATATCGCTGTGGCTGCCCCGGCTGGTGTTCGGGGACTGACGCGGGAGCGGGCCATGAGCGTGAATCCTGAACTGTTTTCCCCGCAGCTGTTTGCGGCCGTCGTGCCGGCGCCGTTCGGCGGCATCGGCGTGCGCATTGATGGCGATGAACTGCGTGAACTGGTCTACCTGCCGTCCGGATATGAAGTGAAGGCAGCACGAGATCGGCTGGCGAAAGAGGCGGCGGCGCAGGTGACTGCCTATCTGAAGAATCCCGCTTTCGAGTTTTCGTTGCCCTTACCCGAGGTGGGTACCGCGCATCAGCGCAAGGTGTGGGATACGATCAATGCGATTCCGCTGGGTCAGGTGCTCACCTACGGTCAGGTGGCCCGCCGCATCGGGTCGGCACCGCGCGCAGTCGGGCAGGCCTGCGGTGCGAACTGGTATCCGCTAGTGATTCCCTGTCATCGCGTGACCGCCAGTAGTGGCATCGGCGGTTTTGCGCGGCACGATGGCGGCTTCCACCAGAATGTGAAGCGCTGGCTGTTGCGGCATGAACGGGTGCCGGGATATTGCTGATGGCGCTTGCCGACGCGAGCCGTCCGGGTCAGGCCATCGTTGATGCGTTTTGCGACGCGCTGTGGCTGGAGGACGGGCTGTCGCGCAATACCCTTGATGCGTACAAACGCGACCTGCTGCTGTTCGCCGGCTGGCTGCATCACGAATTCGGCAAATCGCTGCATGACGTCGACGAGACCGACCTGAATGCCTATTTCGCGTTTCGTCATGCCGACAGCAAGGCCAGCTCGTCGAACCGACGGCTGACCGTATTCCGACGTTTCTATCAACATGCGCTGCGCAATCATCAGATGGCAGTTGATCCCTGTCTGAGGCTGAAATCGGCGAAGCAGGCGCCGCGCTTTCCGAAGACCTTGTCCGAGCAGAATGTGGAAGCGCTGCTGGCCGTGCCCGACCCGAACACGCCGCTCGGCTTGCGCGACCGTACGATGCTCGAGTTGATGTATGCGAGTGGCTTGCGTGTGTCCGAGCTGGTGCTGTTGAAGACGATCGAGATCGGCATGAACGAAGGCGTGTTGCGCATTACCGGCAAGGGCAACAAGACACGGCTGGTGCCGTTCGGCGAAGAAGCGCGTAGCTGGATAGAGCGTTATCTGGCCGAGGCGCGCGGCGCGATCCTTGATGGGAAGATCGCCGATGCGCTGTTCGTCACCGCGCTTGGCGGTCCGATGACGCGGCAGATGTTCTGGACGCTGGTGAAAAAATACGCACTGCGCGCCGGTATCAACGCGCCGCTGTCACCGCACACGCTACGGCATGCGTTCGCCACTCATTTGCTCAATCACGGCGCTGATTTGCGCGTGGTGCAGCTGCTGCTCGGTCATGCAGATATTTCGACCACGCAGATTTATACCCACGTTGCACGCGAACGGCTTAAGAAGATTCATGCGATGCATCATCCGCGCGGGTGAGCTGCAGAGTGAGTTTCCAGCCAGTCTTTCAGTGCATTATCGATGCGAGTCTGCCAGCCGGGACCGGTGGCACGAAACGCAGCAGAGACTTCAGGCGACAGTCGAATGGTGGTCGGAATTTTAGTCGGCGCTTTTTGCGGTCCTCTGAATTTAATGCCAAGGTCGCGCTGAATTTCGTCGGGCAATACGTCGTACGCCGGCCTGAACTGACGGATATCATCGGCGTCGAGCTCACGGACTTCGCCGTCAGCACGCGTCAGTGGTGCGCGTTTTTTCACAAAAGGTCCTTTCGCGTTGATTCGCTTTCCTGAAACTGATCACCCGGATTCCGTTTAGGACATGCGTAAAGCCCACCACGTGGAAAGAAATTTAGTGCTCGGGTGAAGCGTCCACGATGGACCGTTCGATTTCGCAAATTTGATCGCCGGGGAGCGTGTTTCAATGTGGTGAGGATGAATCGGCCGATCGGTGTTGCATAATGTTGCCGATTAAATCTGAGGATAGATATGAATTCACTGCTGTTCGCCGTTGCCGCCTACCTCCTCGGCTCGGTATCGTTCGCGATTGTCGTCAGCCGGCTGTTCAGGCTGAGCGACCCGCGCACTTTCGGCTCCGGCAATCCGGGCGCGACTAATGTGCTTCGCACGGGTAACAAGAAAGCCGCTGCCCTGACGCTGCTCGGCGATTGCGTAAAGGGATGGATACCGGTGGCGCTGGCTGTACATTTCGATGAACAGCTCGGCCTGGGTACGTCCGGCATTGCGCTGGTATCGGTTGCGGTGTTTGCCGGCCATCTGTGGCCGGTCTTCTTTCGCTTCAAGGGCGGCAAGGGCGTCGCGACAGCATTCGGCGTGCTACTCGGGCTCAATCCGCTGCTGGGACTGGCGACGCTGATTAGCTGGGTTGTGGTCGCGTATGCGTTCCGCTATTCATCGCTGGCGGCGATGGTCGCCGCGGTGTTTGCACCGTTCTATTACACGCTACTGTTCGGCGTCGATGCGATCGGTCTTGCAGTGCTGATCATGAGCGCGCTGCTGGTCTGGCGCCACAAGAAGAATATTGGCAATCTGCTGGCCGGCAAGGAAAGCCGGATTGGCAAAAAGACGAAATAAGATGGAAGACCTATTAGCCATCGATCTGATCCAGCGGCCAGCGCGGCTTTACGTTGAAGCCGTAGTCGAAGTGGGCCGCTGACGGATTTTTCTGCAAACGCAGTGCACCGGCAAACGCAATCATCGCGCCGTTATCAGTGCACAGCGCCAGCTCCGGATAGAACACTTCAAAGCGCTTGCGTTGAGCCGCTGCATTCAACGCGTTGCGCAACTGCGCATTTGCCCCTACGCCACCCGCGATCACCAGCCGCTTCATTCCCGTCTGCTTCAGCGCCGCGATGCATTTTGCGACCAGCACTTCGACGATTGCATCGACAAAGGCGCGCGCGATGTTGGCCTTGTCTTGCTCGCACAGATTGGTCTGGTGGTTTTTCACCAGCGTGAGTACTGCCGTCTTTAGCCCTGAAAAGCTGAAATCCAGATTCTTCGAGTGCAGCATCGGTCGCGGCAGCTGGTACGCGTTCGGGTCACCGAATTCCGCCAGCCTCGAGATCGCCGGCCCGCCCGGATAGCCGAGGCCGAGCAGCTTCGCTGATTTGTCGAAGGCTTCACCCGCAGCATCATCCAGTGTCTCGCCGAGTAGCTCATACTGGCCGACGCCATCCACGCGCATTAGCTGCGTGTGTCCGCCCGAGACCAGCAGCGCTACAAAAGGAAATTGCGGCGGCTTTGTCGACAGCAGTGGCGACAGCAAATGGCCCTCAAGATGGTGTACACCCAGTACCGGCTTGTTTAATGCCAGCGCCAGACCATTGGCGACCGAGGCGCCCACCAGCAGCGCGCCGGCCAGCCCCGGTCCCTGCGTGAACGCGATTGCGTCAACCGCCGACAGCGGCACCTGACTCTCGTGTAGCACCTGCTCCAGCAGCGGTATCGCACGGCGCACGTGGTCGCGCGAAGCGAGTTCAGGCACGACGCCGCCATATTCTTCATGCATAGCGATCTGCGAATGCAGAGCATGCGCGCGCAGGCCGAGCTCGGTGTCGTACAGCGCGAGCCCGGTTTCGTCGCAGGAAGATTCGACGCCGAGGATGATCATTTGGGAAAGGCGGGGTGTGGCTAGGTTCTTGCAAAACGATATTGTAAGTTAAGAGCACTCGGCATCTCCGAAGCCGGAGCGCAGCGTATGCTCAACGTTGCAGCTAAAGCGCGTTGCCACGCTGCGGAGCTTTACCGCTTCGTAGTACCCTTGCGCGATGAATTCCGAAATGACTGCCGGTACTGATGCTTTTCATGCGGCTCCCTTTATCCGCGAAATCGGCCGCGGAAAAAAGGGCGCACGCAATATGTCGCGGGATGATGCGCGCACGGTGTATGCGGCCATGCTCGATGGCCGCGTGTCCGACCTCGAACTGGGCGCCTTCCTGATCGGCATGCGTATCAAGGGCGAATCGGTAGCCGAGATCGCCGGTTTTCTTGATGCTGCCGAAGCGTCGTTCGACGCTTTGCCGGCGCCCGCCGGTGAGTACGCGCCAGTCGTGATCCCGAGCTATAACGGCTCGCGGCAGATGCCGAACCTGACTCCTTTGCTGGCGCTGCTGCTGGCGCGCGAAGGTGTGCCGGTGCTGATTCACGGTGTAACGACTGATCCGGGGCGCGTTACTACGGCCGAGATACTGCAGGCAATGAGCATCGCGCCGGTCGTCGATGCTGCAGCGGTATCAGCCGCCTGGGCGAGACACGAGCCGGCCTTCATGCCGATTGCGTCACTCGCACCCAGACTCGACCGGCTGCTGCAGCTGCGTCGCGTGCTCGGTCTGCGCAATTCCACACACACGCTGGTGAAGATTTTGCAGCCCTTCGCACAGCCTGCGCTGCGGCTGGTGTCGTACACGCATCCGGAATACCTGACGATGCTGACCGATTACTTCTCGACCGCCGCGCCGGCATCGCGCGGCGACGTATTCCTGATGCGCGGCACCGAGGGCGAGACTGTCGCGAATGCAAAGCGTGCGAATGCGGTCACGTGGTTTCATGATCACGTGGCGACGCAGCTGATCGAGCGGCAGGAATCGGTCGACGAGATGCCGCCGTTGCCGGCGACATCCGACGCGGTGACTACCGCCGCGTGGATACAGGCGGCGCTGGCAGGACGGCAGTCGGTACCGGCACCGATCGCCGAGCAGCTGGCGCAGTGCCTGCAGATCGCACGGCAGATGAAGCAATGACGCAGTCTTTTGATGTCGCGGTGATCGGCGCAGGTGCGGCCGGCATGATGTGCGCGTCGGTTGCAGGGCAGCGCGGGCGGCGCGTCGTGCTGATCGACCATGCAGAGAAGCTCGCCGAGAAAATCCGCATCTCCGGTGGTGGTCGCTGCAATTTCACGAACGTCGATGCCGGCCCGGCGAACTACCTGTCGCAGAATCCGCATTTTTGCCGCAGCGCGCTGTCTCGGTACACGGCCCAGGATTTCATTGCTTTGGTGAAGAAGTACCGCATACCTTTTCACGAGAAGCACAAGGGACAATTGTTCTGCGACCGTTCGGCCGAAGATATCATCGCGATGCTGAAGTCCGAGTGTGATGCCGGTGGCGTGCAGTGGCGAATGCCGGCGGGCGTGAAGGCGGTATCGAGAGAAGGTGAGCGCTTCCGTATCGCGACTGACGCTGGCGAGATCGTCGCCGACAGCATCGTGATCGCGACGGGCGGGTTGTCGATTCCGAAAATTGGCGCCACCGACTTTGCGTTCTGGCTGGCGAAGCAGTTCGACTTGCCATTGATCGAGCCCCGGCCGGGGCTGGTGCCGCTGACTTTCGATGCCGGCGGCTGGGCGCCGTTCGTGACGATGGCGGGCATTTCGCTGGAGGTCGATATCGAGGCAGGCGAAAAGAAGTCGCGCGGCCATTTCCGCGAAGACCTGCTGTTCACGCACCGCGGGCTGTCCGGCCCGGCCGTGCTGCAGATCTCGAGCTATTGGCGCGAGAGCGTGGCGCTGACGCTGAACCTGCTGCCGGCGATTGATGTCGCACAGGTGCTGATCGATGAAAAGACCAAGATCAGGAAGACCCTTGGCAACTGGCTGTCGCAGCTGCTACCCGCGCGTCTGGCCGAGGGCTGGCTGGCGGCGAATGACTTCAGCGCCGATGCGCGTGTTCCCGATTTGCCGGACAAGCAGTTGCGCCGGCTCGGCGACTCATTGAACCGCTGGACGATTGTTCCGGACGGTTCCGAGGGCTACCGCAAGGCGGAGGTGACGCTGGGTGGTGTCGATACACGCGCGCTATCGCAGCAGACGATGATGGCGAACCGGCAGCCGGGGCTGTATTTCATCGGCGAGGCGGTCGATGTGACCGGCTGGCTCGGCGGTTACAACTTCCAGTGGGCCTGGGCGTCGGGCGTGGCGGCGGGATTATCGATTTGATAATGATTGACCGGGATGCGCTCCGGAATGTCGGCATGAAAGCAGGCTTTTCCGGGCAGCTTCCTTTTGACCGGGTTCGCTGCTATAATCGGTGACTCTGCGTTATCTAACGAATACAGATTAATTCATGACCACTATCCGTCTTAAAGAAAACGAGCCCTTCGAAGTTGCCCTGCGTCGCTTCAAGCGCACCATTGAAAAGACCGGTCTGCTGACCGAGCTGCGTGCGCGTGAGTTTTACGAAAAGCCGACGTCTGAGCGCAAGCGCAAGAAGGCAGCTGCAGTGAAGCGCCACTACAAGCGCATCCGCAGCCAGCTGCTGCCGAAGAAGCTGTACTGATCGACGGCCTCGCCGTTCGGTGAGGCGACGCAGAATGCAAACCC
>JACCDS011256147.1_pt1 | contig 17547 bp, 16 predicted proteins | sample 7446441 | NCBI WGS metagenome assembly JACCDS01 (sample SAMN15323445, study PRJNA562643) | freshwater metagenome | isolation source: river surface water | place: USA:Blue River Watershed | collected 2017-08-17
CAAGTGTTAGAGTGCTTGGTGCGTTAGCATTCCTTTGGTTTTTTGATTTGGGTATATCTGAATATTTCGTCTTTCAATTATTAGCAAATTTAATAGAGCTTGCGTTATTGTACTTAAAAGTTAATAGATACATTAGGTATTCGGCACTAGAGCACGTATTCGGTGTTTCTATTCAATCATTATTTACCTTATTGAAAAGCTCAGCTTTTATTGGTGCGACCGCGTTTATTTGGGCGATGCTAACTCAGGCTGATAAATTCGTGATGCTGGGGGTGTCATCACTCAGTGAATATACTGCTTTTAGTATTGTAGTGATGGCATCATCTGTCTTAGTTTTACTATCGGCACCATTGATTTACGCGATAGGTCCCAGAATGTCAAGACTACTTGCCGAAGGTAACACGCAGGATGTGGTTGCTACATTTAGAAACAGTTCTTTATTTGTTTCAATCGTTTTGGGTGCCTGCTTCAGTGTAGGTATATTATGGAGTGAATCACTTTTGTGGGTTTGGACTGGTGATTCGTTGATCTCGCAAAAGGCTTCGTCGTTTGTCCCTTTATATTTGTCAGGGACATTAATTTTTGCGCTTAATTATTTGTCTTATAGTATCTGTTTTGCGTTTGGTGATTTTAGGGAGAGATTGAAGTGGTCAGTTTTATCTTTGATAATTTACTTACCATTGTTGTATTTTTTTAGTAAGGGTTTTCGTTCGGATGGTGTAGTGCTGAGTTGGTTTTTGGTAAATACTTTGTTTTTTTTGTTTGCTCAGCCTAAGCTTTATCAAAAGCTAGGCGCTGGTGTATTTTACAAATCGTTGGTATCTGATCTATTAATTCCCATAGGCTTCGCATTCATAAGTGCATGCGTATGGTTACTTCTTGATGTCAGTGAAATGGGGCGTGTTTCATTGATTGTTTTTTTTGTAGTTGTATTTTTTTCTTCATTATTCTCGGCAGTTTTTTTTACGCGAGCAAGAAAGTTGATTTTGATCAAATATGGGTTTTTCTCGTAAGTTTGTAATTTATTATTTTTTATAAATTTGGTTGAGTGTGAAAGAACTTTGATATGAATTCAGTTAGAGAGAACATATTTGATAGCCGACTAGTTGTTGTACTGGTCGCTTTTATCTTTGCATTTACGTTTACCAGTATAGATTGGGAGTATGTATTTGGTAATAAACTAGAAGATCGACATGTCTACTATTTCATATTTCAAGGTAAGCCGGATTATGATATTGATTTTAACGTGGATACGTTTTTTTTCTATCTCTTTAATGAGCAGTTGTGGAATAAAGGTGTTCGATGGCTAAATATATCAGTTGGTCTGTCTTTAGATGAGATATTTTCTGGTGTCACTTTTTTTGTTGCTCTTTCATATAGCTACTTTGTAGGATCTAGAGTCGGCATTGCGGCCATTCCTTTAATTGTGAATCCAATTTTCATAGACCTTGCATATTCTCAGCTTAGAATGGCTGCTGCAATGGTTTTGCTATTGCTTGCATTTAATAGTCGAGTAAAGGTTTTTGGTTTCGCTCTAGTGTGTGCTGCATTTTTCATTCATACTGCTTCATTTTTATTTTGCTTTATTGTGTTTGTAGTCCATTTTGTTATTAAGTTCTCAGAGAAGTATAATTATCAAAATATAGTCTCTTGTTCTTTATTAGTGCTTACCGGGGCGACTGTCGCGATAGTTGTTGGTCCGCTGCGGGTGTGGATACTTGAGTTTTTCGGTGACCGACGAGTAAACTACGACGTCGATGCGTCGACGTGGTCTTACGCTTCGGTCTGGGTTTTTCTTCTCGCGATGTCTTACTTTCAACGAAGAGAATTTTTTCGGGACTATTCGAATGCGATTGCAGTGACATTTTTATCAGTTTTCGTTTTTTGTACTGCATTTTCGGTTTACGGATTACGATTCTTAGCTGCTGCGTTGCCGTTTATTTTTGTCGCACTATTCCGTTTCGGTCATGTAGAGCGGCCCCTGGTTATTCTTATCTTTCTTGCGTTTTCTATTGTGCAATGGATTTATTGGGTCAGATAAATGAAGATCACGTTTTTAGTGAGTTCACTGCAGTTTGGTGGGGCTGAACGCGTAGCAACCACTTTGTGTAATGCTTGGGTGCAGCGTGGTCACGATGTTGCGTTGATTGCAACTTATCGGGGGACTGATCCGTGTTTTTTTGAGTTGGAACCCTCAGTGCAATTGTCATATCTGGCATCGAAACGAACCGGATGGCTGACTAACAGTTCGCTGGCTCGTTTATTTAAACTGAGGCAGTTGTTGAAACAGCAGCAGCCAGATTTAGTTTTATCTTTTCTGCCCAGTGCCAATATTATGGCGATCCTTGCCAGTATTGGCTTAGGTGTTCCAGTCATTGTCAGTGAACGCACGGATCCGGAGTTTTATCCTCAATCTTGGTTTTGGCGGACTTTGTGTCGACACTTGTATCAGTGTTCAACCACATTAACCGTTCAAACCGAAGCCGTCGCGGCCAAGGTTAGCCGTTTGTTCAAGAATGTGTCGAACGTCGCCGTAATGCCAAATCCGTTGCCGTTTGAAACCACGCCTTCAACTGTTATCTCAGACGTCAAACGTCCGCGACTGGTCAGTCTCGGGCGTTTGACGGATGGCAAGCAAACAGAACATCTGATTTATACGTTTAACCAGGTTGCGGATGCATTTCCTGACTGGCACCTGGATATTTTTGGCGATGGCCCGCAGCGCGAATTTCTGGAGTCGGTAGCTGCGAAAAGCCCATATTGTTCACGAATTGAGTTTCACGGTGATACCAAGCAGCCTTGGGTCGAATTAGCAAATGCAGATATTTTTGTGATGACTTCTCGTTTTGAAGGATTTCCAAATGCGTTATTAGAGGCCTTAGCGCTCGGTGTTGCATCTATTGTGTATGACTGTCCGAGTGGGCCGGCGGAGATAACAGAGAATGGTCGATTGGCTGCACTGGTACCATTAAACGACCAGCAGGCACTGATGGTTGCTTTAAATCAGTTGATGGCAGACCAGAACAAACGCGTCGCATTGGGGCAACTGGCAGCTGCCGTCATACATGAAAAGTATGGCAGGGATAAAATTGTTGAGAGATGGGAGCGACTCTTTGACGACGTATGCCACAGAAAGGACAATTGAAAGTCCAAACACGGAATGGTCGTTTTTCAATCTCAGCGCTTTTGTAGATTAGGATTGTTGTATGTGTGGATTTGCTGGTTTTTTGCGTGGAAACCAAACGGAGTCAGATGCGCGGCACAGCTTGCAGGGCATGGGTGATGCCATCGCTCACAGAGGCCCGGACGACGAGGGGATATGGTTTGATCCGCAACTGCAGATTGGCTTTGCACATCGCCGTCTGGCTATTGTCGATTTGTCGGCTGCCGGCCATCAACCTATGGCTTCCAAGAGCCAGCGGTACGTCATGGTATTTAATGGCGAAATATACAATCATCAGATACTGCGGGCAGAGCTGGAATTACGGGGGGGCCTGGTCGAATGGGTCGGACATTCCGATACTGAAACAATTCTTGCCTGTATCGAACAATGGGGAATAGTCGGAACTGTCAACAAACTTGTTGGGATGTTTAGTATTGCAATCTGGGACAAAGTGGACTGTGAGCTGACGCTGGTTCGGGACCGTCTTGGTGAAAAACCTTTGTTTTACGGCTGGAATCATGGCGTATTTCTCTTTGGTTCTGAGTTAAAAGCTTTATATAGTCACCCAGCATTTGATGGAGCTATCAATCGCGATGCCTTAGCTTTATATATGCAATATAGCTATGTACCAGCTCCGTATTCAATTTATCAGTCAATACAGAAGCTGCTGCCAGGTCATATCCTGCGGATAAAAGCCGGTGTAAAAACTGAGCCGCACAGTGTGAGTCAACCTTATTGGCAGTTTCAGCAGCAAGCGCATTCTGAGAGTTCGGCGGAAGACCGGAGAGATGAACGCGCGGTCGTAACAGAACTGCATGAATTGATTCAGCAATCAGTACAAAGTCAGATGCTGTCAGATGTACCTGTGGGCGCATTTTTATCTGGTGGAGTGGACTCTTCGCTGATAGTCGCCGTGATGCAATCATTAAGTGCGGCACCGGTACAGACCTTTACTATTGGCTTTGCCGATCAGGCGTTTAATGAAGCTGATTATGCTGCACAGGTATCCGCTCATCTCGGTACTTGCCATACTGAGTTGTATGTATCTGATGCACAAACTTTAGATGTTGTACCTAAACTTGCTCATATCTATGATGAACCTTTCGCGGATTCATCGCAGATCCCGACGTATTTGGTCAGTGCGCTGGCAAAGCAACAGGTGACTGTTGCTTTGTCGGGTGATGCCGGAGATGAACTGTTTGCTGGCTATACCCGATACCAGCACTGTAAGAACAGCTGGGACAAGATTCGTAACTTGCCGTCTGCAGCTCGTTCGGTACTGGGTTTTAGCGGCCATCTACTATCGCCATTTCACATCAATCATCTGAGTTCAGTGTTGGGAATCAAAACTGAAGGCGCAAATCCAGGGCATCGATTGGCGAAGCTCGCAGCAACTTGTCAAACGGATTCATTTGTAGATTTTTACAGTAAAATGCTGACGCACACGACGTTTGCCAATGATCTCGTATTGAGATCACTACCCGTAAAGTCTGCATTTGCTGAGTTTATTGCATCCCCACCATCCATCGAGTCTATGATGCTGGTTGATTCGCTGACCTACTTGCCAGATGACATCTTGGCGAAAGTTGATCGGGCCTCGATGGCCGTTTCACTGGAGAGTCGCATTCCGCTACTGGATCATCGAATTGTTCGATTTGCCCAGCAGTTGCCTTTGAAATGGAAAATTCGTGATGGACAAACGAAATGGTGTTTGCGTCAAATTCTTGATAATTATGTGCCACGCACTTTGATTGAACGTCCCAAAAAAGGCTTTGGTGTACCGCTCGCAGCGTGGTTGCGGGGCCCTTTAAAGTCCTGGGCTGAGTCGCTTTTAACCGTTGGAGCACTCAATACACAGGGATATCTGAATACAGAATTGGTTCAGCAGATGTGGAAACAACATCAGTCAGGAATCGCAGACTGGCATTTTCAATTGTGGAATATATTGATGTTTCAACAATGGCTGCAACAATACCCTCGCGCGACAGTAGCTGGAAGAAACGATTGACCATGCAAAATTCTCGGATGGCTATGCCTGGCGCTACCTGCCACATCATCACTGATTTAGATATCGGCGGGGCGGAAATGATGCTGAAATCTTTGCTCGAGGCCCAGATAGGTAACAGGCAGAACATTGTGGTTATCTCGCTGACGGGGTTAGGAAAGATTGGTTGTCAGCTCCAAAAGCTCGGTATTCGTGTTTATACATTAAATATGCAGGGAAAATTTGCCTTTCCAGTGGCATTTTTCCAGTTGTTGCGTCTGCTGAAAGTTATCAGGCCCAGTGTTGTTCAAACCTGGATGTACCATGCTGATTTACTTGGAGGACTGGCTGCATCATTTGCCGGTATTAAAAGTATTGTCTGGGGCATTCATTGTACTAAGGTACCTATCGGGAGACCTTTGACCTATGTGGTCATGAAATGCAGTGCCTGGCTGTCTTATCTGATCCCGCACAAAATTCTCTGTGTTGCTGAGGCAGCAAGATACAACCACGTCCAATATGGTTATTGTGCGGACAAGATGCAGGTGATCCCTAATGGTTTTAAGACCGATACTCCGGTTAAAACGACTCGCCATCTACCATTGTTATTAAAAGCTGGTCTTGAGAATCCGGATGCCTGTATTGTCGGCTGCGTGGGGAGATGGCACCCGGATAAAGGCCAGGATTTGTTAATTGCAGCTGCAGCAATTTGCCTTAAACAGACAGAGATGACTTTTGCATTTGTGGGGCGGGGTTGCGACGAATCTAACCATGAACTTATAAAATTACTTGAACAGTCCGGAGTTCGCCATGCTGTTATGCTGCTCGGCGAACGAGATGATATTCCGCAATTGTTACCCGAGTTTGATATTTTCTGTCTGCCGTCCCGTAGCGAAGCATTCCCTGTGGCTTTGGGCGAAGCAATGCTTGCTGGCCTGCCTTGTATTGCAACCGATGTTGGTGATTGTGCCGAACTGGGTGGTAAACATGTTATGATTGTGCCGCCTGGTGATGTCCATCAATTAGCTGATGCAATTTTGTTGTGTAAAGCGAAGAGCGCCGAGCAGTTACAGCTGTCTGGATTCTTGGGGCGTCAGCACATTATTGAACGGTTCTCTATCAATGCGGTCAGTAGCAGATATGAGGATGTTTACCGGGAGCTGTCAGGGTTTTAAATGAATAAAGTGTTAATTGTCGTCAATATCCCGAAGTTTTTTGTCTCTCATTGGCTGGGGATTGCGCTCGCTGCAAAGACAGCAGGTTATCAAGTACACATCGCGACGATGGCAGGTCCTGAAGTCGCTCAAATCCGCGATGCCGGTTTAGTTCATCACGAAATTCCAATGAGCCGTAGCGGTACCAATATCTGGCAAGAGCTGAAAAGTCTCTGGGCAATCTTCTGTTTATTCAGAAGGCTGCAACCAGATTTAGTTCACCTGATTACAATAAAACCGGTGATCTACGGTGGCATTGCAGCCCGGTTAGCTGGTGTGAAAGCCGTCTTGTCGGCAGTCACTGGTCTTGGTTATGTCTTTATTAATCAACAAAAAAGCACTTCTGGTCTGAAACGGCTGATTTCGGCACTTTATACCTTCGTGTTTGGGCATCCTAATATTAAGGTGTTGTTTGAAAATGATTCTGACTGTCAGTCGTTTTGTCAGTCAGAGATTGTGAAACCACAGCACACTGTTGTTGTACATGGTGCAGGTGTCGATTTAACTCAGTTCCATTATGTGCCGGAGCCTGTCGGGAAAATTAGAATCGTATTTGCAGCCAGATTATTAATTGATAAGGGCGTCATGGAGTTTCTTGCTGCAGCTGAGTTACTGAAAGACCTGTCAGATGTTGAGTTTATACTGGCTGGTGACATTGATCCTGAAAATCCGGCATCTTTGAGTCTGCAACAGCTTGAAAGTATAAAAAGAGATGGGACTGTGCGGGTATATGGATTTTGTGAAGACATGGCTGCACTATTCCGGCAATCTCACGTGATTGTCTTGCCATCTTACCGGGAGGGATTGCCGAAGGTTCTGATAGAGGCTGCAGCCTGCGGCCGGCCAGTGGTGACATCAGATGTTGCCGGTTGCCGCCACGTCGTTATTCCGAATAGCAGTGGTCTTTTAGTGCCGGTAAAAGACTCGAATGCAATTGCACAAGCCATACAACGATTTGTCAATGATAAAGATTTGCGGACGCAATTTGGACTCGCTGGGCGCGCTCTGGCAGAACAACGATTTGGAGAAGAGCAAATTGGGATTACTTATATGCAATTGTACCAGCAGTTGATTACGGGGGCTGGTCAGCATGCATAAGCCACTGTCAGTATTAGTGACTGGTGGACAGGGTTTTGTTGGTTCAGCGCTGTCGGACAGCTTGTCGAAGAGTTCGGAGAATCGGGTCACTGTGGTGCAACGCCGGCCGGAAGTTAAACTGGGTATGCAGCAAATAGTCATGGAGCTCAAACCTGACAGTGATTTAACTGACGTTTTAAAGGGTATTGATGTTGTCATTCATACCGCAGCGCGGGTACATATGATGCGGGACAATGCCGATGACCCGTTGGCCGAGTTTCGTCATAGCAATACCTTCACGACATTAAATCTCGCACGGCAGTCTGCAGCAGCAGGGGTCCGGCGTTTTATTTTCCTGAGTTCGATTAAAGTGATGGGGGAGAAAAATTCTGGTGATACTGCTTTTCGGGCAGACCAGCCGGCCAACCCTGAAGACCCTTATGCTTTGTCTAAGCATGAGGCTGAGCAAGGGCTTTTGCAAATTGGCAAAGATAGCGGTATGGAGATTGTAATTATCAGGCCTCCATTGATTTATGGAAAAGGGGTGAAAGCCAATTTTCAAAGATTAATTCATTTGATGCAAAAGCAGATACCGCTGCCGTTTAAGTTGGTCAGAAACCGTCGAAGTTTATTAGGGTTGCCGAATCTGGTCAGTCTCATCGAATGTTGTATGCGGCATCCCAGTGCGGCAAATCAGATTTTTTTAGCCAGCGACAATCATGACCTTTCTACACCAGAGCTGATGCAGAGTATTGCTAAGGCCAGCATGAAACGTGCATATTTGTGGCCTTGCCCGCCATCTCTGTTGCAGTGGGTCGCGGGCTTGGTTGGTCAGCGGGCTGCATTTGAACGGCTGTGTGGCGATTTGCGGATCGATGTTTCACCTACTATGTCTCGGTTACAGTGGACTCCCCCCATGACGCCAGCGGCAATCATTGCAGAGTCGGTCGCTGCTGAGTTAACGGAGTCGGTTTAGAGGTGAGTATTATCACGATGAGCTTGATTGTCGTTCTTTTCGCGGCATTTGTTTTGACTGCTTTATTACGAAACTACGCGATTCAGAAAAATGTTTTGGATTTGCCCAATGACCGCAGCTCGCATTCAGTACCAACTCCGCGTGGTGGCGGTGTCGCAGTCGTGGTTAGTTTTACTTTGGCAACTATGACGTTGTGCCTGATTGATGACATGCCTGTTCAATTGGCTTTGTGTTTTGTCGGCGGCGGATTAATGGTCGCAGTGGTCGGTTTTCTTGATGATCATGGCCATGTCAGCGCGCGCTGGCGACTATTGGTGCACAGTGCCGCGGCTATTTGCCTGGTTTGGGCCGCTGAAGGCCTGCCGGTACTGCAGATTTTCGACTTCGATACGGACTTTGGTCTGTTCGGGTGGCTGCTGGCGACTGTTGCGATAATTTGGATTTTAAATTTATATAATTTTATGGATGGTATCGATGGTATTGCCGGCTTTGAAGCTATGTCTGGCTGTCTGTGTATGGCGATGCTGCTTTTGCAGCTGACTGTGCCTGAATGGTTATTGAGCATACATCTTTACCTCGCTGCTGCTGTAATTGGCTTCTTGATCTGGAACCACCCACCAGCCAGAATTTTTATGGGAGATGCCGGTAGCGGATATATCGGCTATGCCATCGGCAGTCTTGCTTTGATCAGCAGTTGGTATTATCCGGATCTGCTATGGTGTTGGCTAATTATGCTGGGGGTGTTTATTGTTGATGCAACATACACTCTGTTGGTCAGATTAAGTCGGGGACAAGCGTTTTATCAGGCTCATCGTAGTCATGCCTATCAACATGCTGCGCAGATGTACTGTAGTCATTGGAAAGTTAGTTATAGTGTCCTGCTCATTAATTTATTCTGGTTGTTTCCCTGGTGCTGGCTGGTGGTGAAAAACAATGTTGACGGCGCTGTCGCGTTGACATTAGCCTATTTGCCCTTAGTTTATATCGCACACAATTACCGGGCAGGACGGGACAAGCTTTAGGGAATTATGTTATAAGAGTCGCTTTTTAAATGCAGACGTAACATAAACCCAACTATTGGGATTTGTTGGTTGAAGCTGATTTGTCTGACATATCAAAGATGGATGGCAGACTTCAGCGGTATTCTTTTTTGTTGTTATTTCGTTTCGTCATACAGATAGCCATGTTGATGAAGTGAGTCAGGGTCTTTCATGCCATTAGTGACCGTTTATATCCCAACCCGTAACCGCTTAGAGTTGCTGAATCGTGCAGTTCAAAGTTGTTTGAAACAGAGCTTTGCCGACTTTGAGATCATCATTGTAGATGATGCGTCTGATGCTCCCGTTCGTGCCGGGGTAGCTAAGCTGGCCGAACTGGACGAGCGTATCCGGGTACTTCAGCTTGATACTCCACAGGGTGCCTGCGCGGCACGAAATTTAGCGATCGCGCAAGCACAGGGTAAATATCTGACCGGGCTGGATGACGATGATGAGTTTATGCCACAACGTCTGCAGCGCTTACTGACAGTATTTCAATCACATCCGTCGGCGTCGTTTATCAGTTCAGGCTACAGAATTAAGGCGGCCAGTGGTCAGCTGTTGACAAGTAGCAAAGGCGAAAGAACGATCACGCTTGACGACTTGCTATATGCCAATGTGATTGGTAATCAGGTTATGACGACTACTGCGGCTATGCGTGCCATAGGTGGCTTTGATGTTAATTTACCCTCATGTCAGGATTATGATACCTGGATCCGCTTAGTTCATCAGTTTGGTCCTGGGTATCGTTGTGCTGACATCAGCTACATCGTGCATCAGGACCATGGTTCACAACGTATTTCCAGCCATGTCAGACGCAAACAAGGTTACGAATATCTGTACAACAAGCATCAATCGCTGATGAATCAAGAACAGCGTGAGAGTCAGCTGTTTTACCGCCTGCTCTACACGGAAAGTCCCAGCCTGATTCAGATACTCAAAGCTGCGCCAAAAAGTCAGTTGCTGGTGGCGCTGAAGGTATATCTGCTGCGAAAAATTGGTTACGATATCTGAATCTTTCCAGACCCCAGTGGTCTTTGAACAAATCTTTTTGAGGTGGAATAAATGAAGCTGAAGCGGTCCCTGGGTTTTACATTGATTGAGTTGTTGATAGTTCTGGTGATACTCGGGTTATTGGCATCCTTGGTTGCGCCGAAAATGTTCTCCAAAGTAGATTCTTCAAAAGTTAAAACGGCAGAAACCCAGTTAAAACTGCTGGAAACTGCGTTGGATACTTATGTGCTAGACCTTGGGCAACCACCGGAGACTTTGGAGGAGCTGCGCCAGAGCAATAAGAAAAACTGGGATGGCCCTTATTTGCCAAAAGAAGTACCACTGGACCCTTGGGGTAATCCTTATATCTACAAAACCCCAGGACAGGATGGGCGGGCCTATGATCTGAGTTCATACGGTAAAGATGGTAAACAAGGTGGTAATGAAGACAATTCGGATATCGTGTTAAAATGACCCAGTTGTCCTCCCTGCTGTCCAGCCAATTTGGCGTGCCTGAAGCTGAAATTGATAAAGCTAAATCATTCCAGCTGAAATATGGCGGTCAGCTCGAAAACATCCTGATCAGTATGGGAAGCCTCTCCAGCGAGGTTCTGCCTGACTTGTATGCGCGGTTGTTAAAGGTGCCGCTGCTAACTGAGCTCGAAGTCTCGGAACTGGAAATACAGGCAGCAGATATTGATTTGCCTTCGTCGTTTTTACTGGAACGTGGCTGGCTGATCGCCGGTCTGCAGCAAAACGTTGTATCAATGGTGACCTGTGCCCCTCTTGATAAGGATGTACAGGAAATCCTTTCATCCTGTAATTTTCAGTATGAGCTGCGCCTGGTCAATCGCGATCAGTTTAATCTTTTGCAAAGTAAAGTTGAAAAACCGGTAGAACATCACGAATCTAATCAGCTCAATTCCGTTGAAGAAGCCCGTTTGCGCGAAATGGCTTCTGAGGCCCCGACAGTCAATCTGCTAAATGCGCTGATCACGCGGGCTTTGCGGCTAAGGGTTTCTGACATGCATGTTGAACCGAATCAGGGCAGGGCAAAAGTCAGATTCCGTATCGATGGCGTACTACAGGATGTTGAGACGATACCAACACATTTAGTATTGCCGGTCACCACAAGGCTGAAGATTCTCAGTGGAATGGACATTGCGGAAAAACGACGCCCACAGGATGGAAAAATTGAGATGCGCATTGGCGGCATTGATTTGGATATCCGCGTTTCTGCTTTGCCATTAAATGATGGTGAAAGTGTCGTCATGCGTTTTCTGCGCAAAGATTCTATCAAATACGATATGGAAGTTTTAGGGATTGCCAAAGATATTGAGGCACAGGTTCTGCAAGATATCCGGACGACCGCTGGCGTAATTTTGCTGACCGGCCCGACCGGCTCAGGTAAAACTACCAGTCTCTATACTTTTTTGCATCGGCTGAATAGTCCGGAAATCAAAATTATTACGCTGGAAGATCCGGTCGAGTATCAGCTGGAAGGGGTGAATCAGGTACAGGTACAGCCTGACATCGGCTTTGATTTTGCTGCAGGTTTACGCAGCATCGTCCGGCAAGATCCGGATGTCATCATGCTTGGCGAGATCCGGGATAAAGAAACGGCCAGTATTGCTATGCAATCTGCCTTAACAGGTCACCTGGTGTTTTCGACCGTCCATACCAACGACGCACCCAGCGCTTATACCCGTTTATTAGACCTTGGGGTGGAAGAGTTTTTACTAAATGCTGCGTTGGTTTCTATTGTTGCTCAGCGTTTGGTGCGGTGTTTATGCCCACACTGCAGTGTTCCGGCAGACGACGCATCAGCATTGGTCGCCAAATATCAGCTGCAGATAATTGCAGATCGGTTTAATTCTGGTCACATCGGGTTGAAGCAAGCTGTGGGCTGCGACAACTGTAACCATAGCGGATTTAAAGGTCGCGTCGCTATCATCGAGTATCTGCGTTGTGATGATGAGATAAAGCAAATCCCGAAAGACGAAAGTTTTATTCTCAAAGCGAAAGATACGAACAGAAAGCGCGGAGGCCGGAATTTGTTAGAGGACGGAATTCTGAAAGCGTTGCAAGGCATCACGACCTTGGATGAAGTCCTCAGGGTTGCGGGCTGATGACTATTTTTACCTATGAAGGTTTTGATGCTTCGGGGGCCAAAGTAGCCGGAGAAGTCGAAGCCGCATCGCTCCAGTTGGCACGTGCCCAGTTGTCTGGGCGTGGCATTATGATCAAAACGATTACGCCATTCAGCGCACAACCGAAAGCATTTTCTTTTGGGGAAGCTAAGCTGGGGCTTGCGGACGTCGAATTTCTCACTTCAGAATTGTCGGTCTTACTTGATGCAGGCCTCAAAATCGACAAAGGGATTGAGCTGCTGAAAAACACCACAAAAAAACCAGCATTAGCAAAGTTGCTTAGTCAGCTCAGTAAAGATCTCAAAGGCGGCAAACAGCTCTCACAAGCCCTTAACGGTTTCCCACAGATTTTTGACCCGTTATATATCAATCTTGTTGGTATTGGCGAGGCGACAGGGTCTTTGGCTAGTGTGTTTCGGGAGCTGGCTGCAGATTTGGCATTTCGCCGTGAATTACAACAAAAGATTATTACCGCCTCGACTTATCCGCTGATTATCTTGTTTGTCTGTGTGATGTCGGTAGTGTTTATTTTTAATTATGTTGTACCGAATATGTCTGGTTTATTTGAGGGTGTCAGCGAATTACCTTGGTATACAGCGATGCTGTTAAATACATCGGCTTGGCTGATCAGTTACCAGTGGTATCTGCTGGCCGGACTGGCGCTGTTGATCCCGACTGTATTGGCGGTTTTCAGAAAACCCGAATCTGTGGAGAACTTGCAGCGTCTGGCGATCCGCACTCCGGTGGTAAGCAGTGCCATACTGTTGGTTGAACGTATTCGTTTTAATTCCGGTTTATCAATGATGTTAAAGGCGGGGATCGCCATTGACAGAGCGCTTGAATTATCGAGCCGGAATATCCGTAATGCCGGTGTGCGACGTGAAATTACCATCGCAATTGCGAAGGTGAAACAAGGTGATGCTTTGTCTGTTTGTTTACGTCAGACTTCGCTTTATCCTGATTTTTATGCGTCGTTGCTGGCTGTTGGAGAAGAAAGCGGCGAACTTGGCCGTATTTTTAATGAAATTGCAATCCGCAGTCAGCGTGAATTTTCGCAATGGGTGACCCGTTTTACCAGTTTGCTTGAGCCGTTATTGATCGTCGTGATGGGCGGGCTGGTTGGTGGTGTTGTGGTCATTATGATGCTGAGTATAACCACTGTTACAGATATCGGGATCTGATGATGGGCAATCTGACCATGTCGTTAAAACCCGGTTTTACGTTGATCGAGTTACTGGTCGTGCTGGTGGTGATGAGCAGTGTGACTATGCTTATCGGCCCGTTGTCGAAGAGCCAGACGGAGCGCAGTGAAGCGCTTGCGGAGTGGTATCGCGTGCAGCGGGTCCTTGAATTTACAGCCAAAGAGGCCTACCTGGATGGTCAACCCTATACACTTGAACTGAATGGCAAATCGATAAAAATCATCGGTCCGGATACAGAAATTGTCGCCGAGCATAGCTATAAACACGTATTTTTTCCGCCACAGACTATTGGTTTTAATAATCATGGTTATCCAACGGTTCCACGAGTTAGTGCAAGAGTAAGGTCAAAGACAACAGACTATTTGCTGCAGACCAATCGTCAGAAAACGCTGATGAACGAGTTATGAGAAGAAGCAACGGTTTCACGCTGATTGAGGTTTTAATTGCGTCAGTGATCATGCTGACGGTGTTAGCTCTTGCGGCAAATTTGTTTGCTCAGGCCAGATTGTCCAGCCAGAAGGCGCAGGACAGCATTTTAATGCAAGGCCCTCTGGTATTGATCATGGACACCATCAGACATCAAATCCGACAGAATCCTGAGGAATCTCTGAATGGGGACGGGGCGATCGATGGAGTACAGTTTAAGTGGAAAGCCAACACTGAGCACTTTTTGCCTCCGCCAGATAATCTAATCCCGGAAAGTAACCAAATTGTCAGTTTTGCTCCGCGCTACCGTCTTTATCATGTGCAACTAGAACTTAGCTATAAATCGGCAGTTCGGCTATATCAGTTTAAGGAGGTTGCATGGCTGCCGGCAACGCAACCACGATAGTCCGACGTCAATTCGGCTTCACTCTGATTGAATTGCTGATCGCCACATCGATAATGTTCGCAACTTTAAGTCTGGCCATGTTCGGTTATCAGCTGTATGACAAACAATGGCGGAAGAGTAAAACGGGTGTAGAACAAGCTTACCTACGCTACAAATCGCTGGATTTGCTCAGTAATTCGTTACAAGGCATAGTGCCTTATCTGGTAAATTCCAGCGACAAACACGGATTCTATTTTCTTGGTGATGAGCGCGGCTTTACTGCGATTACACAGGCGCCGGTAGTCAACAGCCGCTACCCTGCAGTGATCCGGGTATTCGCTGAGACAGATAAAAATGGCACAACTCAGCTGGTCTACGAAGAAGCAAGTCTTGCTAAAACCTGGCTGATTGATGCCGGGCAGCAGCTTGAATTTTCTGAGCGAATTATTATCACTACAACGCGTAAACCAATTTTGTTTAAGTACTTTGCTGTTCCTGATTTGTCCGTGCCTGCTGAATTTGATTCCAATGACGAAATAATCGACCGTCGTCAATGGCTGACACAGCATGATGGCATTCGGGCGGGTACTCATCCGGATGAGCTGCAGATTGATATAGGTGGATTTCCGCTTTATGCGACTATTTCCAGCCGGGCACAGATAAGTTCAGCCCGGACAGAGGTGGAAAGTTTATGAACTGCACTGACATAAGGAGGTTAAAGCAGCAATGCGGCGTCGCCCTGATTCAGGTGCTGTTGTTGAGTCTGATCTTGTCAGTTTTATTTGTCTCGATTGTTGCAGCGGTGAAGTCTGATTTAGCTGACGCCAGCAAAATACAACAACGCTCGGACGCGCTGGTCGCGATGCACAGTCTGGAATCAGAGACGCTATTCGCATTGTTAACTCATGACAGAGTAATGAATACCCGATCTGAGCTGGATTTACCTGGGCGGTGGAATTTCTGGGGCGACCCGCTGTTAACGGAGCATGGCGAAGTTCGTCTTTATGACACCGCGGGTTTGTTTTCGTTATACAGCGATGCACAAATGCGCTATTTACTCGGTTTGCATCTGCAAAATCCAGACGAAATCAACAAATTGGCTATGCAGATTTCTGCTTTAACAAAACCCAAGGCTGTAATACCGGCTCAGATGATGCAATATGTAAAGACGAGCCCTGAGCCGGAAATCCGCTTCAGTAGTATGCAGCTGATTGATGAGTTGCGTTTTGTGCCGGGACTTGAGCCTCAACTTTATACCGCGATCGCGCCTTTTGTTACAACTTATCCGCTGAAGTCCGTTAACCCGGCCGTCATGCCTGCAGCGCTGATGGCGATGTATGTATCAGAACCTACTTTATCACTGATACTGACTCAACGGTCGCAGGGCAAACTGACGTCAGCCGATTTTATGTCACTAAGTGGGTTACAGTTTGAAAATGGTTTTAACGCGGTGCCGTCTAACGTACTGCAGTTACGATTCACAGCCACAGCGATTGGTGTTAAGCTTCACCGCGATTTTGTTGTTATTTTAACTCCGCACGAAACCACACCTTTTACATTTTGGGAATATAACAAATACAGCCATGCCAATTGAACTGAATTCGTACAGGCACTTAAGCCGTAAAGTTACAGCTGTGCTTGCCGCGTTTGGCTGCGGCAGGCTTCGATTTATCGAAGATCGCGGACAATTTACGGTTCGTAAAACGCCTCAAGGTTGGGATATATCCTCTACCTTAGCAAGTGGACTGCTGTATGTGGTCGAACGACACTGTTATCGTGAAATTGAGAAGACTTACCCTATCGAACGTCTTGCTGATCTGAAAGACGTACTCGCTCAACAGTATGCCGGTGAACATTGTTCCCACGTCATTTCTGAATCAACTGAGCACCAAAGACGTGTGGTCACTTTTGTTTATCAGAAATCATTGAAATCTCAGTTGCCGCGATTCTGTGTTCTGTTACCTGAATCTTTAGTGTTGGCTGCGGCTTATGCTGGTCACCATAAAAAAGCTCTGATCCAAAGTGAAGATGGCAGCTGGTTTTTGTATGTGCGTGGCGATAAATTTTCGTCACAAACTGCCAGTGCTTTATGTCCTGATATGGACAGGTTTGCCATGGTACATGGAGTACCCGATACAATCCCCCACGAATCTGTGTCTGCTACAGCAAAAATTGATTTATTAATGAGTGGCCTGGCTAAAATCCCACCGCCGCTTTATTTAAATTTTATAACGATTCAAAATCAGGCATCTAAGCCAGTCCCTTGGAAATTAATTGGTGCTGCAGCTTTTTCCGTACTATTGGCTTATTTCACGACTGTTACTTTATATCTGCAGTTTGTAAAGAACGGAGCTGAACAAAAGCTTCAGCAAATCAGTAGTGAAACTACTAAATTGCTGAAAACACAACGGCAGCAAGAGCAGTTGTTGGAACAATTAACCGCAACACAAGCTTTGTTAAGCCAACAACAGTTCAGCTCACGCACTTGGTCTATCGCGTTTTATTTTCTGGAAAATGACGTAAAAATCAGTTCTTTATTGTGGGCTGAAGGGACGCTGACAGTGCAGGGCGCTGTGCCTGATGCTGTGAATTTGTTGCAGCGCGTTACTGCACTGCCATACGTCAGACAAGCGAAGTTTTCTGAATCGACCCGGCGCGAGCGCGATCTCGATAATTTTAGTATGGCGATTGTTTTTGCTGACGAGGTAACGCATGTTGAATAACAAACCGTTGCTCTACAGCTTAATTCTTGTTTTGGCCAGTCTTCAATTTATCTGGGTGCCTTGGTATGACGCACAACAAACGTCGATTGAAGAAGCCGTGGTGTTAACAACTAAGTTAGCAAAGCATGAAGCTGTTCAAGGGGCTGCGGATCAAATTTCTCAATTGCTCGGGCAGACCGAAGAAGTCTATGCCCAACAAATGGCTTTGCTATTGCAG
>JACCDS010540597.1_pt1 | contig 17546 bp, 17 predicted proteins | sample 7446441 | NCBI WGS metagenome assembly JACCDS01 (sample SAMN15323445, study PRJNA562643) | freshwater metagenome | isolation source: river surface water | place: USA:Blue River Watershed | collected 2017-08-17
GCACGGCCTGGGCGCGGAGCGGGAGGCGACGGTGCTGCGCCGGCTGGAGCTCAAGCCGGTGCTGGCCAAACGGGTCTCCGAGCTTTCCAAGGGCTATCGCCGCCGGCTGCTGCTGGCGCTGGCGTTGCTCACGCCCCAGCCCATCCTGATCCTGGATGAGCCCTTCGACGGCTTCGACCTGCGTCAGACCCTGCATGTCATGGACCTGCTGCGGGAAGTGGCGGCCGAGCGGGCACTGATTTTGTCCATCCATCAACTGAAGGACGCGGAGCGCATCTGCGACAGGCTGCTGCTGCTCGACGCCGGCCGCCGTCTGGGCCTGGGCACGCTCGCGGACCTGGCGGCCCAGGCGGGCGCGGCCCACGCCGATCTGGAGGAGGTATTTCTTGGACTCACACACTGACCAGTCCGCAGGGCGCAGGACGCCGCGAAGCGGCGGTCCCGAGCGAAGCGAGGGATGCGGCGTAGCCGCACAAAAGTCGGCGCCGGCGGGACGGCAATTCGGACGACTGGCCGCCGTCTTCGCCCACGAGCTGCGCCGCCTGTTCGCCGGCCGCGCCTGGTGGGCCATGCTGTTCCTGCTGGCACCGCTCGCCGGCTACGGCTTTGTCGAGGCAGTGCGCCTGTTCGGCGAGGCGAGCCGCACGGCGATGCAATTCCCGGAAATGGCCCGCGGCATGACCCCGTTGGACGGCATCCTGGTGCCGACGCTGGGCGCCTTCTATCTGGGCACCACGCTGCTGTTTCCCTTCGTCGCCATCCGCGCCCTGGGCCAGGACAAGGAGAGCGGCGCGTTGAAGCTCGCCCTGCAATGGCCGCTCTCGCCGGCCGCGCTGGTGGCGGTCAAGCTCGCCGCGGTGTGCGCGGCCTGGAGCCTGAGCCTCGCCGTACCGCTCTCGGCGCTCGTCTTCTGGCAGGTCGCGGGCGGCCATCTCGCGCCGGCCGAGACCGCCAATCTCTTCCTCGGCCACGCCCTCTATGCGCTGGCGGTGGCGGGCATCGCCTTCTTCGCGGCGGCGCTCGCCGAATCGGCGGCCACCGCCGCCATCGTCACGCTCGCCTTCACGCTGGGCTTCTGGGTGCTCGATTTCGCCGCCGCCACCGGCCCGGAATGGCTTAAGGCCCTGGGCGAGATTTCGCCGACCCAGGCCCTCAAGCAGTTCGAGCGCGGCCTGCTGCCGGCGGCCCATGGTCTGAGCCTGGCGGTTCTCGGACTGGGGCTCGCCCTGCTGGCCGCCCTCATCCTGCCGCCGGGGCTTTCTCGAAGCGCTCGCTTCAAGCGCGGCGCGGCGGGTGTCACCGTGCTGGTCGCGCTGCTGGCTGCGACATCCATGCTGAACCTGTCGGTCGATGTCAGCGAGGACCGGCGCAACAGCTTCAACCCCGCCGACGAGGCGGCGCTCGCGCGCATGGACCGGGGACTCGCCATCTCACTCTACCTCACGCCCGAGGACAGCCGCGCGCAGGAATACGAGCGCAACGTGCTGGCGAAGCTCAAGCGCCTGGTGCCCGATCTCTCGGTCCGCTGGGAGGAGACCGGCAAGGCGGGGGTCTTCGGCGCCGCTGGAGACGAAGGCTACGGCCGCATCGTCTACGCATACGCAGGGCGCAATGCCACGAGCCGCTCCAACAGCCCGCGGGAAATCCTGCCGCTGCTGCACGAGCTGGCCGGGGCGACGGTGACGCCCGTCGAGACGCCGCCGTATCCGGGCTATCCGCGAGTGGCCGATGCGCGGCCGGCGGATCTGTGGTTCTACGGCCTGCTGCCCGGCCTGATCCTGCTCGCCTTCTGGCGCCACGCGCGGGCGCGGCGTCTGCCCATCCATCTTCGTTCGATCCAAGGAGAATTCTCATGAAATCGCATTTGCTCGCGTCCCTGCTGTTTGCCGCCCTGGCGGTTCCGGCCTTCGCCGCGCCGACGGCGCAAGGCTTCGACAACGAGACGGTCGGCGCCGAGCCCAAATCTTTCGCCGCCGCCGTGGGCAACTGGGTCGTGGTGGACGACACCGGCAACAAGCGGCTGTCGGTCAACGGCGCCAAGTGGGCGCGCGGCCAGACCTCGGCGGGGCTGGCCGACAAGGCGCGCGCGCTTTACGGCGAGCGCTATGCCGAGTTCCTCGACAACGTCCAGTCCTACGCCTACTTCCCCATCGCGGTGATGAACGACGTAGCGGATTTCCGGGAGGGCACAATCACTGTGCGCTTCAAGGGCGTGGACGGGCGCATCGACCAGGCTGCCGGCATTCTCTTCAACGTCCAGCCCAACGGCGACTATCTGACGCTGCGCGCCAACCCGCTCGAAGACAATCTGGTGCTGTGGCAGTACGTGAAGGGCCGGCGCTCATCGGTGAAATGGATACGCAACACGCCGACGCCCAGCGGCCAGTGGCATGAAATGAAGCTGACGGTCAAAGGCAATCAAGTCGAAGGCTGGCTGAACGGCAAGCTCGCCCTCACCCATGAACTGCCCAAGCCGGTCTCTGGCCGCGTCGGCCTGTGGTCCAAGGCCGACAGCGTGGTGTATTTCGACGATTACCGCGTCGAGCCAGCGAGCCGGTAAGAGACCGCCGCCATGACCCGCACGCGACGCAATCTGCTGCTCGTAACCGGCGTGCTGCTGCTGGCCGCCGCCGGTACCTGGGCGGCTTTCCGCTTCCTGATCGGCGAGGCGCCGCCCGCGCAGCCGGAGTACCTGCCGCGAGCCGACGCCGCCGCTGTACCGACGACGTCCCCCGGGCCGGCAGGGCCGGTGCGGCAGGCCGACGGCTCGCTGCGCTTCGACTTCGAGGCCGAGACCGTCGGTGCGGAACCGAAGAGCATCGTCCCCGCAGTGGGGCAGTGGCTCACGGGCGTCGATGGCGAACGGCGCGTGCTGGTGGTGGACGGCCGCGGCTGGGCGCGCGGCCAAGCCTCGGCGGGACTCGCCGACAAGGCGCGCGCCCTTTATGGCGAGCGCTACGCCGAGTTCCTCGACAACGTGCAAGCCTACGCCTACTTCCCTCTTGCGGTGGCTCACGGCATCGACGATTTCCGCGCCGGCGAGATCGAACTGCGCTTCAAGTGCGTGGCCGGTCGCATCGACCAGGCCGCCGGCATCGTCTTCAACCTCAAGCCCAACGGCGACTATCTGGTGCTGCGCGCCAACTGCCTCGAAGACAACCTCGTGCTGTTCAAGTATGAGCAGGGCAAGCGCTCCTCGGTGCAATGGGTGCGCAATACGCCGACCCCGACCGGGCCGTGGCACAGCCTGAAGGTGGCGGTGGCAGGCGCGAGCATCAGCGGCAGCCTGGACGGCAAGGCGCTGCTCACACACGACTGGCGCGAGTCCATCGGCGGGCGGATCGGTGTATGGTCAAAGGCCGACAGCGTGGTCTACATGGACGATCTTTCCGTGCGGCCTAAGTGATAGTGGCCGTGCCGCGCTCGGGCGTGCTCAAGCTCGGCTTCGTGACCGAGCCGGGGAACTGAGAATGAGCACGTGGCCTTTCACCCCCTTATCGCGCTGCCATGGGGCGATGGCATAGGGGGGAGGCGCCATGGACCTACGACATCTGCGTTGTTTCCTGGCGGTTGCAGAGGAGCTTCATTTCGCCCGTGCGGCAGAGCGGCTGCATATTGAGCAGTCGCCTCTGTCGCGGGCGATCAAGGAGTTGGAAGAAGACCTGGGCGTTCAGTTATTCGCCCGCACCACTCGCAGTACCCGACTGACGCGCGCGGGCCGGATGTTCTTAGAGCATGTGCCGCGCGTCTTCGCCTCCTTGCAGCAGGCCCGGGACAGCGTGAAGGCCGCTGCCAACGGTTTCCACGGTCAATTGCGTATCGCCTTATCTGACGGCATCACGCCGACTTGCTTCTCGGCTCTCTTGGCACTTTGCCGGCAGGAAGAGCCTGAAATCGAGATTCGCTTGATCGAGGTACCACTGTGCCAGCAGATCAAGGGGTTGCACGACGATCTCTACGACGTAGGGTTTGCTCAGTTGGATGAAGCTGGTGACGGACTTGTTGCCGAACCCATATGGCACGATCCATTGATGGTGGCGGTTCCGACACGCCACCCCTTGCTTGCCTACAAGCGTGTACCGCTGGACGAGGTGTTGCGCTATCCCCTGGCACTCGGCGATGCGCATGCATGTGAAGGACACGCTCGCCAAATTGATCGTGCTTTGCGCCAATCGAGCCTGGAACCGTTGATCGCCGAACGAGTTGCATCCTTCGATCTCATGATGACCCTGGTGTCGGCCGGTTTTGCACTCGGGCTGGCGGGCGCATCGCAGATTGCCGCCAGCCGTGAACCCAGCGTGGTGGCTCGGCCGCTGGCTGGCCGTTCGCATATGCTCACGACTTACCTGTTACGCGTGGATAGCGAACCGTCAGATACCTTGGCTCGTTTCATCGAACGAGTCCTTGCCATTGATCCCCCAAGAGGAAAGACCTCTGCACTTGAACGAACTGATCCACCGGAGGAAATCGAGCCATGAAGAAGATCATCCCACTTCTGCTAGCTGCGACGCTGGTGGCTTGTGGCAAATCCGAACCACCAGCGACGAGCAACAACTCGGCGCCAATCGAAACTGTCGAATCACTCGCTGCCAATCCTGAACGGTTGAAGGCACTGCGCCAGCAATGCAAGACGGACCGCACGAAGCTCGGCGATGAACTCTGTAACCGAGTGGCCGAGGCGACGAACCGACGTTTTTTCGGCGAAGGCAAAACGCCCTACATGCCGCCGAAGGAGCAGCCCAAGTTCTAACCGCGGCCGATTTGCAGCAAGACTTCGCTTGTTTTCTCAACACGCCGCAACGCGCTTTCGCTTGCAGCACTTTCCTTCTCTTGCTCCCGGCATGAATTAATGCATTTTGGGAGATATTTATCCCGATAACGGTCTTTGACCGTCTTTGATCCAGCCTTGAATCTCGCGCAAGCGGCACGTTTTCGTGCCGCTTGCCGCGTAGGAGAAATCGGGGGGCTGGATGCAAGGTCAAGGTGTGTTGTTCGGGCAGATCACCGCTGTTTTCAGCATCGTGATCGCCGGTGTGTGGGGTGCCACACAATGGACCGCCGCCGCCCTGGGCTATCAAGTACGCCTGGGTTCGCCCTGGTTCGATTTCTTCGGCACGCCGGTCTATCACCCCTGGCGGCTGTTCGAGTGGTGGTTCTTCTTCGATGCCTACGCGCCGCATGTCTTCGACATCGGTGGCGCCATCGCAGGCGGCAGCGGCTTGGTCGCCGTCGTGGTTGCCATCGGCATGTCGGTATGGCGTTCACGCCAATCGAAGCTGGTCACGACCTATGGCTCCGCGCGCTGGGCCGATGCGACCGACATCCGCAAAGCCGGGCTGAATCAATCTGCCGGCGTTTTTCTCGGGCTACATGACGACCAGTACCTGCGGCACGAAGGACCGGAACATGTTCTGACCTTTGCGCCAACGCGCTCCGGCAAGGGCGTTGGCCTCGTGGTGCCAACGCTTCTTTCCTGGCCCGCGTCCGCCGTCATCCACGACATCAAAGGAGAGAACTGGCAGATCACCGCCGGCTGGCGCTCACGCTTCTCCCACTGCCTGCTGTTCAATCCCACCGATCCCAAGTCAGCGGCCTACAACCCGCTGCTGGAGGTGCGACGCGGTGCGCATGAGGTGCGCGACGTGCAGAACATCGCCGACATCTTGGTCGATCCCGAAGGCGCGCTGGAGCGGCGCAACCATTGGGAAAAGACCTCTCATGCCTTACTCGTCGGCGCCATCCTGCATGTGCTCTATGCCGGTGAAGACAAGACGCTGCGCGGCGTCGCCAACTTCCTGTCCGATCCGGCATGCCCGTTCGAGCTGACGTTGCATCGGATGATGACGACGCGGCACCTCGGTGACACGCCGCATCCCGTCGTTGCCTCGGCCGCGCGTGAAGTGTTGAACAAGAGCGACAACGAGCGTTCGGGCGTGCTGTCCACGGCCATGTCCTTCCTCGGCCTGTACCGCGATCCCACCGTGGCCGAAGTTACGTCGCGCTGCGACTGGCGCATCGCCGACCTAATTTCGGCAGAGCATCCCGTCTCTCTGTACCTCGTCGTGCCGCCTTCGGACATCAGCCGCACCAAACCGCTGGTGCGGCTGATCCTCAACCAGATCGGTCGACGCCTGACTGAATCGCTCGACGGCTCAGATGGCATCGCGCGTCGCCACAAGTTGCTGTTGATGCTCGATGAGTTCCCGGCGCTCGGCCGGCTCGATTTCTTCGAGACGGCTTTGGCGTTCATGGCTGGCTACGGCATTCGCAGCTTCCTGATCGCGCAGTCACTCAATCAAATCGACAAAGCCTACGGGCAGAACCATTCCATCCTGGACAACTGCCATGTCCGGGTGACGTTCGCCACCAACGACGAACGCACGGCCAAGCGCATTTCCGAGACGCTGGGCACTGCGACTGAGTTGCGGGCGCAACGCAACTATGCCGGCCACCGGTTGGCGCCGTGGCTGGGCCACCTGATGGTGTCGCGTCAGGAAACAGCGCGCCCGCTGTTGACGCCCGGTGAAGTGATGCAACTTCCGCCCGACGAGTCGGTGGTGATGGTGTCCAGTGTGGCACCGATCAAGGCCAAGAAGCTGCGTTACTACGCCGACGTGAACTTCAAGCGGCGCGTACTGCCGCCGCCCACGCTTGCAGCCAGCCGCTACGCCGATGCACCGCCTCGGCAGCCCGACGACTGGAGTGGTCTGGAAATCCCCTCCGTACCAAGCGCACCCGCCGCCGTGGATCTGACCGACAGCGAAGCCAGCACCGCCGATGACGGTGGACCACGCCGTCAGCCGGAGCTGTCCGAAGTCGCCGAGTACCACCCTGAACAGGAGCTTGCCAGCAATGACTTGGCGCTGCTCGATGACGACGATTTACCGCTGCCGCTTCCCCGCCAGCTCGACCCGGCCATGCAGCGCACGGCCCGGCTGGCATCCCTCGATCCTGACGACGGAATCCAGCTATGAGCCAATACCGCCTCAACCTGTTCATTCCGCCCGAGCACGCGAAGCGCCTGGACGAGCTGGCCGCCAAGAAAGGCGTGTCCAAGTCGTCCATCGTCGCGGCGGCGCTGGCGTCCTGGTTGTCGCCTGACGCGGGCGATCAGCGCGAGGCGGCCATCGCCAAGCGGCTTGATCGGCTGTCACGCCAGTTCGAACGGCTGGAGCGCGATCAGAACATCGAGATCGAGACGCTGGCGCTATTCGTTCGCTACTTCCTGACCGTCAGCACACCGGTTCCCGAGATGCACCAGGAAGCGGCCCGCGCCCAAGGCAAGGCGCGCTTCGAGCAGTTCGTCGAACAGCTCGGCCGCCACCTGCTGCGTGGGCGCAGCCTGGTGCGCGACGTGGTGGAAGAACTTCAACCCGACTTTGCGCGGTTGGACGAAGCAGCGGCATTGGCCGAAGCCCAGGAGCGCGACTCATGAGCGCGCAACCCGAGTCCTTCACCGCCACGTCGCTGGACCGGCGCATCCGCATGCTGCGCACGGCCATGGGGCCGGTGATCGCCGCCGCGCTGGAAGACCCGGACGTGGTGGAAATCATGCTCAACCCCGACCGGTCACTGTGGGTGGATCGCCTGTCCTCCGGCCGCGCACCGCTGGGCGTGGAACTATCGGAGGAGGATGGCGAGCGGATCATCCGGCTGGTCGCAGCGCACGTTGGCGCGGAAGTTCATCGCGGCCAACCGCTCTTGACCGCCGAGTTGCCCGAGACGGGCGAGCGTTTCGAGGGCATTCTGCCACCCGCAGCGCCGGGGCCTGCCTTCGCGTTACGCAAGCGCGCCGTGAACATCATCGGCCTGGATCGTTACGTGGCCGACGGCATCCTGTCCGCCCCACAGGCCGAGTTCCTGCGCCATGCCGTGCGCGAGCGGCAGAACATCCTGATCGCCGGCGGCACCAGCACTGGCAAAACGACGTTGGCGAATGCCTTGCTCGCCGAAATCGCCATCACCGGCGACCGCGTACTGGTGCTCGAAGACACCATCGAGCTGCAATGCGCTGCCCGCGACCATGTGCCATTGCGCACGCGTGCAGGCGTCGTGTCCATGACCGAGCTGGTGCGCGCCACGATGCGGCTGCGCCCCGACCGCGTGGTGGTCGGCGAAGTGCGTGGCGGCGAGGCGCTGGATCTCATCAAGGTATGGGGCACCGGCCACCCCGGCGGTATCGCCACCATTCACGCCGGTTCCGCGCTGGGCGCGCTACTGCGCCTGGAACAGTTGGTTCTCGAAGTCGCGGTGAATCCGCCGCGCGCACTGATCGCCGAGGCGGTGAACGTGGTCGTGTTCATCGTCGGCCGCGGCCGCAAGCGCCGCATCGAAACCATCGCCCGTGTCGCCGGTTTCGACGGCACGGGCTATCGCTTGGCGGACGCACTGGAGACACCGTTTCCAGAGCTGCTGCCGCTGTCTTCCGACATTCCTTCCATCGTTCCCTCCCTGTCCCTCAACCACTCTGGAGAACTGCCATGACGCACGCCCATGCTTTCCGTATTTCCGTAAATCCGGCTTCGATCCTTGCACGCTTGCGCCGTCTGGCCGAGCCCGCCCATCACGGTCTGCTGCTGGCCGCCGCGATGCTGACGATGGCCGGCACCGCGAAGGCGGCCGGCTCCTCGATGCCCTGGGAAGGGCCGCTGCAATCGATTCTCGACTCCATCCAGGGGCCGGTGGCGCGGATCATCGCGGTCATCATCATCATTTCGACGGGCCTGGCGCTGGCCTTCGGCGACACGTCGGGTGGCTTTCGCAAGCTGATCCAGATCGTGTTCGGCCTGTCCATCGCGTTCGCCGCGTCCTCGTTCTTCCTGTCGTTCTTCAGCTTCTCCGGCGGGGCCGTCGTATGAGCACGACCCACGACCTGCCGGGCTTCGAGATTCCGCTGCATCGCTCGCTGACCGAGCCGATCCTGCTGGGCGGCGCACCGCGCACGGTGGCGATCGCCAACGGCACGCTGGCCGCCGCCGTGGGCCTGGGCTTGCAACTGTGGATTCCGGGCCTGGTGCTCTGGATCGTCGGCCACTCGCTGGCGATGTGGGGCGCGCGTGTCGATCCGCAGTTCATGCAGGTGTTCGCCACCCACCTGAAACACAAGCCGCTGCTGGACGTGTGAGGACCATGCCATGCTGAACCTCGCCGAATACCGCCTGCGCCCGGCCTTGCTTGCCGACTGGCTGCCTTGGGCCGGTCTGGTCGCGCCGGGTGTCGTGCTCAACAAGGATGGCAGTTTCCAGCGCACGGCGCGCTTTCGTGGGCCGGACCTGGACAGTGCCACGCAGGGCGAGCTGATCGCCACCACGGCGCGGCTGAACAACGCGCTGCGCCGACTCGGCTCTGGTTGGGCGTTGTTCGTCGAAGCCGAACGCCGGCCAGCAGCGGACTATCCGCACTCGGATTTCCCGGAGCCGTTGTCCTGGTTGGTGGATGAGGAGCGGCGCGCAACCTTCGAAGAATCTGGCCACCACTTCGAGAGCGGCTATCACCTCACGCTGCAATACCTGCCGCCCGAGGAGTCCCGCGCTCGCGCGGCGAAGATGCTCTACGAGAACACGCCCACGCAAGGCGTGGACTGGCGCGAACGCCTGTTGGCTTTCGTCGCGGAGACTGACCGCATCTACGACCTGCTCGACGGCGTGATGCCGGAGATCGCTTGGCTTGACGACAGCCAGACGCTGACCTACTTGCATGCCACTGTCTCGACACACCGTTACCGCGTCGGCGTGCCGGAAGTGCAGTTTCATCTTGATGCGCTGCTGGCCGATGCGCCCCTGGTCGGCGGCCTCGCGCCCATGTTGGGCGACCAGCATCTGCGCGTGGTGACGGTGCGCGGCTTTCCGACCTCGACCTGGCCGGGAATTCTGGACGACCTCAACCGCTTGGGCTTCGCCTACCGCTGGAGCACACGCTTCCTGTGCATGGACAAGGCCGAGGCTGAGAAGGAATTGGGCCGCTTGCGTCGGCAGTGGTTCGCCAAGCGCAAGAATGTCCTCGCGCTGCTGCGCGAAACCATCTTCCAGCAGGAAAGCCCGCTGGTCGATACTGATGCCAGCAACAAGTCCGCCGATGCGGATTCGGCCTTGCAGGAGCTGGGCAGCGATCAGGTCGCCTTTGGCTATGTCACCGCGACCGTGACCGTGCTGGACTCCGACGCTGCCGCCGCCGACGAAAAGCTGCGCAGGGTGGAGCGCGTCATCCAGGGCCGTGGCTTCGTGACCATCCCGGAGACGCTGAATGCCGTGGAAGCCTGGCTGTCGTCGGTGCCGGGCAATGCCTACGCCAATGTCCGCCAGCCCATCGTCTCGACGCTGAACCTCGCGCACCTGATGCCAGTATCGGCGGTATGGGCCGGGCCGGAGAAGAACGACCACCTCGACGGGCCGCCGCTGATCGTCACCCGCACCGAGGGTGCCACGCCGTTCCGGCTGGTGACGCACATCGGCGACGTGGGGCATACGCTGGTGGCCGGACCGACCGGCATGGGCAAGTCGGTTCTGCTCGCCACGCTGGCGATGCAGTTCCGCCGCTATCCCGGCTCACGCATCTTCGCCTTCGACATGGGGCGCTCGATGCGCGCCACCATTCTCGGCCTGGGCGGCGAGCACTACGACCTTGGTGCCGATGGAGCGATCGCATTCCAGCCGCTCGCCCGCATCGACCGGGAGGGCTATCGCACCTGGGCGGCCGAATGGGTCGAAGGCCGCCTGCGACACGAAGGCATTGCAATCGGTCCCGATGAGAAGGTGGCCATCTGGTCGGCGCTCGGCAGTCTTGCCGGTGCACCCGTTGAGCAACGCACCCTCACCGGCTTGTCGGTGCTGCTGCAATCCAACGTGCTGCGCCAGGCGCTCGCGCCTTACGTGCTCGGCGGTGCGCACGGCAAGCTGCTGGATGCCGATAGCGACCGGCTGGGCGCGGGCGACGTTCAGGGCTTCGAGATGGAGGAACTGATGCACAGCAAGGCCGCGGTACTGGCCGTGCTGGGCTATCTGTTCGCGCGCTTCGATGAGCGTTTCGACGGCGCACCGACGCTGCTGATCCTCGATGAAGCCTGGCTGTTCCTTGACGACCCGGTGTTCGCGGCGCACATTCGCCAGTGGCTCAAAACGTTGCGCAAGAAGAACGTCAGCGTCATCTTCGCTACGCAGTCGCTGGCTGACATCAAGGACTCGACCATCGCGCCCGCGATCATCGAGAGTTGCGCCAGTCGCATCTTCCTGCCCAATCCGCAGGCCACCGAACCGCAGATCCGCACCATCTACGAGGGCTTCGGGCTCAACAGCCGCCAGATCGAGATCGTCGCCACCGCCCAGCCCAAGCGCGATTACTACTACCAGTCGCGTCTGGGCAATCGCCTGTTCGATCTGGACCTCGGGCCGGTCACTCTGGCCTTTGCGGGCGCTTCGACGCCCCAGGACCAACGCGCCATCGACAGCGTGCTGCGCGATGCCGGAACACCCGGCTTCGCAGGTGCCTGGCTGCGTCACCGCGGCCTCGATTGGGCGGCCGATCTATTGCTGTCCGCTCCCTCGGCCGCGTCCTTCCTTGCTTCCCAACCTCTGGAGGTTTCACCATGAAAAAACGTCTTCTTGCCGTCGCTGTCGCTGCCCTGATCGGCGCCGTGCCGGTCGCTCAAGCGCAATGGGTCGTCATCGACCCCACGAATCTGGCCCAGAACATCCTGACTGCCGCGCACACGCTGGAGCAGATCAACAACCAGATCAAGCAGCTTCAGAACGAAGCGCAATCCTTGATGAACGAGGCCCGCAACCTCGCAAGCCTGCCGTTCAACGTGGTCAATCGCCTGCGGAGCAACCTGGACACGACGCGGCAACTGATCGGCCAAGCGCGCGGGCTGGCCTTCGACATCCAGAACATGGACCAGCAGTTCGCGCAACTGTACCCGGAGCAGTACGCCGCCACCGTGAGCGGCAACCGGATGTTCCAGGACGCACACCAGCGCTGGCAAAACACACTCCAGGGCTTGCAAACTGCCATGCGCATGCAGGCGCAGGTGTCGCAAAACCTGAACCAGGATGAGGGTGTGCTGGCCGATCTGGTCGATCAGAGTCAATCGGCCACCGGCGCCTTGCAAGCGATGCAGGCCACCAATCAGCTCCTGGCCCTGCAAGCCAAACAGTCCATCCAGACCCAGCAGCTCCAGCTCACGCAAGGTCGCGCGGCTTCGCTGGAACTGGCTCGGCAAGCCGCCGCCGTTGAGCGTGGCCGCGAGGTGACGCGCCGCTTCCTCGGTGGTGGCACGGCGTACACGCCGCAGTCCGTGAACTTCTACGGCAACTGACGGATGCGGCCATGAACGACGTTTCCGTCATCGACCGTTTCCTCAATGTCTTCTCCACGTACATCGATTCGGGGTTCGGCCTGCTGCACGGTGAAGTCGCTTTCCTGACCGCGACGTTGGTGGCGATCGACATGACCCTGGCCGGCCTCTACTGGGCGCTGGGTCATGCCACCGGCCAGGGCGAAGACGTGATGGCCAAGCTCCTGCGCAAGGTGCTCTACGTCGGCGCCTTCGCCTACATCATTGGCAACTTCAACTGGCTGGCGAGCATCGTGTTCCTGTCCTTCGCCGGCCTGGGCCTGACGGCTTCCGGTTCGACCATGAGCATGGCGACCTTCTTGCAGCCGGGGCGTCTGGCCAAAGCCGGCATCGACGCCGCCGCGCCCATCCTGCAACAGATAAGCGAGATGGCCGGCTTCCCGGAGGTGTTCATCAACATCGCGCCCATCGTCGTGATGTTCCTCGCCTGGCTGATCGTCATCATCAGCTTCTTCGTGCTGGCGGTGCAGCTCTTCGTCACGCTGATCGAATTCAAGCTGACCACGCTTGCCGGCTTCGTGCTGGTGCCGTTCGCACTCTGGAACAAGACCGCCTTCCTCGCCGAAAAGGTGCTCGGCAACGTGGTGTCCTCGGGCATCAAGGTGTTGGTGCTGGCTGTGATCGTGGGCATTGGCACAGGACTGTTCGCCGAGTTCCAGGTCACACCCAATGAACCGTCCATCGACCACGCGTTGGTCGTGATGCTGGCCTCGCTCGCCATGCTCGCACTCGGCATCTTCGGCCCCGGCATTGCCACCGGCCTGGTGTCCGGTGCGCCGCAACTTGGCGCGGGTGCGATGGCCGGTGCAGCGATGGGCGCAGCCGGTACCGCCGTCGCGGTCGGTGCTGCAGCGACCGGCGTGGGCAGCGCAGTGGTGGCCGGGGCGCGCATGGCACCCGCCGCCGCCAAGATGGCCACCAGCGGTGCGCGTGCCGCTGCCTCGACCGCAGGTAGTGCGCGCTCAGCCTATCAAGCGGGTTCCGCAGCGGCCGGCGGTGGTCTCAAGGGTGCCGCTGCCGGCGTGGGCAACGTTGCCAAGACCGGTGCGCAAGCCGTCGGCCAAAAGGCTGCCGCAGGGATGCGCTCGCTCAAGGAGCGCGCGACGTCTGCTTTCCGTTCCGACGAGGCGGGACCGGTACCCCGTGGCAGCGCCACATCAGGCCAATCCACCGCCAGCGAAGCCAATTCCGGCGCTGCCGACCCGCAACAACAGGCGCAACCCGCCTGGGCCAAGCGCCTGCACCGCCGCCAGCAGATCAGCCATGCCGCCACGACCGCCGCCCACACGCTGCGCGGGGGCGATGGCGGTGGTTCGAGCAGCGGCCCGAGTTTGCACAGTTCCGACGATTGAAGCGATTCATAAGGAGAACAAACCATGCGATTCAAACGACCGCAGGTGCGCTATGCCGATACGCCGCAGCCTGCCACTCCCTACCAATCCGCCTCTCAGGTGTGGGACGAGCGCATCGGTTCGGCCCGCGTGCAGGCAAAGAACTGGCGGCTCATGGCTTTCGGCTGCCTTTCGCTCGCACTGTTGATGGCGGGCGGGCTTGTCTGGCGCTCGGCGCAGTCCATCGTCACGCCCTACGTGGTGGAAGTGGATCAGGCCGGCCAGGTTCGGGCGGTTGGCGAAGCGGCCACGCCGTACCGGCCAAACGACGCACAGATCGCCTATCACTTGGCGCACTTCGTCGTGCTGGTTCGTTCGCTGTCTATCGATCCCATCGTCGTGCGGCAGAACTGGCTCGATGCCTACGACTACACCACCGATCGCGGCGCGGGCGTGCTCAACGAGTACGCGCGTACCCATGACCCCTTTGCCCGCATCGGCAAGGAGTCGGTCACGGTGCAGATCACCAGCGTTGTGCGCGCCAGCGACGCGTCTTTCAACGTGCGCTGGACCGAGCAGCGCTTCGTCAACGGCGCACCGGCCGGCACCGAGCGCTGGAACGCCGTGATTTCCACCGTCCTGCAAACCCCGCGCACCGAGCAGCGGTTGCGCAAGAACCCATTGGGCATCTACGTTAACGGTCTGTCGTGGAGCCGCGAACTCGATGCCGCCGAAGGAGCCAAGCCATGAACCAGTCTTTCCGCTTTTACGCTTTCGTGTTGACGCTTGCAGCGTCAGCTCTGTCGCTACCGGGCTGCGCCACGAAGGGCACACCGCCGCCGGCCATCTCGCTCGATGAGCCGGTGCAGGCTCAACCGCTGCCCGAACTGCCCAAGCCGGTTGAGGTGGTGGAGGTGCCGCGGGTACTGCCGATGCCGGCGCAGATGAAGCCGCTGCCGGATAGCGGCGAGGCCAAGGCGGCACCCGAACCCGCCGATGAGAAGCTGCGGGTATCGCGTGCCAATGCCGAGGCGCGCATTGCGCCCACGCGTGAGGGCTACGTCAACACCATCCAGGTCTGGCCCTTCACGGATGGCGCGCTGTATCAGGTCTATGCGGCGCCGGGACGGGTGACGGTGATTTCTCTCCAACCCGGAGAGGAGCTGGTGACGGTTGCCGCCGGCGATACGGTGCGCTGGATTGTCGGCGACACCTCCAGCGGCACCGGCGATGTGTTGCGTGTCAGCGTGCTGGTCAAGCCGATCCGCTCGGGGCTCAAGACCAATCTGGTCATCACCACCAGTCGGCGCACCTACCTGATCGAGCTGACCTCGACCGAACGCGCCTGGATGGCTTCGGTGTCGTGGGAATATCCGAAAGATCGAATGCTTGCCTTGCAACGCCAGACGCAGGCCGCGCAGGCGACCGCACCGGTCGATACCGGCCTGTCGCTGGAGAAGATTCGCTTCCGCTACGCCATCAGTGGCAGCACGCCGCCGTGGAAACCACTGCGCGCCTTCGACGACGGCGAGAAGGTGTATATCCAGTTCCCACCGGGCATCGCCCAGGGCGAGCTGCCGCCACTGTTCGTGGTCGGCGCGCAGGGCGATGGGCAACTGGTGAACTACCGTTTCCGTCCGCCGTACTACATCGTGGATCGGCTGTTCGGCGCGGCCGAACTGCGCCTGGGCGGTGACAAGGGCGACGTGGTGCGTATCGAGCGCACGGACGGCGTTGCGCGGGGGAACTGACCATGAGCCAGGACGACACCCCCGACCTTGCCGCGCCACAGGCGGGCAAGGTAGCCCCCGAGGCGGTGGCGCTGCGCGCGCAGCCGCGCCCGGTGACACGCCTGAACCGACGCACATTGGCGATCCTGGCCGGGGGCCTCGCCGTCGCCGTGCTGGGTGCCACGATGTGGTCGCTGCAACCGCGCAAGCGCAGTGCGAGCGAACAGACCGAGCTTTACAACGTGGATCGCGTTTCGCGCTCGGAAGGACTGGACCAGCTTCCAAGCGACTACTCCAAATTGCCGCCGCATGTTCCCGAACTAGGTCCGCCGCTGCCGGGGGACTTGGGACCGGCCATCGTGAAATCGCAGCAGCCAGTAACACCCAGCTACACTCCGCCCGGCCACGCTCCGGCTACCGCCGAGCACGACGCACGGCGCAAGGAAGCGGAAGCGGCGGCGGGGGCATCGGTATTCTTCCGTTCCAGCAACCAGCGCGCCGCTGCCGCGCCGACGCAGGTGGCCACGGCCAGTCCTGCGTCCGGTCTTGCGGGCTTCGATCCGATGGCTGCCGGGCCGGCCTCGACAGCAGCTCAACCGGCCGATCCGACCGCCGTGCAGAACAGGCAGGACCAGAAAGAGGCGTTCCTGAAAGCCGGTTCCACGGAAACCCGTAATTCCGGGAATCTGAAAATGCCGACTTCGCCGTATCAGGTCATGGCCGGAACAGTGATCGCCGGTGCACTGGTCACGGGCATCAAGTCTGATCTGCCAGGCGACGTGATCGCCACGGTGACGGAACCGGTCTACGATACGGCCACCGGCAAGTTCCTGCTGATCCCGCAAGGCTCTCGCATCCTCGGCCGCTACAACAGCCAAGTGAGCTATGGGCAGAGCCGGGTGCAGGTGGTGTGGAACCGGATCATCCTGCCCGACACGTCTTCGCTGACACTGGACAACCTGGCCGGTGCCGACCCCGCCGGTAACTCTGGCCTGGAGGACGGTGTTGATTGGCATTGGGATCGCATCTTCGCCGGCGCAGCGCTGACGACGCTGCTGGGGATCGGCGCCGAGCTGGCCGCGCCGGAAAGCCGCCAGAACGGCGATCGGGTCGTCATCGCCGGGCGCGACAGCCTGCAGGACAGCGTGAACCAGATCGGGCAGGAGATGACTCGGCGCAACCTCAACATTCAGCCCACATTGACCGAGCGGCCAGGCCTGCCGGTCCGCATCATCGTCAATCGGGATCTGGTGCTGCGGCCCTACCAGCCGCTGTTCTTCAATCGGGGGACTTCGCGATGAGCACCACGCGCAAACTGCGGCTGGGGCCGCTACCCAAGACCGAGAGCATCAAGCTGACCTTTACGTGCCCGACCAGCCTGAAGGCGGACCTTGATCGCTACGCCGCACTGCACGCGCAGACCTATGGCGAGACGGTGGATGCGGTGACGCTGATCCCGCACATGCTTGAAGCATTCATGGCAGGCGATAGAGGGTTCAAGCGATCAGGTTCGCCGAGTAGTCGGCCGCGAAATGAAAAAGCCGCTCCTGCGTGAACAGGAGCGGCCCTAGATGGTGCCCGAGGCCGGAATCGAACCGGCACGACCGTGAGGTCGAGGGATTTTCTTACCACTTCGGCTTTCGCCGCCAGCGCATGCGCTGTTCGTGGTCTGGAGCACGCCTTCACCATAGCCTTGCGGCCGTAGGTGCCCGCCGTCTGCTCTCTACACCTTCCCACGCGTTGGGCCTGGGCTTGGCTCGGCGTTGGCTCGGATGCCGGGGCATCCAGGGCTTTCGCCGACTTTGACGGGCTTCACTTCTGGCGTTTCCACCCGAAGGCTCAAATTGTTTGAGTCCCTTGTGTCTACCGATTTCACCACTCGGGCATTACATGATGCTCAGGAGCCTACACTCTCTCTACTGGCTCCTGCTTGGCTCCTGACCATCAAGCCGAGCCGCGAAGCTACGCCTTGGATGTTCGCAAACCGTTGTCACTACTGACCTTCCGCCCTGGTGGTACGAGAGAAAAAGACTTGACAAAACAGATTTTAAGTCCGCTGTGTCTACCAATTTCACCACTCGGGCGCGCGATCCTGATGATTGCGCAAGCGCGGTATTGTAAAGCGCGGTCACGTGA
>JACCDS010720027.1_pt1 | contig 17541 bp, 21 predicted proteins | sample 7446441 | NCBI WGS metagenome assembly JACCDS01 (sample SAMN15323445, study PRJNA562643) | freshwater metagenome | isolation source: river surface water | place: USA:Blue River Watershed | collected 2017-08-17
CCACGAGGTTCGCCTTGATCGCATGCTCTTTACCGCTACCCGCTTTCCGCATGACTATGGTTTTGTAAAGAACACTCTCTCTAACGATGCCGATCCACTCGATGCGCTGATCATGATCGGTCAGCCGACCTTTCGAGGCTGTGTAGTTTCTTGCCGCGTCATCGGTATGTTCCGCATGACCGATGAAAAGGGCGGCGATGACCAACTCTTGTGCGTTGCAGCCGGAGATATCCGCAAGAACAACCTTAAAGATTTAGCAGATGTGCCAAGTTATGAACTTGATGAAATCAAGCACTTCTTCGAAGTTTACAAAACCCTTGAACCAGGTAAAGAAGTCCATGGTGGCGACTGGGTAGGACACGATGCTGCAGAGCTAGAAATCAATGCTTCATATCAGCGTTACAAGGAAGCCAATAAGTAATGCAGTCACTCAAGACGCAGTCCTGGGCAACAGCTGCTTCGCAAGAGTTAATTACCCGAATAGCATCTCAAGTTGATACCAAGACTGGCGCAGATGTTCAGAGATGGATTGAAGAGTTAGCGCAAGAGAACCATCGTCTGCATGACATTGAAGGCATCAATCTCAATCCCGCTACAAACATTCTCAATCCCCGCGCAGAGAAGTTACTGGCTTCAGGAATGGGCTCACGCGCATCCCTTGGGCACCCAGGCGATAAGTACGAAACCGGTCTTGGCGCAATCGAACAGATTGAAATCATCACTCAAGAGTTAGCTTGTGAAGTCTTTGGTTCAACCTATGCAGAGTTCCGCGTGCCATCTGGCGCCATCGCAAATCTCTATGCATTCATGGCAACCACCGAGCCACACGACACCATCATCGCTCCACCTGCTTCAATCGGTGGCCACGTCACTCACCACAAGGGTGGCTCTGCTGGTCTCTACCGCCTCAACACAATCTCAGCGCCTGTCGATCAAACCGGTTACACAATCGATATCGATGCGCTGCGCAAACTTGCTCACGAAGTAAAGCCAAAGCTGATTACTGTAGGTGGATCACTTAATTTGTTCCATCACCCAATCGCTCAGGTGCGCGCGATTGCAGATGAAGTTGGCGCCAAGGTTCTCTTTGATGCAGCCCATCTCTGCGGAATGATCGCCGGCAAGGTTTGGCCACAGCCTCTTGTTGAAGGCGCACATTTAATGACCTTCTCAACTTATAAATCACTTGGCGGACCAGCAGGTGGCTTAATCGTTACCAACGATGATGAAATCGCACAGAAGCTCGATGCCATCGCCTACCCTGGTTTAACTGCAAACTTTGATGCGGCAAAGACAGCAGCTCTCGGCATCACTTTGCAAGATTGGAAATCAGTTGGCCGCGACTACGCCCAGATGATGGTCAAGACTTCGCAAGCACTCGCCCAGCATCTACAAAACTTAGGCGTGAATATCTTTGCAGCCGATAAAGGTTTCACTACATCGCACCAATTCGCAATCCTGGCAGCGCCTTATGGCGGCGGTCAGACTGCAGCGCGCCGTATGGGTGAAGCAGGTCTGCTTGCCTGCGGAATCGGTCTTCCTATCGAACAAGTTGAAGGCGACGTCAACGGTCTTCGCATTGGTACCCCTGAGATTGTTCGTATCGGTATGAAGGTCGAACATATGCAAGAACTTGCAGGTTTTATCGCTCGCTCACTCGATACAAGCGGTGAACCACAATCAATTCAACGCGAAATTACCGAATGGCGTAATCAATTTAGCGGCGTTCACTACACCGTAGATCTTCCTAACTAACCGGCACTTTCTGCGTTGGGCATTTAGCAAGTATTGAAACTATCGCCGCTTTTTCAGGCGCTGTTACCCACAACGAATACTTAGCCTTCACCGCAATCTGCTGAGCCACATAGCTACATCTAAAACTCTTCAGCGGTGGCAACCATGTTGCAGCATCGCCGTCGCCTTTCTGTGAATTCAATCGTCCCTTTACCGCAAAGAGATTTAAGGGGTCATTGGAGAGCGCCTTACGCTGCTCTGCAGTCAACTTAAATGCACCCGTCTGCCAGGCATTTGATAGCGCCACCACGTGATCAATCTGAACTTCCATGCTGGAGATATTTCCCTTTACAAAGTTAATCGTCTCTCCTGAATATCGATCAACGAGCGTTCCTGATTCAACAACGCAGTTCCGAGTCTTTGCGCGATAGGTAATTGCTGTCAGATCTCGCTTCAAAATATCGTTACGGGTATCGCAACCATTGCGATCGACATCGGCCCACGCAGGCCCAAATTGAGCACGTGTATATCCAGTCTTCGGAGCCCGTCCTTTGACAGCTAAAGTCTCAAGTACCGCTGTAGCCAGACCTGGTTCTTGCTCCACACCACTTGCTGGGTTAGGGGTAGCCCCAAGAAGAAGGGCTGTAACTACTGCGGCTATCCGTATTTCCCAGCGAGACATCTGGCTATCTTGGCGGCAGAAACGTGGTTAAACAAGGAGCGCGGCGCTGGTAGGGTCTGCTCTGCATTTAAGCGTTTAGACGTTTGAATGGGTTGTTAGCTCAGTTGGTAGAGCAAGGCACTCTTAATGCCTGGGTCGGGGGTTCGAGTCCCTCACAACCCACTTAGAAGTTTCTCATCACTTCTTCGTCCTTTATTTATGAGTAATAACCGACTATCTAAATAATCAACTTTCGCATACATATCTATCCTTGAGGGATGGCTAGAGAGAAAACGACTCCCCCTCACATACTTCTGGTCAACTCTCTCAACAGTTGGTCCACGCTCTATAACGTCCAGAATGACTCGTACGTGTCAGGGCTCACCAAAGCGGTAGCTAGCCGAAAGAACCTGCCTATGTGGGCCTCTCTAGATCCACTTGAATACCTGCCTCATGCTGAGATTGATACACATAAAAAATTGCATCTCTTCTCATTGATCATGACTGTAGTAAGAAACGCTCTGGTTTTTCTTCCAGTAGCCCTGACTTGGTACGCAATCGGCAAGGCCACTAGCGCCTTCGCTACATACACAGCAGATAACTCTCTGACGGTAGTTAACTTCCTAGACTTTTGGGAGAACGGCTACGGAGTTCTGAGCGAGAAATGGTCGCTTAGCAGCGTAGCAATCTTTGACTTTCAAATCATTCTCGTGATTATTGCGCTGACAATCGTCATCACCTTCTTAGATAGATCCCTGAGAAACTTCAAGAGCAAGGCGATGCAGGATGCCGATGATGAGCGTATTCAGATGGCTCTTGCTATCTCTACTTATCTCTTTGACCAACAGCGCGTGACCAATGTGACCGTAAATCAATCACTTGCTCGTGCAATTAGGGAGATACTGAACTCAACTGAATCTCTAGATAATACAAGCAAAGAGTTGAATAAGACCGTCAAGCTCATGCCAAATAATCGCGATTTGCTCTCTGAAATCAAGAATATCAGAACCAAGTTATCCAACCGAGAAGTCAATTAATGCGCCGTCGACGCGAAAGCTTTGAATCTGAAGATGCCACCCTGCTGGCAGGCTGGATGTATGCAGACTTGTTACTAGGGCTCATGGTCATCTTCCTGGCCACAATCTCATTTGTTCCGATTGATAACTTCATCAGTAAATCTCTTGTGAAGGCAACATATAAGCAAGTCGATAAGGCTTTTAACTTTAACCGTGGAATTTCTCTGGTTTATGACAAGTTTGATGCGGTGGCGCTAGAGAAAGACATTGACTCCTTTAAGAAGCGTGAAGGTCTTGATAATGATGCCGAAATCATCTTTGCCCAGATACTCGGTGGGTATAACTCAAAGACCGAGACTGTCGATGAAGGTCGCAATCGCGCACTTTTGTATAGCTTTAACTTGAGCCAAGAACAGACTGGACTCTTTAGAAGCGCATCGGTGACCGCGGGAGCAGATCCAAATCTAAAGCCCGGAGAAATTGCTCTGCGACTAACTTTCGTATCGAAGATTAAGAAGTAGCTACAAGCCCACAACGCTCAGGATTGACCCCAAGAACGGAATCACCGCAATAAGCGTTCCGTAAATCTGATCACTTTTCACACTTTGAACGTTGGTGCCAGCTTGAATTTCAACCGTATCTGCGTTGTTGCCCATAACAAATGCAAGTAGAGGGCTTGGCGCTGGAGCATCGAGATTGACTAGAACTTTTGAACCAACGGTGAAGCTTGGCTTGTTCTTATACACAACGAGGCCCGATTTTGCTGAACCGAGTGCATTCTTCAACCCATCTTGTGGGTGTCCGACTCGGAATCCAAGTGCGAAGAGAATTACAAAGACGACTACAACGCCGGCAGTAATTTTTTTAACAGATGAATTCATGGTTAAAAGGATAGGTGCAGGTGGCTCCTTATTGGGGAGAAGAGCCTTACTTACTCTTCTTTTTCGTCGCGGTCGTGGCCTTTTTCTTCGCAGGTGCTTTCTTAGCTGCTGCTTTGCGAGGAGCTGGGGTCTTCGCCTCTTCCTTCACTTCTCTGGTCAAGTTCTCAAGCCACGCATTAATCTCAAGATCGGTTGTGGTCTCGACCGGGGTCAAATCTTTTGTGCGCTTGAGGGCCTTAGAAAATGAAGCGATTGTTCCGCCTACAAAACGAGAGATGATGCTTGTTGACTCTTGGGCTTTCTCTGTCTTACTCATTTTCTCTCTCTTCCATGGGAGTGCGAACTTTCCTTTAGCAGGTGCTGAAGCTTGAGTAGCTGCACCTGGCGCTGCCGGGGTCGATGAATCTGAGACACCCAGCATGAAGCGATTGGTGCGGGAATCTGGACGCCCAGTCCCGCGCCATGTCGCGACTTCAATAACAGATCCAGGGCTGAGTTTGCCCAGAACGATCTTCTGGCCGTCAGGTAAATCAATCACCATGGGGTTATCCGATGTCGGGATAGGAATAGAAGAAACTTTCGCCTCTTTCGATTCTTCTTTCTTCTTCGCCATCTCAGCTCACCCCATTTTCTGAAAATTCCAAACCGATGTTGGAGTTTAAAATTTTCATGTCTACACCACGTAGTGTGGGACAGTTTGTGGTGTTAAAGGTAATTGTGTTACTAGGTCCAGTCAGATCCGGGTCTAGGGTGATCGTGCATGAGAAAGAAGCGCCCGCTGCAGTCACATACATCGTTGCATCTTGACCGGCGCATCCGTTGCTCGCGCCGATTTTTCCAGCGATATTTGAGACAACGGTTGTTGCCCAATCAAACTTATTAGTTTGAAAAGATTGAGTGACTCTGACATTGACACTGTCATCACACGTTCCCACTGAAACGTTTCCACCACCAACACCTACAAATCCACCGCCTCCGCCAGTACCTGGAGCACCAGCGGGACCTGCGGGTCCGGCAACTCCCTGAGCGCCCGGTGTTCCTGGCGTACCTGGCGTTCCCGGTGGTCCTGCGGGTCCAGCGACGCCCTGCAATCCTGCCGAACCAGGTGCACCTGGCGCACCATCAACTCCATTTACGCCGTTTATTCCAGGAATACCAGCGAGACCATTTAACCCATCTCTTCCATTTGCACCCGATACTCCTGCAGGGCCAGGTGAACCAGCAGGTCCAACGAGCAAACCAAGTACTTGATTCAAATTAGATTCAGTAATTGAAGGGGATCCTAAGAAAAAGTTACCGATTCCAACAGGAGTTGTTCCCATACCCATCGCAACTCCAATACGCGAGAAGGCAAGAAGCAAAAGGAAGAAGACCATTTTTTTCATGCGGCCAGCTCCATTTCACGACTTTCCTTCTCTCTATGTGAAGAGTCAAAAATCGAGCTATAGAAACCATGTATGAGGAGAAGCACCGCTGTGTAGCTTACGAACATTCTGCCCTTTTGTGTGACTTCTATCGGAAGAGATTGGATGTAGTTAAAGACCAGATAGGCAAGCGCAAGAATTATGGTTACTTCAACAAATATATGACGCTGAAGTTTCCTTAGTACTGGGATGACAGGATTCTCAAATCGCACCATAAGCAGAAGCATTGGCACAACAAGAATCGCTGCAGTCTTGAGAGCAAAATCCCATGACTCTGTCCACACATAGATTGCTGCTGCAAAGTAAGCCGCTGCAAAAACAATTGTTCGCGGAGAAACAACTCGAGGAAGTACTAGGACTCTGACTTGATAATTCTTTCCAGTCTGGTGAAGATCTTTATTGAGCCACTTCTCCCCCTGAATTCGGGCGAAAACTAGGCAAGAGAAAACAGCGGGCAATAGATAACCACTGGCCGTGATTGGGACTGGGTGATCTGCAAAGCTGTTAGTAAGCAGCTGAGCGCTAAAGAAAACTAATCCTCCGATTGCGCTAGCAAGAACATCAGGTAGAAATCTCTTAATAATCATCGGATAGGAATCTTTATTCAGCGCATCCGAATACAGTGATGAAATCAACCCCGGCGCAAACCAGCCTGCGGCAATAGCCACCAATGACATCACTCCACGAACGCTGGAGACATCACCGGTCAAAGAATGAACTACCGCAAACCCCACGCCCGCCATAAATCCTGAGAATGGATCTAGCAGCCCAATAACCGCTATTCCTGCATAAATCAGGACCGGTGTGAGTTGCACGCCTTGAATCAGCCGCTCGTTCGCGCTGACTAGCGCTCCTAAGCCCAGCGCAATCCACGGCACGACAGCCCATGCAATGGGTGAGAATTTATGAAGTAGCTCGCCCTCGCGAATCAGTTGAAACTTAAATATTGATCGATGAATCTCTTCAATGGATGAAGCTCGGAATCGATAGAGAAAACCTGCAGGACCCCGTGGCGCTTGCGCCAACTTTGCACGAAGGTACTCAATCTTCTCGTACTTTTGCATGCGCAGCATAGATAAAGTTGATATCAAGATAATCAAGGTAAAGAGAATGATAAAAAGCTTTGTCGGAATCTGAATCAAGTTGTAATCAGACATCTCCACAATACGAACACCAGCAACAACTTTGCCCTCTTCTTGAGCGTTAGTTGTCACTACGTTAAAGATTCCGGAGGGGAATGAATCTGGGATATTGACCGAATAAACCACAAAACCTCGATCATCAACACGGCTCTTCTTGAATACCAGTGGCGAATTATCCAGTGACTCAAGTTGAATCTTCCAGTTGTTCACTATTCCGTTGCCACCTAGGACAATATTGTGCTCTTTACCTTTTTCCCAGGTAAGCACCGGAATATCGGCAGCACTCGCCACAGGAGCGCTCAGCAGAAGAGCTATTCCCGCCACGAGGGTTGCTAGTAACTTATTCAACGTTCTTCATCGCATCCAAGATGAGCCACAACCCGAAGATGCATGGCACCAATAAGAAGAGAGCCTTCGGGGTCAAAATATTGCCCAGGAATGGAATCACAAAGATAACAACGCCCAAGATATCGGGAGCCGCTGGCTTCTGATTGTCCGGTGACTTATTTGCATCTCCCTTAACAACAAAGCCACTTTGAATATCACCGCTGATGATTCTGTGAGAGAAGACTGCAACATTCTCACCATTAAATCGCTTAGCTTGATAGGCAATTACATCGCCAACTTGAGGCTCTTTGCGCGTGATGGGAGTAGTAACAATGATGTCACCAGTATTAATCGCAGGTTCCATAGATCCAGTGAGAACTATGCGTGCCTTCACTACTCCCCCAAATGAAAGTGCCGAGAACATCAAGAGAACAATCGCAATCGAATAACCAGAGATTGTCATCGCTCTCTGGACACCTACGTACTTTCGCTTCGAAGCTTCCGACTGAACTTCTGGAGCAGGATCAACTAGCTGACCTGCCTTCACTTCAACGACACCACGACTCGAGATATAGGCCGACTGCTCGCCATGAGCGGACGTCACCGTAACTAGAATATTTGAGTCAGCTTCAAGCGGTGATCCCTCGAGCCAAATCTGGCTATCAATTGCACTGTCAAGAATCTGTTGCCTAGTCATCAAAGGGGCCAATCCTTCCTAAATCCGGATTAAGAGGAAGAGAATCAACTATCAGAGAGAACGTCTTCTTGAGTTTCTACAATCAACTTGTAGAGATCAGAAGCAGCAAGAGTGGTGCCACTTCCGGTATTGAAGACAAACTTAAGAGAGGAACTCGATTGTTCGCCGGTAACGAGTGTCGTCGCTACGGGAGCGGATCTATCTCGGCTGACCGTTACGGAACCCGACCCGGTCCAGTGTGCTGCGACTTCCTTAACGTCAACCCCGCCACCTGAAATCAATGTCTGTGCAGTTCCAGTTTCTGCGTAGGAACTCACCACGAAATCAACACCATCGCAAGCTAATGGAATATCTGAAATTACAACTCCACCTACCCGGAAACTGGCCGGTGTGACAGGTCCGTCGACAGCGCTTGTAGCATTTCGGAAGATGACTGATGTTCCATCCCAATTAGAGTCGGAAGTCGCTTTACGGTATTCACGATCATCGGAATCTGTTTCAACGGCAAAATAGTATGAGTTTGGTGAAGCTGCCACTGTCGCTAGAGATGGTTGTGGATTCAGCGCAGAGCTACTTGTAGGACTACTTAACCACCAACCGACCTTCGACGATCCAGATGAAAATCTTGGAATTGTCGTGGATGAACTTGAGGATGCTGCAATAGTTTGCCTTGGAATTGAGCTTGAAACCTTGACGTCGTTGCTGCTGTTACTACTTCCTCGAGCCAATCTTGCGGTGAATGTGCCGGCCTCAACTGCGGGAGTTCCTTCTCCCTTAACAGTATTTTGATAAGAAGAAACTGGAGTAATGGTGACACTCTGATCCCCACCACAATAAACAGTTTGTGTTACGCCTTGACCAAATTCAGTTGTACCACCTGGTTGGTTAAGAGTTATCGATGCCGCGAGAGTAGAACCAAAGCCAAGGACTGCTGCTAGAAGTCCAACGCCCATCCAAAGCTTCATGGATTTCTTTCCAACAGGACCGCGTCCTTGTGGAGTATTTAAGTTAAGTATTGACATTTTTATCTCTCTTTTCCTGGGACCTAAACTTAAGACTCACGAGTTACAAGAGTTATGTAGCTAATGTTTGACGGCGCCTTAGCAAATATGACTTCGTAGTTACGATCTCCATCAAAAGCCGTTCCTACTTGGAAGCTCAAGACGCTAGATGAACAACTTGTCAATACAGCACCTCCGCCTCCCTCATAAGCGACCGCAGGAGCTGTATCTTCAAGTTCTGCACATGTATAGGCAGCGGAGGTAGTGGGATTAAAAACCTGCACGTCAAAAGTTTTGCCGCCGCAACCGTAGGTTGGTGGAGTCGCTGCTGGATTGCCGTTATCGACATCAATTCCCTTGAATTGAAGTTTGGTTAAATAAAAAGTTGGAACATCGCTTTCAATCGTCATCGTAGTGATTGGAACTACTAGAACTTCGGAATCACAAGCTGCGGCAAGTGTGACACCCTGGCCGAGGGAAACACCTTGACTTGAGTTAATTGTTACGGTGGTAGATGCGAATGCAGAGCTGATACCAAAGAGGGTTGCGACAAGACCTGCGGCAAGCATGCCTCTTGATGATTTCTTACGTCGCGGTGAATTACTTCCCGCATCATCAAAACGTAATAACTCCATGGTTACTCCTTAGGTCGTGCCTAGAAACCTCTCTGGTTTCTGATAAGTGAAGTCAAGCAGTGAGCCTCAATTAAGTCACCCACAGGTTGATGAAAAACGTGTAATACCCGAAGGCTAGAGAGAGGCACTTTGAATCGTCAGATTTGAGATATCGCGGGCTAATTGGCCAGCTCTAGTAAATGAAATTCTGTAAATTCCTGTTTCGTCATCAAAGCTCAAGGATCGAGAGGAGCTAGATCCGCTCAAAGCAACGGCTCCAGAAGCACTCACCTGGACGACTAAATCTGATTCGGCATTGACTCCAATTGTGCAAGGAGAAGAACTGCACAGCGAGGATCTTCCGTCGGTGCGGTACAGCGGCAGTGGGTCTAACTCATCATCAATAGCCTTAACTGTGAACTGCGTAGATTTACATTGGCTCGAATCCAGCCCCTGGATTGTTATCCCAGTAAGGGCTGAGAGGCCACTAGGAGCTCCGTTTTGACCTGTAGCACCACTCACAAGACCAAGTTGAATCCATGAGTCGCAAGCCTTAAGGGTGAACTCTCCTTGGCCAAATTCAGTGGTGTTATCTGAATTTCCAATCGCAATATTTGCAGCTAAAACACTGCCAAGACTCGCTGTAAGGATTATTACAGCGCCCGTTAATGCGCGTAACGCGCGACCTCGTGGTTCACGATTCATGTGCGTGGATTATTGAGGGTTGTTAACTGTTTCAACAGTTGCGCGACGCACGAGTTCACCGTTGATGTTGACTTGAGAAGCTGATGGGTCGAGATAGAACATGACATCCGCATTCGTGGGGCTAAGTGGCGATCCGTCATAGACAGATACGCCAGATACATTGAGGTTGGCGCTAGCGGCTAAAGTGCCTGTAATTGGCTGGCCTTCGCCTGTGAGATAGGTAAGGGCAAGGGAAGCTGAGTCAGTGATATTTGACGTTGGTGATGTTGCTGGAAGAACAACTTGGAGAACCTTTGCATCAGGAGTATTGCCAATAACCAGTTCTGCTGATGTGCCATCAATCATGCGCATGCGCAGTTTGCGCCCTCCACAGGCCTCAAGATTGATATTTGAAATTGTTGCAGTACGAACTCTGAAAAATCCATTTGAGCTGTCATCTGGTGTTGGGCTGGCGTGCCATTCTTGGCCGAGTGCGATAAAGACATTCTGATCGCATGCAACTGCTTGCTGTGAACCCTGACCGAATTCAAGTGCACCTGAGCCAATAGTCACGCTGGCTGCAAAGGTGGAGAGCAGGAATGGGACTACAGAGACTGCTGCAACTCCGAGAATTACCTTCTTGCGGGTGTTGGAACCTGCGCGGCGGCGCTGTGTAACACTGCCGCTGAGAGGTGAATCCAACATGGGTTGCGCCCTTCAATAAAGAAAATCCAGAGGTGGATTTATTCCTTATTTGAGCCTAACACCGTCCTTGATCATGTTTAAGTCTATGTTGAGTGCGCGAAAGGAAATCGTTCGGTTATTACTCGGACTTCCATCATTGCAAAGCGCTTCATTGGTTGATGGCTTAGAGAGTGCGACAAATGAAAATGAAACGATTGAACCTGGAATGGCTTTTGTCGTTGAAACAACGCGAGCGCCCATTTCGCTATTGAGAGATGCCATCACTAAATGGGCTGGCCCTGAAACTCGGAAGATTGAAGAACCGGAACCAACTGATTCGACTCCAGGCACAGTTGAGGTGAAGCTGACCGAGGTCGCATTGGAGTAGCCGCAGACGAGCAGAGTGTCGACCCCACTGACTTGAAGGCGCGGAAGAAAGACCGAACGAGCGCGCGGATCTGTCGAAACGGTAGAAGGTGCAGCGATGCGCATCAGTTGGTCTTTTATTGCATGCGGTGGCAAGGGCGGCGGAGTCGCCATCGCTGTTGGAGAATCGATACTGGCAACTGGTGAAGCCTTCGCAGATGCGGGGACTGTGGGTGCCAGCGTTGGGGCAGTTGTTGGAGATGCGGTGGGTTCGGGAGAAGGCGATTCCGTGGGTTCGGGAGAAGGCGATTCCGTGGGAGCGGGAGTCTGGGTCTCAACCGGCTCATCAACAGTTCCGATGATGGGGCTGAGTAAATCTTCCGCTAGCGAGCGTGGCGTCACGATAAAGACGCAGAGAATTAGGAGTGCGACGATTGCCTTCTTGATCGTCGATTCCGGATTTCTCGCCATGTCGGCAAGGGTAATGATGCTGCAGAGAATTGCTCTTTTCGGCCGTGTATTACCCGAACAGACTGGACTTTAGATTGGTCTGCCTTGATACCCTTCATGAATGAGCTCGAGCCCAAAATCCATTCGAGTTCTTCTCGTTGAGGACGAAGATTTCACCCGCACCATGGTTGGGGAAATGCTCACCGCTTCGGGAATAAGCGTAAATCCTGTTCGCTCAGTTGCTGAGGCGATCAAATGCATCGATGACTTTGATCCCCACGTGGTTCTGACTGATCTCGACCTTGGGCATGGCCCAGATGGCGCGGATCTGCTGACCAAAGTCTTTAAAGAGCGACCATGGACTGGGATGGTCATCATGACCGCTCATGCATCTCCTGAGCTTGCAATCAATGATGCCTCTCGCATCCCAGATCCAACTGTCTACATTGTTAAGTCTCAACTTCAGTCGATGCAGAACCTCGTTTCTGCTCTCGAGGAATCAATCAGCAAAACTGGCAACTTCCAAAATTCATTCATTGCAAGCGATGAAAAAATCACAATTACAGCGAGCCAAGCAGAAATCCTGCGCATGATTGCTGATGGGCTCTCCAACGCCTCTATCGCTGACGCTCGTGGAATAACTCTACGTGCGGCTGAAGCGCTGATTCAGCGTACATTCGCGGCGCTTGGAGTAAATGGGGATCCAAGCGTTAATCCCCGAGTCGTCGCAGTGCGCATGTGGCATCAAGGCAAAGTGGCAGTCAAATAGAAATGAAAGCAATCCTTCAAAATCTGAGGTCTAGCGCTAAGCACCCGATTGATTTTTCTTTAGTCCCTTTGGGAATCATTCTCCTCGAGTTTTCAGTATTCACTACCCAACTCACAAAAGACTCCTATGGCAGTCTTCAAAAATTAGTTCTTCTTCGTTTGCTACACACCTTGTTGATGTTTGCGCTAGCAGCTTTGATTTCCCGCATCTATATCCGTCTCAAGAAGACTGAGTTGAATTACCAAACAATTGCAATTACTGGAACGTTAGTGATTGCAGTTGGTGACCTTATTCATAGATATATGGGGCCTGCATTTGATGTCGAACTAGTTGATAGCTACCGCCGAATTGGGATTGTGTTGCTGCAGGGTTGCTTCTGGTTTCCGGCATTCATCATTATTGGAAGTAAGCGCACTCAAATCTTTGAGCAGTTTAGGCAATACGAGCAGCGACTGATTATCGGCACGAGATTGAAAAGTCGAACTTCTGATGAATTTAAAGAAGCCCAGAAAGAGATCCAGCAAAGAATTAGGGGCGAATTGCTCACCGCTTGCGAATCCATAAGTAAATCAATCTCTAAGTTCAAAGATTCGACAGATGATCTTGTGGCTAAGAACAGAGATATTCAACCAGCACTTCTAGGTGATGATCTTCGCCAGCTATCAATGAGGCTAGAAATATTTGGGTCAGAACATCACAATTCGAGTGTTTTCCACCAGAATATAAACTCAGTCAAACTCTTGATTACGCAATTCAAAATCCTTTATGCAACGACGGCGAAAAAAGCACCGCTGCATTGGAGTACTTACTCGATAGTTATGATTGCATTGATCACGCCACCGTATTTGAATTACTCCCCACTTATCGAAGCGCTCATCTCCTTCCCGTTAGTTTCAATGGCGATTATCATCGCATCTAAGTTCATTTCCAAAACTCTTGAGAGTGGCTCACCTAGCGCCTTGAGAAATTCCTCAATCTTGATTTGCTTGATTGGCTTTATTCCAGGAATATTCCACGTAATTGGTCAGGCGATTTACTCTGACCCAGAAACAAAATATCCCCTTTTTATAGTTTTTTTCACTTTACCTTTGTCCTACTACATCTTCATGAAGATTATCCAAGTACTGCATCCCCATTCACTAGAACTCATTCGCAGTGACCAACTGAAGGCAAGTTCGGCGCTACAAGATGCAGTTGATAAAGTAGTCAGTGACGAGTTTTCACATGCCTTATCTCATCGCTGGGCAGTCTTTATTCATGGAAAGATTCTGACTCGCCTAGCTGCAACTGCACTCAAGTTAGAAACCGCGACTAATGTAGGTAATTCTCAAGTATTTGATAGCACGGTCGATTCTCTGCTCGAACTGTTAAAGAATCCAGATGCTGAATTTGAACATGACTCCATGAGCCTCAAAGCTGAGGTCTCTTCGCGCCTAGACCCATGGATTGGGCTTCTTGACGTAGATCTCCACATTGACGCAGAGTTAGAATCGATCACAAATCCTCGAGTAAGTGAATTGGGGGAAGTCATCGAGGAGTTAGTCTCAAACTCAATGAGACATGGCAAAGCACAGAAGCTGTCCTTACAGGTGACAAGTTCGGGTGACAAAGGCGTTCGCATAAAGGCGATAGATGACTCTTCTGTTGCACCAATTGATACCAATAGCCGTTACGGCCTTGGAACAAGAATTTTTAATTTAGCATCAGATGGAAGATGGAGTATCGAAAGAGTAGACTTGACCACAGTTTTTACTCTAGAAATGTCTCTTGAGTCTTAGCTATGGGAGTAAAAATTAAGCAATCGGTGATGATGGTCGAGGATGACGAATTTACTCGTTCGACTGTGAAATCTGCCCTCGAAGGCAAGGGGCTCAATATTGTTTATGACACCGCATCAGTCAAGGAAGCTATCGAATACGCCAGGAGCCATCGCCCTGAGGTTGCAGTTTTGGATTACAACTTAGGCAAAGGTCCAAACGGCATAGATTTAGCGAACCAACTTCGACGAATTCAGCCAGATATTGCAATCGTTTTGCTGACAGCGTTTTTGGATCCCGCCCAGCTCGATAAACGAGTGGCTGAGCTGCCAGCCGGTAGCCGCTATCTGATCAAACATAGCGTTACCAATATTGATGTCTTAATAAACGAGATAAAAGAAGCGCTAAAGAACGCCCCTTCTGCATGATTTGATCAGGCGAGCTCTCTTAATCGGTTTTCCAGTAGAGCATACGCAGCATCAAATTCTGGGCTAGAAATCTCCTGCTTCCAACGGCCACTTGTGGCATTTGCTGGAGTCAGCTCTTCTTCAAAGAACATTCTCATCGCAGGCGAATCAGAGATCTTTAGAAAGTTTGTCAGCTTGCGGTAGGTCTCTTCACGTTGATGGATAGCTAAATCCTCAAGTGCAATTGTGATTCTCTGCTTTGCAGGAACTGCTTTGAGTGCTTTGTGACCATCAGTCAGCCGCTTTTCAATCCAGGTTAGCCCGTCCATCGGCGTTGTTGGTCCCCAATTCTTTGTAAGCAGGGAGGCAATCACGTCGCGAGGATCGCGCACCATGGTGATGAATAAAGCATTAGGAAAGAGCTTGAGTAATTTATCTGCAGTCGGGATATTCATCGGGGTTGTTTCCACCCAATACTTTTCACTGCCTGCTTCATATTGAAATGCAATAAATCGCTTCATAAATCTACGGGCGGCCCAGATTCGATTTATCTTGAGATCGCGGCGCAGTGATGTCATCAGTTTTTCAAGGTTAGAGCGAGATATTCCTGAAATCAAACCGCGACCATGTGGTGGAGGGGCATCGATATCCCACCATTTATTCCACACTTGATCTTCGAACTCTGCCAAGATATCTGCGAGCTTCTCTTTTTCACGCAGTTTGCGCTTGCGATAGGTACGGTAGTGAAAGATTGAAACAGTCTCTTTCTTCTTGTTCGGGGATTCATCGCGACCGAAGACAACATCAAGTAGGCCTGAGCGGTTAGATAGAAACTTAATTTCAATCGGAGTGCTGGTACGCACATCTGGGTGCTTGCCGAGTAGGTCGCCCATCACTGTCGTGCCACTTCTGCCAGTTCCGCCAACAAAGACGGGCGTCACTTTGTGAAATATCGGAGACTTTCCCATTCGAGAAGAATAGCGCCTTGATTTTCGCAGCCACCCTTTACTGTCTACTCATGGCGCACGATTTCACTCCAGTCTTTATCGGAGGCACGGGCAGAAGTGGAACGACCATTCTGCTTAATCTCTTAAACCGCCATCCAGATTTTCATGCCAGTATGCCTCGTGAAATTAAGTACCTGACCAGCAGACATGGGCTTGTAGATATTGCGCTGAATAGACCACTTGAAATCGAAGAGAATCTCAGAGCTAAGAGAAATAACTTGATTGCACGAGCGCTTCCGCTTTTGGGAAAAAGCAAAGTATCGCTTTTTGAGAGAGAGTTACTTAGCGCCTGGTGGTCTGAAACTGGCAAGAAGGGCAACGTCCGCGGGCTAGTTCAAGGAATTACCCGTGAAGAGCTAGAGAAAGAACTAGAGAAGTTTAAGTTTGACTACAAAGTTGATCGCGTAAGCGCATCTCGTGCTCTCTTTGAATCTCTGTCTCGAGCTCAGATGAAAGATGGCGTAAAAAGATACTTTGGAGATTCCACCCCTGTAAACATTATGCAGGCAGACTTGATAAATCAGTTACTGCCTCGAAGTAAGTTCATCCATGTAATCCGGGATGGGCGAGATGTGGCATCTTCGGTTGTGAAAGAGAACTGGGGACCGAACGAACATTTTGCAGCCCTTGATTGGTGGAAGAAGCGCGTAGTGACAGGGCAGGTGGCCTTATCCAAGATAAAGAATGAGAATAAACTTGAGATAAGAATTGAAGACCTGGTCATACATCAACGTGAGGCAACGCTTGAGAAGATTAAGGTATTTCTAGATCTGCCCAGCAATAAGCGTATTGATTCCTACTTTGAGGATGAGATTCTCCCTGAGAAGTTACATGCCGGCAGATGGAAGAGCGAACCAGTGAATGCAGAGAAATTTAGCGCCAGATATCAAGTAATCTTGCAGGAGTTGAGCGTAAACGGAATTAACATCAAAAAGATGTAGTTAGCCCGCCAAAATTCGGTAGCCGTTAATAACAATCACAGCGACTCCAACAAGTATTCCGATCTGCTTACGAGGAAGTGCCACCACAATTCGTGCAGCGATGGGCGCCATCAGACATCCACCGAGCGCGAGTCCACCAACAATCGACCAATCAATTTCAAGGCGATTAATGTTGACAAGGAATCCAACGCTGGCAGATACAGCAACAATAAATTCGGCAGCGCTGACGGTTCCAATAATCTTACGTGGTTCAACGGTTGTTGTGGTCATCATTGTGGGCGTCACGATGGGACCCCATCCCCCACCACCGGATGCATCCACAAATCCGCCGGTAAACCCTAGATAGGTCAGATAGCGCGGGTTGGTGAGCTCAACAGATGGCTGGGGAAGCGTTGATGGAAAGATATTTCGATAGAGAAGCAAAAATCCAAGGAGCAAGAGAAGTGTTGAAATGAATATCTCAGCACTTGATAAATCAATCCACGATAAGAAAGTGGCGCCGAGAAAGGCTCCGATTCCGCCTGGAATAGCGAGCTTCATAAGAATTTTCTTATCTATATTTTCTGCATGCCAGTGAGATGCGCCCGAAACGAGGGTCGTGCCAATTTCGGCGGCATGTACTGCAGCTGATGCAACCGCCGCTGATGCGCCCAGCGTTAAGAGAAGTGTTGAGCTAGTAAGTCCAAATCCCATTCCAAGCGTTCCATCAATCAGCTGAGCAAGAGAGCCAGCTAAAGCGAAGAAAATCCAATTCACAACAAGCGCTCCAAAATAATCTTGGTGTTAGCTTCAACATCTGCGGTGCCATCAAGGGCTAGTTCTGGTTGAGATGGCCTCTCGTAATCTTGGCCAACTCCGGTGAAGTTAGGGATCTGCCCATCTTTAGCCTTCTTATATAAACCCTTTGGGTCACGCGAGATACAAACATCAACGGGGGTATCTACAAAGACTTCAATGAAATCGCCATCGTCAAAGATAG